>Ga0209671_1008156_pt1 | contig 10946 bp, 7 predicted proteins | sample WorMetHERISLAND2_2_FD_187401 | JGI IMG/M metagenome (GOLD analysis project Ga0209671, IMG submission 187401) | Marine gutless worms symbiont microbial communities from Max Planck institute for Marine Microbiology, Germany - Olavius geniculatus... | ecosystem: Host-associated > Annelida >...
CGTGTAAATTAAATACTGTAACGAATACTAATTCAGCTGTTTTGTTGAAATAATCTGCACAGAAGCGACTTTATGTCACAAAACGTTAATCGTTTGTGACACAGCTGTAACTGATGAACTTATTTCCATTGAAAATGCAGTGATCACAATTTTGGGGCTGAGGGCTCAAAATGGGGGATTAGATTATTTTTCTTTTCCATGCCTATAGCGGCCACCGAGACATGCTTTTTGAGCTATTAAGCGCCACTGTATGCCCACAAGATTTTCTACTGTCGTGCAAGAACCTTCCCATTGAAAATGCATTACAGGGGTTAAAAATTGGTAAAATAGGGGAAGGAGTTATCAGATTTTTATTCCAAACAAACTCAATCTTACTTTTCAGGCCCCGAATCACAGTGCAAAATTTCATCAAAATCAAATCAAAATTGCAGCCATAGGAGTGTTTACAGACAGACATACAGTGTGACAGAAGTGATTTTATAATCTGTCCCATGCTATGCTATAGCAATGGGTCATATAAAAATGATGCATTCCAAAACATTCATCTTTTACTTTCAGACTCTTTTGACTTCAGAATGATGATAATGACGATATGACAACATTATTGACAGTGATGGTGCTGCACGCCAGTTTTCTTATGCATTTTTTATTAAAGGCCAAGTCGCACCGGTTTACGTAACTGTTATAAGGCACTAGTTGGCTTTATCAAATGCTAATTGGCAATATTTATTAATTTTCTGATTGCTAATACATCTTAATACCTTAAAAATAAGGTACAAAGTAGGGTTAGAATGCTACCAAAAAGCCACCCAATACCCAATATTATTGGGTCCTGCCGATGCCAATACCCAATGTCAATATCAATATCCGCTTTCTGCCATGTTTCCTGCTAGAGCTAGACATGAGAAGTAAAGTGTGTTGTGTTAACCGTGCTAGCCAAATGGTGTTAACTAAGCATTAGGATATGTTTGGTCTACTTTGCCAGCACCTGCATTCAGCCCACCATTTAAGGGTGCAATGTCCTTTCACTCTGTGTCCATTGCCTCTCAGCCTGTGGCCGTGCTGTACCAGGAATAAGAGACAGCCATGTTTGGTCCTCGCTACAGGGTCATGGCAGTGGCCGGAGTAATGTGTTGTCAAATTACATCATGCAGCACAGGTGCCTACAGTCTGCCTCACATGCTAGTGAGCCAGTAGTGGTACAGTGGTTGGCTACAAAGGGGCGGACATGTATGACTGTTCGCTGATCAACTAATTATATAGTTTACACAGGGTTTTCACGCCTCCTGCAAAGTCCTGGAAAATAAAAATCCTGGTTAGTTGATGAATTCAATGGAGCTTCAACATAAACAATGTGCAGAACTTTCATACACTTACTTGCTAAAATACCAACAAAATTTCTAAATAGTATCCTGCCAATTTTTACGCGCGAAAGCAGTTACTGCTTTCAGCACGTCTTAGCCGTCGCAATTCTGTCTGTCCATCCGTCTGTCACACGAGTGGATCAGTCAAAAACAGTGCAAGCTAGGATCACCAAATCTTCACCGTTGGCTGCCTGGAAGACTCTAGTTTCAGGAACTGTAAAACTTTTCCATAAATTCGAAGAGGGTCACCCCGAACGAGGGCCCTAAATGAAAGGGGGGTGGGCAAAATTTGTGATTTTTGGCCATTAACTCGCTGTATCTCAGTAACGGTGCGAGATGAGGCCTAGGTTACTTAATCACTAATAGGAAATCGTATGCTGGCTTTCGATTGGCGCCGAATTCAATGACCTTGGATGACCTTGAACGGTAAAATAGGGTGTTTTGTGGATCTTTTTTGGCGCTGGACAAGCCTATATCATTCACAAGGCGGCGCCACGGTACTGGCGTTAGTGGCGTGGCGTAGTTGTTAACGTGTTTCGGCTGAAACGAAGTTACTCTACGCCGGGCCCGGTTAGTACTGCGATGGGTGACTGCCTGCAGGTAGGAACTGCTATAGGCTTTCGCGCATCCCGTGAGCATTAGCTCAAATTTCTTGTTACATATGGTATAAAAAAACTTTGTGTATTGCACTACTTAGAACTCATTGGGCGGTATCGGTATTGGATACCACACCCTGAAAAATATTGCCCAGTACCCAATACAACCCAGTACTAGCAAATATTGGGCAGTACCCAATATCCCAATGCCAGTATCATTCGAACCGTAGTACAAAGTACTCAACTTTTCTCTTTTCACTACTTTGGCCATGTTCAGAACTGTGATGTCATCTGCAGGAGGGTTGCTAACTAGCTTTATTGCCCTGAGGTCAAATGCAGCTTAATGTACAGCCAAATAGCCTCAAAAAGCCAAATATTTTTATCAGTAGTTAACCCACTAAAAAACCGCAATATTCCAGCACTTCATTAATTTTACTAACCGCACACCTCCAGTAGTGAACAAATAAACAGTGATGTCATTTCTGATGTCACCTATGAATCATTACTTGTACGATAAATGCCACATTATTCTGGATAAAACCGATGGGTTTACTATGTTTTCAATGCAGTTTAGCAACAAAGCATCCTATGAGTGACGTCATCAGTGCTGTGGCATGTTCGGGTGCATTCGGCTGCACAACATATTTCTTTGAAAATAACTTTAAAGTGATGTTTTTATTTCATTGGATCAGCGTATTATTGATTAATGTTGCATTCTACACATATTTAGCAAATATCGTTTTTTGGTGCGATTTGGTCTTTAACGTTTTTCATAATATTCCATGGTTTGTGTTGTTTTTGTGTGACAGCTGCTTCCAGTCTGTCTGTTATCACAAACGCACTGACAATTGCTCGAGCCGTCGCTTCACCGAGTTCCGGTCTCAAAGTCTGCAACCGAACCTGGCTAAAGATCACTATTCCTCGTGCATTTATCGGTCTGTTGCTGATGCTTGCCTGCATATTATAGCTTTACCAGTCTCAAAACATTATATTCCAATATTAGTTCTGCTTGTATTTTTTTAAAAAGATGTGATTCTGAAATCTGTACATAATTTGCTGTATGTTGAAAGAGTAGACCGCCAAGTTTTTGTCATAACATAATTTTACAAGGTAGTGTAGCAGCACATTTTAGGTGTGCAAAGGACTGCATATTTTCTAGAGATTGTGCTGATGAAAAAAATGCTGAAAGTTGTTGAATGTTTGGCAAACTCTAAACTTTTTGGGCTTGCAGTGTGTGTGTGTTTATGCGATCTTTTGCAGAGTTTAGTGAAGGTGGAATTCTGTAAAAATGGAAATAGTGACAAGTAACTGCATTAATGCAGCACATTACAGAAATATAATCGCGATTAAAAAATAACTTTAACAGAAGTTTGATAATGATATCAATACCCTAGCTATTGCTGTTTTCCAGTTTGTTATTGTTTTGTGATGGGATGATCTAATTACTGATGTCTGTTTCTATGTCAGGTTGTGACCTAGTAAGCTGGTTATTGGGTCATGTTGGTGGTTTATCTTCTCGTCATGAGGCCAAGTCATATGCTGCTGGGCTGCTAAAAGCCGGTTACATTCGACACACAGTCAACAAGTCTTCATTCTCAGAGAAATGCTACTACACATTCAGCGACGTTGTTAATGGTCAATTACATTCTTGTTCTTTTTTTCTTAGTAACATTTTTTAATTATCTAATTATTATTTTTGTTAGTTTTTGTTATTTTAGATCTCAATGTGTGAACACCTAGCACCTGTGCTGTAAGGACCTGCTAAAGAATGAGTGTTGAGAGTGTGGTACTTTGTGACTAACTGCATTTTCTTGTTTGCTTTTGTATAAGAATTGACCAACTTCAAATAGTTTAAGTAAATCTCTTTTTGTAAGCAGTAAGTGTAATCCAGACTTTATATATTGCTGAAATAGTGCTACTGTTAATAAGACACTAATAGAAATTTAATTCTCATATGTCTGTTCTGTAACGTGTGAGATATTTTGCATGTGTATACAGAATCAAGCGTTGGTGCCGGCGGATGTCGGTACTCACAAGCTGTGGACAATTCTCTGCCGATGTACAGTGAAGTCGTGCTTCAACGAACAGTTGGTTCGTCTTTGCTTGCATTTGTCCGTTCTCTGCTCTTATCGCTCTTGTGCGTTTGTGTAAACTTTCCGGACGCTGACTGTATGATGTTCAGTCAGTCTGGCATCAGGAATAGTTCAATACTGTCTATCTGTCTTTGGTTACATGTTCATTAAGCTGGTTTATGACAGTATACGAAGTTTCTGATTTTAAGTTTTTTTTTGTTTTCAATTCCTTTTTTCTAATAATGTTAAGTAACTCTGTTTAAGTCATCCATGAGCTGCTCTGTTAGCCTTTCTGAATGCTTGCTTTGCAGAAGAAAATACTAGTCAGTTTTCATGGATGATTTCTCCAACCTTGGAGACCTTTAGGATGAGTGGCTATATGCCTATCAATGTTAAAACTAGTTAGTAGCTGTGATACAATTAGTTTCAATCAAGTATGGTAACAATCATCTACACACAGTGACCAGTGTTTTACAAGCTTAGAGATAAAACCAGCAACAGTTATTTCTTGCTGCCACTTGGCAGTACAGGGTGGGTCAGTTAGGGTAGTCAAAAACCTGGAAAACTTGGAATACTTAGAGAATTTTCTGAACCTGGAAAACCCCAAGAAAATCAAGGAGTTGTCAGGGAATTTTGTGCAACCTACAGGAAAAATTGAGACAAACAAAATAGTGTCACCAGATGCAGTTTTCGGGGTGCAAAAGTGCTGTAAAATATGTTTGCAGCCAGGGCTCTGCCTCAGACCTTGCTGAGAAAATTATAGTTATCACCAAGATTAACATTAGTTTTTGTTATAATGACACATGGAACAGTAAGTTTATGGCTCTGGAAAAGCCTGCAAAAAACATGGTGAATTTTTTGTGTCCAACCTTAAGACCACCCTGATTAATACAGATTAGTACGTGTTGACGTTGCTAGGTGGCAGCAGCAGTAGTACCGGGTCGTTGCAGATGTCACAGGAAGCTGTAGCTGATCGCATGCCTCTGCTGCTAGCAGGTCGTGATCGCCAACCCGTCTACTCCAGTCCCATCTCCTCAGTATCACAACCCGTTCACCCCTCACCACTGTACTCCAGGGTTCCTGCCTCTACTGAAGGTTTGTCTACAGTTGTAGCAGGCACTAGCATGCAGGGATAAGTGGTGGGGGCAACTGCGTTGGTGTGCCCCACTCAAATTTTAGCTTGTTTGAAAATTCATAAAAAGATACAAAATTTGGGACTGTAAGTCTATCTATTTGGCAGAATTTAGTGGCAGAATTGAAATCTTGAACACCTGTGTCCCTTCCATCAGAAAATTGCAGCTTTCTGTCGCACAAAACTTTGAAACCATGACGCCGCTGGTGACACAACTTGAACTTTTTTTTACTAACGCTTTGTAAAGTGTCTTTGTTGTCATCTACATTGTGTCCCAAAAATGACACTTATAGTTGTTAGTCAGGTGTTATTCAATTTTCCCAATTTGGCAGAAATGCACCCCAAGAAATATGAAACTAACACAAATTCACAGCCCACCACATTTCATTTCATATGTTTGTACTGTACCTTGTAAAATCTAGCAACAGTTTTTATGGCATACAGCAGGCATACAGCATTAAATATGAAGTCTTAACATAGAAGTCAAATTGTCGCATTAGATAACTGTCAAGTACCATTCATATTAATCTTGCAAGTGTTTTAAGTTTCATCCATCAGTAACCAACAACTCCGGTCAACTTAGCCTTCCATCTTTCCGCTGTAGGTAAATTGAGTTCCAGCCTGCCTAGCATTTACTTGATTGTTTGACATTTGTGATCATGATGATGCTGCTTCATAGCTTTTCTAAACCACATTCTTATCTGTTGCCATGTAGCCATTTACTGTGCTTCTGACTGATTTTTTCTTGTTATTCATAAATATTTAGTTGATGATGGGGGTTATTACAGTGATCTTGCACTGATTTTGTACTGGTTATTGGCATATTGTGCAGGTTTTGAAGTTACAACAGACGCAGTCCAGTTAATTGGCAACGTATGAGCCCCTTATTGAACCATCACTGCAATGTGGTATTGTTGTTTTGTCTGTGTCTGTATGTTTGTTTTACTTTGTCAGTTGCATAATCATTTGCATAATAAATTATGACTACATTATTATGTTGCAAATTAACAAGTGATTCACTGTCAGTATATAGATTTTGTTTTTTAACAGTTTTCTATGTGCCTGCAAATGAAATGTGTCTGTTTTGCCCTACTTTTGAATATGTTTTGTGCATATATTGTGAATAGTGTGAAATAATTGCTTATTTATTTTAAAAGATTGTGTAATAATGTAGCCCAGACTACAGCTGTATATTTGTGGATTTTAATTAGAATGCTTTATAGTTTCTGTCTGCACGTAGTGAAGATACCTTAGTAGCAGTAATTAGAAGAAGTTGCAAAAGAGTTCTACAATAATAGTGAGTATGAAACTGTGGTAATTCGATGTGGTAAATCCAGAAAAAGATGAAACTGTTGCTTGTAAGAAAGGAACACTCCATCAGACAAGTCCAACAGTCATTTTGTTTACATTTTATTCACCATTTTTGTGACATTTTGTAATTGAACATTGCCATTCCTCTTAGAAATCTGTCATGCTGAAACTGAATTTTTACGTTTGTTTAATTTTTTATGTTGCATGATTTGCTACATAGCATTGGGTTTATATGTCGCACTTGATAACCCGTTGTCTGTATTAACTACTAATGACTGGAATGTTACTAGAACACACAATTGCATGATGTTGTTCAGCATTTGTGAGCTGTGCCAAAGTATGTGTCTGCGTTTTACAGCAATCTCGGCGTTTTCAGTATACCTGCTGCCAAATTAATTTTGCATTAATAGTTCATCTCTTTTCTGTGATTTTGTGCATTGCAAACTGTTTTTGTGGCAAACTTTTATAACAGATACATGTTTGTCACTTTTTTAATTTCCTGGTAAAAGTTTTATGTCAAGAGTCGAGACTGATATTATTCTTGATTAGAACAGTAGAAGTTAATGAAATTGTTACGAGCTGTGCGTATCACGTGTGATCATAGTTATTTTTTCTTTAAATATTGTCAAAGTGAACTAATTGGACAACTGGTTTGCTAACTGACTATGTGATTATCAATAACTCTTTTTTATGACAAACAATATCTCATGAAGTAAATGCATTTGCAATATGTAGTTGAAAATTTGCATGTAGGTAAGCTGTGGTGATAGGTTGATACTCATCCTATTTTTAGCTTGGTTTGTTAGCAGAAAGTGAATAAAATTGATAAACTAGTATGATGTAGCCTATGTACCAAACTGGTCAAGTATTGCATGCGAGTCTAAGGCTAGCCTAGTTTAGACATAAGTTTCTTAGTTGATTTACTTCTGTGGCCAAAGCTGTGCATGGCGGGTAGAAATGTCTGAACTATTGTTAATAATTTAATGCATCTTTTATAGAGCTGTCAAATTAATGCTTTAATTAGCATGTTAATGCATTAGTAAATTAGTGTGTGTTAAAAAATTAACGCACGTTAAAAAAATTAACGCTTATGCGTAAATTTCTTTAATTTACATAGTTCTGTGAAGCAAAAGTTCAAATATTTTGTTAAACTGCGGTTATTTGACAATCAAATGAATTCACGTATCCCTAACGAAACTGTAGTTGCCTTTCCATCATGACTATAAATAAGTATTATTTGGATGACAGGCTGATAGATTTTTATGCTAGCGATGACGTCAGTTATTGTTGTAAATGTGTTTTTATTTGCTTTCTAACGAGGGTAAAAAATTAAATAATAATAATGATAATATAGTTACTTGTAAGGCGCTCAATGTCAGCGAGCTGAATCTGAGGTGCTGATTTTACAGGCAGGGCCCTCAAAGGTCGCGAGGCTCAGAGTAACTTTTCCTCTACTTTCTCTCTCTACGGGCCTGGGTGCATTAATAGTGCATTAATTAATGCGTTAAATAAATTAATGCATCAGCAGCTCTAATCTTTTACTATCTCAGTTGAATCTGCTTTTTCCGTGACTTTTCAGTGTGTCAGAGCGCACTTTGTTGAATGCTGTTATGATGCTACTGTTAACTTAAGCTAGCATAGAATACTGAGCCTTGTGCTATAGAATGGATTCTACCCTAGCTGCTGCTATCACTGTCTATTGCATTGCTGAAGTGACCTGTCACAGTACTTAGACTAGAGGATTGTTACTTGGTGTGATTCTTGATTAGAACAGCATATGTTATGTGTGATTCCGTGTTTAGCCTGTGTTCTCTCCATGTTCTAGTTGACTGTATGTGCATAGTATAGCTATTTAATTTACTGTAAAATTGTGAATACTCTGTACACTGCTGCATAAGGTTTGGGCTTAACATTTCTAGGTCAAAAGTGTGCATGTTTTATACAGTATTTTACTATATTAGTGCAGTGATGTAGTGACGTAGGCCTTATAGCTTGCTGTGTTTTATTTCATTTGTTAAGTTTTCACTCATTGACATTGTGCATCATTGTTACCATCAATTAATCATGTATTTTTTGTTTCAGATGCAGAGAGATATAGGCATACAACAGAAAGCCTCATCTGACCCTAGCATTGAGAAATCTTAACATTTCCTAACCTTTGCCTCTTTTTCCTAATTCTGAATGATGTAGCTCATTTCTGCACTTATTTCTGACATCATCAGTGCCATTTCCGTAACAGATTGTACTTTATCCCGTCCCATATAGCTATTTATTTCTTTTTTTCCATTGCTTTTCTAGGCCATAAGAAGTACAAAGGGTATGCTACTGTTGATGTTTGTATGTTGACACTTTTTTTTGAATATTAATGACTGATGGTTGTGGTTTGTCGTTTTAGTGCTATATCCATTGTTTTGTTTTTGTACAGTCACATGAATGCTTCAGCTGAGTTGAAAATTTGCCTAGTCTTTTCACTTTTAATAACGTTTTTAATAACGTTCTCTGCTGTTGATATTGAAATGAGTAATGACAAGATTTCATGGTTTATTATTTCATGACATTGTGTAAGGTATTCGATGTCCATTGCTGTTTTGGTTGAATCTGTCATTCTTGAGTGCTGTCTGTTAAAGTGATACATGGAGTTAAACTGCATTTTGCAGTCTCTTGAAACACGTTATACTGTGAGCAGTTGTTGCAACAATCATTACAGGGATTACACCTCTTATTGTGATTTGTTGTTAATGGTTTTTACACGCGAAAGCAGCTACTGCTTTAGCGCATCTTAGCGTCAGTTCTGTCTGTCCGTTCGTCCGTCTGTCTGTCACACAGGTGGATCAGTCAAAAACAGTGCAAGTTAAGATCACCAAATCTTCACAATCGGCTGCCTGGAAGATTCTAGTTTCAGAAACTGTAAAGCTTTTCTGTGAATTCGAAGGGGTCACCCTGAATGATGGTGCTAAATGAGAGGGGGTAGGAAAAATTTGCAATTTTTAGCCAATAAGTTGCGTATCTCAATGACGGTGTCTCGGTTACTATTAATCACTAATGAGAGGTCATACTGGCTCTCAATTGCTACCAAATTCAATGAATTTGGATGACGTTGAATGCCAAAATAAGGGTTTTATGGATTTTTTTGGAGATTTTGGGCTGCGAGACACATTTCAATGGCAAATTGCGCCAAAATTGATTGAGACAGACAGGGAGAAGCTGTGTACGAAATTTTCAGCATTGAACGTAGATAGGCCTACCAAAGGTCAAAGTCTCGATTTTCTAGGTTCAAGGAAACCTGATGTCATATTGCTGTTGCTTATGTTGTCACAAACTTTGGAGATTATGATCAGACTTTACTGCTGCATATAAGCCTACTACTCCTTCCAATTTTTTGCTCAACTGTCCAGTTTGAGTTACTTAGATTATGCTAGATTCTCCAACTTTCAGGCTTTCAGCAATCAGCATATTTGAAGTCTCTGAAGTTTATCACTACAGGTTCTGTGTGTAACAGTATTTTGATTTTAGTAGAAATTGTCTGATCATATAAAATCCAATTTCACAAAGTTATCATCAATATTCGATCCAGCAAGATGCATGCAGGTGGTTAGCTGTAGTCTAAGAGAGCTGATGGAAGAGAAGAAAATAATAGCAAAAACATTTCTTAAAATTATTTGTCTGTACAGTTCTTTATATAAGCAAAGCATCATTGCAATATCCTTTGCAACATCTCTTGCGATTTTGAACGTGATTATGGCTGTGTTGAATGACAATACATCTTTCTGAGGATGAGCTCGACTTTTTCACACCATGTCAACGCCTGCTTACTTATTAACTCACCAAGGTAAGTTACGTTACGTTTTGTAGTGTACAATGGTTAGGCTTTTAACTTTAAGCCACTGACACAGTCCTATTTATGCCCGTAACTTTTAATAAAATTATTTTGTTTGCTGTTGTTAACGTGCTATTTATTTATTTTCCTTTCATATTTTCAATTGTATATGTGCATATTTTTTTGTTTCAACAGTCAAAATTGATATAATTTACAAAACATAACTTAACAGATACCTGTCGAATGTGATAAAAAGATTAACCATGCGTTGTTGTTTCTGTTGTTGTTATTGGTGTTTTGATGGAGTCGAATAATAGAATATTTGCTGATATTAGCGAAACCTTGTCAGATAGATCTGAATCTCCGATGGCGCTTGGCATGCCTGCGCATGTTGATGATAATATTGACCACCAGCGTCTTCGCTATCCCCACTGCATCGTGTGGACACCTATTCCGTGTCTGACGTATGTGACACGTTCACTCCCGGATAATTGTAACTACATTACTTAAGGGGATGTCAGACGAACGACAAAGTCGGCCGACTTTTCTGGGTGTGGTTTAGTTGCCCGACAAAATCGGCCGACAAAATCGGTGAACCATGACACACGGCCGATATTTTCGTCTGCTACTTTGTACAATATCAGCTAGCACAAC
>Ga0209671_1008159_pt1 | contig 10946 bp, 11 predicted proteins | sample WorMetHERISLAND2_2_FD_187401 | JGI IMG/M metagenome (GOLD analysis project Ga0209671, IMG submission 187401) | Marine gutless worms symbiont microbial communities from Max Planck institute for Marine Microbiology, Germany - Olavius geniculatus... | ecosystem: Host-associated > Annelida >...
AAGAGTGTGCTTTGTATAGAAAGACGCAATGGCTTAGATGCAACGCCAATGACTGATAGCGGAACCAACGATCGACTGATCAAATGCATTCACTCATCGATTAGGCGTGTTTTAAGCTCACCAGCCAGCTATTTTGTAGTCTGCTGTTTTCAGCATAAAATAGTTAATATCTCAAAATTATTAAACCACATCGCACTTTGTTGAATTGATGACGCAAGGGTGACCCATCTGATGCAAATGATTACCGCGTGATGTAACAATTAGGAGTATCTGTGTGTCACATGGTAGTGCGTTGAAAAATAAATTATATAGGTGAGGTGGTAAATGAGTGCACCGCAGATAATATAGTCTTAGCTAGGGATGTTAATGAAACTCGCTCGAAACTCAAAAAAATTCTCTATCTCGAGAATTACACTTCCCTTCCATCGAGAATTCCGAAAATCTCAATAGAAGGCACTCTTGGCAAACATTATGCCAAAAATTATCACAGTTGGTGGAAATTTGACAAAGTTATGCCAAAATCAATTTTGACTTTTTTGAGACACAACGTATTTGTGCATCGAATGCTTCACATATACACCAAAAGATCACTACCAACATTCATAGTGATAGTGATAAATTTTTTATGACATGCACAAAACACAACCAGGTTCTTTGTTTCTTCTCACTAAAACCATAGCATGCCACAACAGTAACGTGATTTGTTCATGGTTAAAACTGACAACAGTTATTTATTTAGCATCAGCTGCAAAAATCCCAAGTCGGTCAAGCAAGAGAATTTAAATCTTGCTACAGAAATACGGTCGCCTGCACAGGCGTATGATGCTGCACTGCGCAACACATGCAACGAAAATGTAAAAATAACCAAGTGTCAAGAGTTTCGAGACAGCGTCAGTTAGCTGGAAAAGTAGTGCAACAATTTATCAACGTCTAAAACTGACGACAAATGACAGCTCAAAAAATCCCAAGATGGTTGAGCAAGAGAATTGAATCCTACTAGAGAAAACTGTCGTCTGCACAGTTTAAATTACGATAATGACCAAATGCTTGCAAAGTGAATGAAAAATGAACCGATTGTCACCGAGTTTTGCAATGGATTCAGTTAGACGCAAAAGTAATGCGATGATTTACTCATGTTCAAAACTGGTCATAACTGTCATCTGCAAAATATCCCAGAATGGTTGGCCGAGCAATAGAATTAAGTCCTGCCAGAGTAAACAGTCTCATGCACATCTGTACGATGATCCAACGCGAGTATGCAAAGTGAACGTTGAATAAACCAAGTGTCACCGAGCTTCGCAACGGTGACAGCTAGATGTTTGGCAGATTCTACAAAGTCGACATTCAACACAGATCACAAAATCTGCCGCCGCAGTCACAGTCAGTCACAAGAACAACGTCTCGCCGCGGAATCTAAGATCAATTACTCAGCCTCCTCCCCTTCTCCATTTTCATCACCAGCCCCCTCCTCTTCTTCTTCCGCCTCATTCTCCTCCTCCTCTTCGTCTTCTTCTTCTTTCTTTGCTTTCTTTGGCTTCCGTCCAGCTGAAAGAACAGCACATGGACATAAAACAGGATCAATAATTGATCAATTGAACAACTTACAAAACAAGAATTTTGAGCTAATGCTTACGAGATGTGTGAAAGTCTATAGCAGTTCCGGTTCAGTAGTTTAGCTGAAAATTGGCCTGTTCATGCTAAGTTAATATACAAATACCAAATTCTCTATCTGGATCGCATACCGGTAATGATAGTTTTGAGTGCCAATTTGTGAATGATACACTTCTGTTGCAGCCGAAATCGCCAAAAAATCCATAAAACCCCCTATTTTGGCGTTCAAGGTCATTGAATTCAGCGCCAATCGAGAGCTAGTGTACGACTTCCTATTAGTGATTAATAGTAACCTAGGCCATATCTCGCACCGTTACTAAGATAAAGCGACTTATTGGCCAAAAATCGCAAATTTTACCTACCCCTCTCTCATTTAGTGCTCTCGTTCAGGGTGACCCCCTTAGAATTTATGAAAAAGCTTTACGGTTCCTGAAACTAGAGTCTTCCAGGCAGACGGTGAAGATTTCATGATTGTAGCTTGTACCGCTTTTGACTGATCCACCCGTGTAACAGACAGACGAACAGACAGAGAGACAGAATTGAGATGGCTAAGATGCGCTGAAAGCAGTAGCTGCTTTTGCACGTAAAAATGACCAATAAAAGCTGATCTATAACCTAAAATAAGGTCTACATCTAAAAAAATACAAACTAGCAAACCAATAGAACGCTCGCTAAAACAGTAAAGTTTTGAAGTTCCGTTTAAAAGATTCTTTGTAGGCAGTGCTAAAAACCTCAGGCCCACACGGTATGACAGATCAGACCTGAAGAGTTAAAATGTGGTAACACAAGAAAATTTGCTGCATCTGCTGAAAACCTGGCAGAGAAAAAAAGATTAAAATGAGCAAATAGATACAGAAAAATGCCAGATCTGAAGGAATTTAAGAAAATTAGGCACGTTAAACAAAAACAGCGAGTAGCAATATGACTGTGCTGTTTACTCTTGCCAATGACCATCTACAGCACTCAACAAGCATCTCTAGCTTCCTATGTCGGCCAGCGTTCGGCATGCGACAACGCTCGGAGGGAGACATAGCCAAATGTCCCAAGTTATAACTGACCCACAGTGCCTGCAGGTTTCCTGGAGAAGACTGGGATTAGGATGATAACCTGTCCCTTGACTGGAAATGAGAGAAAGAGCGAGAAAGCATCTCTAGCATCAGTCTTATGCACACAAAAATGTCAACAATGTAACGTAAATCTTGAAAAACACGACATATATTGAGAAAGTACAACATAGCGGATAGCCAGACAGCACATACATTTCTTAGCAGATGCCGGGCGCTTAGTTGGCGCCTGCTGAGTAACTGCACCGGCCTTCTTGCCGTACATGACGACCAGCGTTCTGCTCTGGTACTGCAACTCTTGGCTCGCGTCATGTGCTTTGCGGCACACCTCCTCGTCAGTGAAGTGAATGAACGCGTACCTACGATAACGTATCACCCGGCCAGCCAGCCATTCAGTCACCATTTAAATGTCCAAAGAATATATGGCATTTCATGGAAAACCCATCTTAAAGCTACGAAGCGTCGCCTGAAATATGGGATCACGCAGTGTTACCTGCCACCCGACAGGCGATCAATCCCAGCCAGAAAAGCCGATACTCGATTTGGCCGCAGTGGAGGGATGGAAGGCTGAGTTGACCTTGGTGTGGATTATATACCAAAATGGTTTACCTGTCCACAGATAGTCATCCATCCAAGTACAGGCCACTTGACAGTAACCAAATTTGGAGTCAAACCAACGACCTAACGACTGTTGGTCCAACTTCTTATCATTACGCTACCATGTCACTTCGTAAGACGAGCCAGATCTCTTTCCTAAGCAGATGGTATAAAAAGTGCACACACTAACTAGGTTTTTAGATGCGAAAGCAGCTACTGCTTTAGCGCGTCTTAGCCATCGCAATTCTGTCTGTCTGTCCGTCTATCCATCACACGAGTGGATCAGTCAAAAACGGTGCAAGCTAGGATCACCAAATCTGCCTGGAAGACTCTAGTTTCAGGAACTGTAAAGCTTTTCTATAAATGCGAAGGGGGTCACCCTGAACGAGAATGCTAAATGAAAGAGGGAAGAGGAACTGCTATATTCTTCGCACGTCTCATGAGCATTAGCTCAAATTTCTTGTTAATCTTGTACTGTTAGTTTGTGTGTGCACGCATGCATGTGAGAATTTATTCATAAATACTATGCTGCATATGTGAACAGACAAGTTTATCACCGTCATTTAGGTTTTCTGTAACCTTGTGACCATTCTGCTATTGATAAATTCCATTGTCGGTTAGTGATCGTCTGAAAAGATTCCTCCCCGAAATGCCATGTTTCATGTAGACGGCAGCTAACTCTAATCGCCCACATTTCACCACTAACAGCATATTTTTGCAAACTCCCACCTCCCTTCCAAAATGTAGTAAAACAAATTCGACAATATAAAACACCCACAAACCATCATTAGGAAAGAATTGGTAATAGCAGACAAACAGACAGACAGACGCTGGGCTATAATAATTTTTTTTCGAACAAATGACATGCAGTGGAGTATATATAAATTGCCCAAACCCCGATGCCATATGCTGCACGTGAATTAATATAATGCCATATTCTGCAAACAAATCGGAGTCGTCACTTACCTATGGTTCCTACTACTCTGCAGAATTCATTTACCCTGACATTTCTCTGACTTTCCAGGACAAAACTATACATTTTCCTTGCTTAATTTGTTCATGCAAAATACCAATGTTGTTTTTCAATCGCTTGAAACCACACTAGAAACAAAAGTGGTGGAACAAATTTAAAAAGTGGAGATACACACAATCTGTGAAGCGAGCAGAAAAATTTTCGCAGAGTCTGCGTGCAACAGTTCAAAATTTTTTCTGCATCTTTGTTAACTTATGCACCCCGGTACTTTTACATTCCTTGACTTCCCCTGACCGTAGGAACCATGCTTACCCTATTGGTTTGTTGCCATCCTTTGGATTTAGAGGAAGCGTGACATCGTTGCACGTCGGGAACATCTCCTTGAGTTGGTCGAGGGTTATGTCACGACCGAAGCCAGTGACATACAGCTTGAGTGGGTCACTGGATGCTGTCAGCGCCGGTGTCACGAACGTCACGATGCTCTGGGCGCCAACAAAGTCCACCTGTAGTTCAACGCCATGCACATTCTTCGCCTTAAGCACCTCGACGTTTTTGGTTGCAGTCTCCTCATCCGCAAAGTTGATGACGGCATACCTACGTGACAACACAACATACATACCTAACAACAGAGTCATCTCAAACCAGCAGTGTAACTTCAAATTTTGGGCCCCCCCCTGCAAGAAAATCATTTAGGGTCCCTCTTCTTTCTTTTCCCTTTCTTCACACTCCCTCGTGCTCTTCTCCTGTCCTCACCTCTTGTCCCCTGCATTTTTTCTTTTTTCTTTCCAAAGATCTACGCTTACTTCCCTTACAAGCAGACCAAGCCTCAATGCAGCTAAGAAGTCTGGAGAAGCGCTGTGATCTCCCGCAGCTAGGTATGGGCATAGCCCTGGCTGAAAACGCATTTTAGAGCAATTTAGCTCCCCAGAAACTGCATTTGGAGACAGATTCGGCCAACGGCTGACATTGTGCACTTCAAATATGCACTTACTTACTTAATTACTTGAATTGTATGGTTTTTTTGCTGTGCAAAAAAGCACCTTAATTTTGGGCCCTAAAGAAGTGTGAGCCTTGGGGTCAGTAGATATGCCACTGTCTCAAACCACAAATCATCAGCTGTCTGGTCAACAGAGCTTTAGGTCCGGTTTTTCCATGCACATTTGATGGCCAATCAAATTGATCTCCGATCAACTTCGGTACTTGATCTGAGATCATCTCAATAACCGTTTTTCAATCGCCAATTAGCAACCGATCGTCCATCAAATCTCCCATCAAGTTGATGCCGAATATTGGCGGATCAAGTTAGATAATTGACGATTAAACGTGGCGATCTGCAGTTCGTTGCTTATTCGCACCAGAAACATCGCTTCACTTCGCTGCTCAGAAGGGCAATTCATGCATTAAAATAAAGTTCCAGGCATGTGCATAGTGTTTTGTGGAGAAATAAAATGGATAGACGCGCCCGTGTAATTTGATTTGCGGTAGAATGTATTTTTGACAGCAGACGTATCGTTGATATCGTTGCTATGACGACGTTTACTGCCTATAGCGTCCACTCGCAGCGCATGCCATTAGCACAACACCGCAAATTGAGGTCACTGTCAGCCAATCAGATTGGCATAAAGTAGGCTCGGTTGATGGCCGATCAGCTAATCGCCGATCACGTAATTGGGGATCGAAAATGCATAGAAAAACGAAACACAGTTGATCGACGATCAATTCTGAACATCAAGTTGATTGGAGATCAGTAAATCATAGATCAAATTTGTTTTGATTGGAGATGGAGAAACCGGACCTTAGTTTGCCTGCCCACATTTCTTCTGATTGCAGTATTAGCTTAATGAGTATGCACCAGTGAGTTTTTTGCACTTCGTTCATTAAGAGAAAACTGACTCTCCATCCATCACCATGATTGTGCATAAATTAGGTATCACTAGTCACTATGCTACTAGCCCCTGCACTGCTTTGCTTCTGAAACGGCATTAAAGTAGTAGCATCGTAAGAGGCCAATCTAGGACATGCTTCAAAGCTTAGAAAGAGATGAAGGGCGAAGAACCTGATCGGAACTTGGCGGGCATTTAGTGGCACTACCGACAGCCGGATGTACATATCGATGTAAGACCAATAAAAAAGGAATAATTGATAAACAATTAAATAATGCCAATAAAAGAAATACAAACTGAAAAAGCTATCTTTTACAGTCTTCAGTCACAAAAATTACAATTCACAAAAAATTGCTTCTTATTCCATCAGCTTCATTCATGCAAAAATCCCTCGAGACCTCTGACAAAAAAATACCCAACTTCTCACAAAAACTTTTGCCTTGAGCAATAAGCACTGAAAAAACCTATAACATTTCTCATCATTATCACAGGCTGAATGGCAGTTCAAGCCCTGGGTTAACGGCAACTTCTCTTTTCTATGGAAAAGCCAAAAATCTGACCCCCACAAAATCGAAACCCCTGACCTGACTGGATAAAATTTGATATTATTCAGCAGCACATTGACACACAGTCACTGTGATGCGGGCAATATCACCTTTTGTGATTTTTGCCGTTTTCAATGTGCGAGTTCTTTAATGTTGCCGTTAACAAGTGTATAAACTGATGTTTTGTACATTTACCACATTAAAAAGTCTGAGCACTAACGGACAACATCAGTTTAACTAGTTAATACACTCGCAACTAAACTAAGTGTCTGTATGCCTGTTAAAGTGGGTTATGTCAGTAAGCATGCTAAAAATACTGACACAAAACACCAATCGTAGCACGTTGCTCTAGCATCGCACCTTTCCTTGTCAAGCACAACTGGAAGCTGACAAAGCTTAATTCGATGCATCCTAGCAAACTGTAGCACAATTTTGATGTTTGGCTTACAATATCTGCTAAAGTTCTACAGAACAGCACTGCTAAACAAAAACCAAATAGACCAAAACAACTATTATGTCAGTGGTTATCCCATTTCCCACAATTACTTCCACTAGCCCGAAATGCAGATCACCATCACAATGTTAAGTAAAAAAAAATAAATAAGTTCCTAGATCCAATAACTTTTACAAGCCCAGTGCCTGTCCAATCTGTCAAATGGGTCGTCCAACAGCATCAAAGCACCTAGTATAATTTTTATGCCTGGCTCATGACTGGGAAGAGTTCCGACAACCAAAAACATACCACCTGAAAACAGTGTTTCACGAGGTTAACTCACTTTTTTAAAAAAACCATGCAAAACTACATTTTATATGTTTTTCAATTAATAACATAATAGTTTAAACCCACAAATATCAAACATGAATATTAAACCTATGAATTTTTACACATTTGGATTTATTTGATGTGGACAATATTTAGCCAATCTTTTTCGAGTTATTTAAAACTCATGAAAATGCTGAAACAATTCATTAAGTTAAGGCCTTGCTTATAAAAAACTGACCTTAACACCCCCACCCCCTCCAAAACAAAACCCAATAAAAACACCAGGTTGCGTTTTTAAACAAACAGAATATTAAACCCTGCGACTGTGGGCAGCAAACTGCCATGATGAATCAATAACAGAGTAATGGTTGACTGCTGGGTCAGATATTTTGCCTTCCAGCCTCAAAACAGCAACTCTGCTACGACTAACAACGTCTCATTGCACTGACTACTATTACGTGACTTCACTGTTTAGGCTTATTGTTACGTGTCCTTTTAGTCTTAGGACTTAACGCCACGCTAAAGTTAATTCGTTCTTCATCATCATCATCATCATCAACACTGCTCCCGCTAATAAAATACTGCCAGTAACACCCCTATACATTGCGACAAAAACAGGTAATCTGACAAAATACCGTTGTCGATGATAACTGACAATCTACACATCAGTTTCGACTGTTAATGCTGCAGGGAATTGAAACGGTCCTGTGCAACATACCTGGACTTCTTCTCGGTGTTGTTCGTTATGTCCTCCAGTCTGACCTCTTGAATGTCTGGGCTCAGCGCTTTCACCTCGGCTTCCGTCGTAGACACCGGCAAATTCTTTATGAACAACGTCCTTTTCGGTCTCGGTTCTGATGACAAACGTCAGCAGCTAACTCATCAAGAAAATATCAAGGTGCCAAAAGCTAATACAACATATGCGCTGGTAAAAATAAATATTATTGATCACCTAAATAGTGGCCGGACATCACTAACAATGTTCTTTGACTTGTAAACACTACTTCTACAAACAAAAATTATACTTACTGTAATTCTGCTCACTATAATAAAGACCAAATTTCACCAAAACAAAACCTACTTTTATCCACGGTGGTGCTCATACTATTAATTGTTAGTTCAAAAAATTCATGACACTGCATCCCAATTTCATATCAGCTACTGAGACCAAAATGCTAAACAAACTGCTTCAATTTCAATTTTACTAAAAATTGGCACAACAAAGTAGAGAGTACAGAGTGCACTATAAAAAGTAAGATAGCAGAACACATGTTGAGCACAGATTAAGCAATCGGACAGTTTCGGCAATATTTAGCTTCAATCACTGCCCCGAAGGGTGTTGATAGGTTGGATATTGTTGTACAATAATACAATGCATATATTCATAATCCTGCTATAAATATTTCACTTTTGGCATGTGTAGCAAAGAAAATTTTAAAGTCAGCAGTGGTAATTAATTAACATTTCACTACAGTGCAGCTTTTAGTCTGGGTCAATCCGGTGCTCTAAAATTTGGCTGAGCAAAAGAAGGAGCAAACCAACAGAGAAAAAGCAGTGCTACAATAGCCAGACCTGGAGCAGTTTCAGAAAACTAGCCATTTTACCGTCTGTGTAGTTTGCATTCCCCCCCCCCAAATAACCATGAAATATGTAATTTGCACTTCTTCTACGTGGCAGTTCCCTATGGAAAAATGGACCGACAAAATCTGGAAATCAAAACTAGCCCACTACACGAACCCTAACCCCATCCCTATCACTAATCCACAGTCCCTAACCCTAACCTTAACCCTTACCTAACCTTATCTCTATTCCTAACCCTAACCCTATACAAATCCCTGCCCCCGAACTCTTAATCCCTAACCCTATTTCCTAATCACTGTTTCCAGCTTTTGTCAGTTCTGTCGGGTCACCGGTTGAGACGTACCATACCTCCATCATCTTCAGACTCATCTTCTTCTTCTTCTTCTTCATCAAACTCTTCATCTTCTTCTTCTCCCTCCTCATCCTCATCTTCTTCGTCATCTTCAAACTTTTCCTCATCTTCTTCGTCCAATTCCTCGTCATTCTCCTCCTCATCTTCTGATCCCGCCTACAACGGCCAACAACGTGCTTCCCGTGTTTTGTTGTTCAGTAAATAAATTAAACTCAGTAAGTAAGTAAGTAAGTAATTTATGTAGCACATTAACTATAACAACCTCAAACATACTCGATGCGCTTGTAATACGAGAAGTGATAACATTTTAGAGTTAGACGATGTATGAAAGTAGGTAAACCGTGTGAATTGCAGTTGAAAGTGTTCAGCAGAGCAGACCACCATTAGGAAAGAAACGATTTTGGTTAGTTATTTTATTATCAACTTACAAATTCACAAAAATGCACTTAAATTACTATTTTAAAAAATTTCACTTATTGGAGATGCACACTCTCACCTGTGCCTTCTAGTTTACAGCATTGTTTAGCTGCCAGATAGATAGCAAGCTATTCAAACCATCTTTTTTTGCTAATCAGTAAGCCCTTCACCACAATGGTCTTAGGTAGCAAATGTAGCAAAACTCCACAAGCACTTCGCAAAGCTATAGACAGCAAATAGTCTGACATAAGAACAACAGTAGCCTATAAATTACAGTAAGCAGCACACTGTCATATGCAATCAATAATTAATATTAATATATGTAAAATTCAATCACAACGAGGGGTGTGGTTAAATGCTTACTTTCTTTGGAGTCTTTTTCTTGCCTGGCTTTGACTTTTCCATCATCATCATTTCCTCTTCCTCATCATCGACATCATCATCCTCATCCATGGGTTTCTTACCACGGCCACGGCCACGGCCTCGGCCCCGGCCTCTCCCTCTACCCGACTGCGGCGTCTGCAGCACATAACAAGACAGCACTTGCACAACTTCCGGCACACAACGTCTCAAAAAACACTCCAAATACAGGGTGCGGCAAAAAAAGTAGCCCCCCTAAAGTTTTTCACTGTTTTCTCAGCGACCGCTTGGAATTTTAATTTGGAATTTTACACCTTTATTTGCTGAAACCTGTTACATTTAACTACCAAATAAAATTTGATTCTGTTAAAAAATGACAAAGTTATAGACTTTTTAACATGACCGCCTACCGATTTTTCGGCATTCAAAAATGTTCATGCTAAAAATGCTATTTAATTTTTAAAAGCTGGTTACACGTTACTGCCGATGTCATCACAGTGACGTTTTGACAAACAGCAATTTATATTGTTTATAAATTATCATTACATTATCCTTCCTTTAAAGCAATCGCCAGCTGCCCACTGGATTCATCTTCCAGCAGGACAGTGCGTCAGCACCCACGTAGTGCGCAACGCCACGCAGCGCACAGAACTGGCTGCGGACCAATTGTCCAGATTTCATCACCAAAGACCAGTGGCCTCCAAATTCGCCGGATATGAACCCAATGGACTATCATGTGTGGGGTGCAATGTTGGAAGCTTACTGCAAACTTAAAACAAAGCCGAAGACAATCGCTGAAC
>Ga0209671_1008160_pt1 | contig 10943 bp, 2 predicted proteins | sample WorMetHERISLAND2_2_FD_187401 | JGI IMG/M metagenome (GOLD analysis project Ga0209671, IMG submission 187401) | Marine gutless worms symbiont microbial communities from Max Planck institute for Marine Microbiology, Germany - Olavius geniculatus... | ecosystem: Host-associated > Annelida >...
TTTTAGTACCATCCGGAAGTCGGCACACGTCCGTAGGCGCGCCTATGACGTAAGCACTCCGTAAGGCGGCGTGCCCGACGCGTCTTCTTTACGTGTGCGATGACGTAATGTTTATTTTTAGTACGTCTTCCGGAAGTCGACGGGCGCGGCGCGTCTTCTAGGTGGTGACGCGGCGTCTACGGCACGTGCGCGCTTCACGCCATGAACGCATCACATCTTTAGGCCTACTACACAGCAGGTAACAGGTGCATGCGCTTCCGTAATTATTATCTGTTCATCCGCTGCGCCTGTCGTCACCCTCGTAGTCGCATGGAGCACCGCGGGGAGTAATTTAGTGTAGTAGGCGCTTTACTTTAACTTAGTAAACATCATCTATTCAGTATTTTTGCCCATATATTTTTTACGTCTAATTTTTATAACCCTAACATTTTATCTATTATTTCAATAAATGTAAGTACTTAAAATTTATTCATCTTTGTTCACATTATATGTTTTTACTTATAAGACAAGCAAAAATCGGTGCCTTTAACCAGGCCCGTTGAGTAGGTGCGGTAGGGAGGCAAGCTATCCCCAACCCGTAACTTTTGTGTATCCACCGTCTCTCATAAACATAAAGTACAGCATAATGCGTCATTTTTACAATTTAAAAAAAAATTTTCACCATACGTACCCTCAAAAAAAATGTTTGCAAGCTTAATTATAATGTTTACCCGTCACTTTCCCTATGCATCTCCACGGTGTACCTTTAACTTACATCTATTTTTTATTATTGTAGTTAAACATCGTTTTTAATTTTATCTGCGTGTCTGTGTACTTTCCTCCTACAGTGCATCAGTTACACTCTTTGTTTTCCTCTTAGAGTTTCTTATCAGTTATCAGCTTTCACTCCTGCAGTGTAACTTACGTAATGCCGTATTCCCGCTGTTCGCCTATACTTTTTAAGCACGTCACAGCACGTCACAGCGTGTAATGTCTAGTCTACTCTACACATTCATACATCTTGTCTTACTGTTCATACCGTATAATAACATTTTTACTAGATTTTTCTAGTTTTACTTTAAAATTTTGTCTGTTATATAGACAAAATACAACACCTTTTAAACGCATCCTGGTAGCAGAGCCTTTTGCACGCTTGAAAGTAAAAAGCCTATAGCTTAATAATTGTGCCACTTTGATAGGGCACGCAGCAGAGTGTTACGGTTGCACATGCAGACGTCCTTGCCAGTGCTCAGACAGGAGATCTGCATAGCATGCTGCTATGTTTACGTCACTTGTCTTACGTCCTCTTTAGTAAAGCTTGTCGTAATAATAGGCCTGTTGCTGTAATCTTATGCAAGTTACGCGTGCGTGCATGTGTGATTGCGTCAGTGGGCATAGACCTAATGATTTGGCCTTGCGTCAACTGCGTTTCAAATTTCAAAATTAGCATCCAATATACGTCGCTTATATTATATTCGTGGTTGTTTCACACTGTCCAGGTTAACATTAGGCGCTGATAAAGCCGCGGCTGACGTAACGCTATAGGACTATACACCTAATTATCAGATAAGTGCCTAGGCATAATCTAGGCTAACATAAGCTATGTAGGAAACGCACGTGGGTCTACCGGACTTTCGTTTAGAAAAAAGATGCATAAGATTAAAACTTATGAAGTTTGTGTGAAAAATAATACAGGCTAAGCCTATTGGAAGTGTATCAACTACACATTGTTCCCAATTACGGTGGCATTCTATAGGTCATATGTTGACCTACCCTATAAGCTTAATTAGCTACAGTAGATACATTATGAAGACATATACCAAGCTTTAGAAAATTCATTGTCGAACGGGCACTTGCTAAGTAGGCCTAGAACGGTGCCTGCATCATAAAACTAAAACGACACCTAAAAGATCTATTAGAATCACAATTTACTGTTTAATCGTGCAGTAGGCTTACCACAAAACAGCTGTATAGGCCTACCAATAAATAAGTACAATCAAAAAATAACCACTAACAAAAGTGACCAGTGGTGCACAACACACCCAAAAGCTAAAATAAAACCTAAGTATAATAGGCGCTTACGGGTTCGCATGTGGCGTGTGTTGCCTCCAGGGGCGTCCATCCCCTCAGCACCTAAACACAACCTTCCCCCCAACTCGGATGCTTCTTTTCCCCCTTCTTACTCTTTTTTTCCGTCCTCTCCCATCTTTCCTCCCTTCCTTTTTTCCCCAATTTTCCTTCTGTTTTTCCCCGTTTTCTTGTATCCCTTTTCTCCTTTAGAAGTAGGACCCTTTAAATCCACCTAGGGGTTCTGGGGGGGGGCTCTGTAAGCTCCCTCAGCGGCGTCTGGGCTGAGCCCCAGCCGAAATCGAATAGGGTGAATTTTAATCTTCAAAATATGACATTTGGTGGCAACAAAATTAATTATTTTTTTAAATTTTTATACCCCCACAAAAAGTGTCATAGGGTCTATCTCGGCGATCTTATTATGATATTGTTATTATACAATACAGTCATTGAAAGGAGTATGTTACTTTCTACCTTTCATGTGGTTATGCTACGCAAAATTAAGTATGGAAATTAGTTACACTTTTATGATTAAGTGCACCTTTCCCTAACGAGAAGGAGGAGAAGTAGAGGTGCGCTATTAGAAAGCGATTTTACTTGTTTCGTATTTACGACTGGACGTGCAAGTAAACTATGTCATAGTATAAGTAAGTAAGGAATGGAAAATGAATGCATGTGTTAGGTATTAGTAAACTATATGTATTAGTTAGAAAAAAAACTACTATGAGTCAGAGATAGGTGCACGGACACGCAATGTGATACAATAGGTAAGACAAAGGTGCAATATCCCCTACTGGGTGTAGGCGTGGTGGTTGGGCCAATAGCTACTAAGTCTGTGACGCCTGACTGGTGCAACGCTAGACCTTCCCAGCCGCAAAGCGTAGCCGCCCTTTGATGAATTACAAATTATACTGCTTAGTGAAGGGGGAGGGCATGTGTGAACAACTTGCCCATGTTTTTACCTGAATGTGCACCACCGGGATAGGTAAATCGAGTACCAACCTATCTGGCTGGGGTTAAAGCGGGGCGCATTCACCTCTGTCAGGTGGTAGGTGTGATCCTGTATGGCAGATGACATTGTGTAGCACTGTAGGGGGTTAACACCTTAAAAGCTATACACCACTTTTACCTTTATTTTTTTATAAACAACGTGCCGGTGTACAATAAGTAGATGCAAGGGCACACAACAGGGTGTTATAAGGACGATTTATAGTGTGTGCAGTTATGAAGATATATGGGGTAAAACATTTAGCAATAAACATGTAGTGGTCTATCTTAGGTCTACGTGCCTCTGCTGTAACGACACCGTAACGTTACAGGTTAATGAACACACTTTTAGGAAGGTGGTGAGATGGGTTATTTTTTAGTTATTACAGTGGCACATATAGATCTAGAATGCATGACTATTTATGAAGTTGAAGGTTAGTTAAATGGAGTGTTTAATTGGACCTGCAAACAAATATATGTAGGTCTAACTTATGGGGGGCGGGGTAAGGAGAGTAAAGGTTAAGGGTTAAAAGTTAAAAGTGGTGATATAGCTCTTAATGGGAAAGCCCATCTCAGAGCTACGGAGCGTCACCTGTGTCGCTACTGTAACGATGATGTTTTGCTAGAGAGACGTGACGATCAGAGTATGTAAGCACATAAAATGCAAATTATTTTGACACACAATAGGTTCAAGCGCGAAATGCCTATTATCGCCTTTAATAAGGTAACGTTAATTATACTGTATGTAGGATAAAGCAGAATTCTATGTAGGGTAAAGGTGAAATTAATTATTATACGAGTAAGATCAAATAAATTTTGACGACAGCAAGAATAACCCTAGAACCTATGTTTTGTCAATAAGCTACTATAGTTAAGTGTTGAGAGTTGTTGCGAGAAAGTGATGAGCGAGGACCGACTCCTACACATGGTAGGTCTTACTAGGAAGTAGCCCTGCTGTGTGTGAGCGCAGTCGCACAGCGTGGAATAAACGTAGGGCGCCCTACAATACAAGAGTAATGTATCGCAATTACGTCAATGCTGTATCGTTACCGAAAGGCTATTGCTGTTGTGGTGATAGTAAAATTAGCGTATAAGGTAAGCAAAATAAAAATTCAAAAAATGCTAACTATTATAGGAAAATACTTAGGCCTACCTGTGTGTCGGGTGTCTACAAAAAGTAATGCATAGCGGGTGAATAGTCGAAGAAATGTTTAAGAGATCTAGCGTACAATAACAACAATAATGTTGATTATTTAAAATTAAGTACTTTTGTCTGGAGGACTGCATTTAGGATGTCAGAAAGCTCAGCATATGCCTAGAAAATATATCCAGCCCACCTAATGCGCGTTATATTTTTATTTTTACCTATGAGCGTAACGCAATAGAATAGGCGTGGACAATGATGGCCTTTAATCTTTTTTTCGTGCTGCGCCGGTGGGTTTCGCCACATATCATACCTGCTGCACGTATCGGTGACGCCTCATACAACAAACACACGCGGTGATGCCTAGTAATTTTGTTATGCGAAAAAAATAATGCCGCGCCTGTTATGTTTACGGCACTCGCAGTGATAAGCGCCTAAGTTTGCAGTTTCTAAAACGTGTGTAGAAAGGGAAACGACAGTTAGGGTTAAAACAAGCTGTGCACCGCGATTGCCAACTGTGCTGATAGACGCGCGCAGAAGAATGGCGAAACAAGTTTTGATGCGGGTGGGTGGTACGGTGTTGATGTTATCTTAAAGAACTTGTACGACCTACTATTAATGACAATGCGCACATATAAAAAGTCTGTAGGTGATACACACATAAGAAGGCACTGTCATTGCATTGAGGTGCGGCAAAGTTGTATACTCCTTACTGTGTCAATTAAGCCCTAGGGTCGTAGTTTACTGTGTGACGTCGCGTCGCACGCGTGGAGATGCGCTATTTTTACAACAGTTGAAGGCGTGTAGTACCCGGGCTACTTTTTGCTATAGTTGACCTACAGTTTACTAAAAAATAAGCAGATTAAAATATTTTAGACTGAGAGATACAGTTATACGAAGAAGCAAACTAAAGTAGAACTGTAGGAGACAGACAGACAAAGCAACGTACAAGACTGAGACGACTGACCAAAGAAAGTAAGTAAATGCATGAAAGGTTAAGTAACAACATAAAGTTAAGGAATAAATAAGTGTCGGTACTGTAACGATACAGTTTCGTTACAGTTTAGTTAGTTGCTGGTTTTAGATAAGGATCGACGCGACGTGCGATCCTCCTGCTGGACGTAATGGGGGAAGGGGAGAAAAAAGTTGCTAGACCTGCTGTGCGCGATTGCAGGTGAGGCGCGCAAGTGAAAATATATTAGAGAATCAAGTAAACTGTATAGGTGATAGGCATACAAAGCTATGTATAAGGCCTAACCCAACAGTGGTTAACGTGAATGGCGATACAGACTTATGACGTACGGCCTCTACGGTCAACATAGAAGGTACGCGAGTTCGGAAAAAGGACGCGCGTGAAGACGTAAAAATGTTGTTCTATTTTTATAACATGGCGTCATCGCAGGCTCGCAGCACGGACTGAATTGCGATGACCCTACCGATGAAAGTTGTTATGTGCGAGGACGCATGCTAGGCTACTGCTGTGCGTGGAAGACGAGCGGTACGCTATCTAGGCTGAGAACGACGCCGAGTCCAGCGATGAGCAGTTAAACTGAGGTGAAAATAAGACACGACGCAGTAGGTGATTAAAAATAAGATCGCATTACTGTAACGACGCAGGGAGGTAAACTAACTAACTCAGTGGCGCCGAGCTGGGACGAACAGTAGGACCTGGGTTGTAGTAGACCTACAGTTTACTAAAATATTTTAGAGAAGCAAGCAAACTGTATAGGCGACAGGCAGACAAATAGATAGATGCGGCGGCGTACAAGGCTGAGACTACTGGCCAGTAAGTGTGTGAAAGGTTAAGTAAGTTAACGTAGATGGCGGTACTGTAACGATACGGTTTCGCTACAGTTCAGTAAGAAATGGATCTACGCGACGTGCAGTCCTCCTTCTAGAAGGGTGAGAAAAAAAGTTGGCTGTGCGCAACTGTGAGCGCAAGGAGACAGACAGACAATAGATACAAGGTCTAACCAAAAAGTAAGTAAGTTAACATAGATTAAACAGATACGATACTACAACGATATGGTTTCGTTACAGACTTAATTAGTTGCTATGACGTGCGGTTTCGGACAAGATAGAAAACGTGGAAGTTCGGAAAGAGGATGCGTGTGAGATGACGTGAAAATGTTGCGAATGGAACGTCTAAAACGTGGCTTACTGTGGTAAGGTTTCCTATAACGGGTTGGATATATTGAAACGCGAATGACGTCCTGTGGTGCTAAAGCAAACTCGTGCGCAACGCACGAGCAGAATGATAACGACAACCTGCAGTGTAGTAGGCCTACAGATGTGACGTGTTAATGAACAGATAATTGCGAGCGTGCGCGTCGCCAGGCGCGTCGCGTGCGTCGACTTCCGGAGACGCGGAAGGTATTACATCATCGCTCTCGTATAGAAGGTGTAGTAAACTGTAGGCCTATTACTACGCAATGCACGATATGTATCAAGCATATAAGGTCATCGCTTATTTGATGTGCGCGATGATGTAGGGCTGCATCGCTGATGCTGCTTAGTTGCCAAAGCGTACAGGAAGACAAATGAAAAAATATCTTAGAAAACTGCATAGGAAACAGACAGGCAACTAAACAAAAAGTAAGTAAGTTAACGGGTACGATACTGTAACGATACGGTGTGGTTACAGTTTAGTTAGCTGCGATGACGTACGACGTTGGACAACATGGAAAGTGTGCGAGTTGGATGCGTGTGAGAAAAATGTTGTGAGACGCCGCGTGTGATTTTACGAAAAAATAGGACGCAAAAGTAGATGTGAAAATGTCGTGAAACAGGCGTGTAGTGAACGAAGCGCGTATGAATAGCACGTTATAAAAAATAAGAAGCGTCGAGAGCTGAACGTCCTGCTTCGTTTGACACGGACGCGCGACGATGGCTACCTGTAGTGCGTTAATGAGACGAGGCGCTTATACCCCTTTCTCACAGAATGCGGTGGCAGCACGGTCCTCTGCGGTGTCAACACGGCGTTACACCGCGTTGGTACCGCAGAATACCGCGGAATTTGCACTGAACACGGCATGAACACGGTGTTTCTGGCGGTGGAATCACGGAGTACTGCGTTGTCAGTGCGGATATGTGCGGCATGGCTGCGGTGCATCCTGTCGATCAGTGGTTCTGTGCGGCAGAAGGATGGGATGGTTGCGGATGGAACACGGTGTCAACGCGGACACCCGCGGTGACACTACGGGCATTCACGGAAGCATGACGGCAGTGGCGGCAACAGCAAGGCAGTTTGCGGCAGCACCACGGTGCCAACACGGACATGCCCGCCTTATTGCTGCCGCAGACTACCGCCGACTCTCCCACAGTATATATATAAGCCTATTTATAATTTGACAACCATTTGCTATCCATTTTCGTTATAAATTATTGGATTATTATTGTCATTGGTTGCTACAACATGACTACAATTTCTGCAGGCCGTAGAAAAACTATCAACCGTGTTTTGGAAGTCTCTGCGCTGGCTGTTCAAGCTTATGCTATTCTGGAGCTGGACAAATTGGACGCAATAAATACAAGAAACAAAGCAAATGCAGGGACAAGGAGACGTCAGGCCAAGAAGTTTTGGGTCAGGCAGTGGTTGTTGAGAAGACCTTTGTACGGGCAATACGAGAAACTGATGGCAGAAATGAAGGCGGATGACCCAGCAAGCTTCAGAAACTTCCTCAGAATGGACCCGCAAATCTTCCTAGAGATTCTCGAACGTGTGGGGCCCAGAATTCAGAAGCTGGACACAAACTGGAGGAAAGCTTTGGAACCTGGTGTCAAACTCGCTATCACACTGAGATATTTGGCTACTGGGAGCAGCTACAAGAGCCTGCAATACTCCTTCAGAGTTTCGTACAATACTATATGTAACTTCATTCCTGCTGTTTGCTCTGCCATCAATGAAGAGTTTTCGGATGCTGTCATGACATGCCCCACTACGCCGGAAGCCTGGCTACAAGTAGCAGAGATATTCCGCAAAAGATGGAACTTTCCACACTGTGTTGGGGCCGTTGATGGGAAGCACATCGCCGTCAGGAAACCCCGACACAGTGGATCATACTACTACAACTACAAAGGCTTTTTCTCCATTGTCCCCTTTGCTGTTGCTGATGGGGACTACAAGTTCATCTATGTGGACATAGGAGCTAATGGTGCTGGTTCTGATGCTGGAATCTTCAACGACACTGAGTTAAAGCAGGGCCTAGAAGACGGAACACTAGGTTTACCACCACCTGCACCGCTCCACGCCAATGATGACCGGCTCATACCGTACTTCATGGTTGGTGACGACGCATTTGCACTCAAGACGTGGCTGATGAAACCTCTTCCCCTCAGAAACATGACTGTTCAGCAAAGAGTCTTCAACTACCGGCTATCTAGAGCCAGGAGAGTTATTGAGAACACTTTTGGCATTTTGGCCAACAGATTTCGATGCCTGCTCACCACCATGCCACAGGAACCTGAAAGAGTGAACATCATTGCTCTCACCTGCTGTGTGCTCCACAACTTGCTCAGAATTCGCAATACACAAGCAGACACTCCAGTGGGCCACGAAGATCCTGAGGGTTAAGAAAAATTGTCGGGAAACAACCTACCAGACATGGCAGAGGTATTCAGAGGAAACAGCAGTATGGCAGCCAGACTCCAACGACAACACCTCGTGGATTATGTCAACTCCGCTGAAGGGAGTGTCCCGTGGCAGATGGACAGAATTTAGATACAATTAAGAGTCACACAGAATGAGACACAAGTCCTACTGTCAAAGACACAAACTTTTAGCATCACCGGTAGTTGACAATTGTTGTTCTGTTGTTCATCTGTCCAGTAGCTGTATAACTGTATAGCATTCCTTTTAACCAACCACCACTGTTATCACTATTCAGTATAGCTTAGTTCAGGGGTGCACAACTTATCGGGGCATCTGGGCCACACGGGAGATAGATTCTAAGCTGGCGGGCCGCACGCATAGGCGGATCCAGGAGTTGAAGTTGGGGGGCAAGGTCGAGCGCCGAGTCGAGGCGCCGAAGGGGTGAGGTGTGGGGAGGGGCTGTCCCCCTCCCCACAATGGGAGGGGTCTAGGGAGGGCCAGAAAAATTTTTTAGATCTTAAGGCCAAAATGGCGTATTTTTGTGGCCTCTGTGCTAAATTTCGTTTTTTTTCTCTATGACCAAAACAGTATGTTGTGCACCCCTGGCTTATTTGGTTGTCTTAGCTGCATTTTGTTAAGTGCATTTGTTCTTAACATTTTCACGTCTTGACACACTGCCAACTGCAAATGGCACGACAGAGATACTTCAACGTTTCTACATTCAATGAAGTATTGGGTTGACCTCATCTCATATTAATTTATTTATTCTTCTCTTTATATCATGTGTACATTCGCTATTGCATCTAAACCTGCTGTAAATGTTTGAATTCTATTTGTGTTTTAGTATGGCACTGTATAGTTTATATTGTACTCATGTGCCGTTAGAAACTGCTTACTCACTCACTTGGAGTGATGGCACAGAATATCAAAGTTTTTGCGCTGCTGTACTGTTCAATTAACTGTTTGAGAGTACAACAATGCCAATGACTGTTACAAGCAAGTGAAGCAAGTTAAAAACAAAGCAGTCATCAGATCAGCAATATCAAAAATTATCACACGGAATATACTGAAACAGCGTAGAACAGAATCTACTGAAATTTCAACAGTTTACATATTCTTAATTACAATCTTAAATAAGTCCCCATCGTTACAGTAACTAAGACCAGAACACAGTCCAGATCAGTAATGCTGTTTGTCTCCCTCATCAGTTCAGTGTTGGATTAACTAGTCTTTATCCGGCACTGCATCAGTTGCTTCTGCAGTAGTGATTGGCGGATTTCTGAGCGGACTTTCCAATGGCAGCAGTCGGGATAGGGAACCCGAAAATGACCAGTCCTCCATCCCTGACAGATTGGAAGTGGTTCCTGTGGTTGGTCTATCACTACAAGCCATCTGCCAAGCCTGGCCTATGATGCTGCCTGTAGTTGCCATTGATGTGAATGCTGGTGTCATGGATGCTGAAGTTGCATATCTTGAAGACACATGCATTGGCACATATGATGACTGAGAAGCTTGCATGGGCAGCAAAGTATGAAGGGATGACTGCGGCGTCCAGTCATACATCAGCTGCTGGCGCTGCTGCCCAAACATCCATCCATGAGGAGGAGGGTGAGTGGCTACTGGTGATGACGAAGAGATAGGAGGCTGATAGTAGCAGTATGTAGGCCACTGTTGCTGTTGCTGGTTCTGTTGCTGCTGCAGCTGCTGATGACGTTTCTGCGACATCTTTGCCTTGAAATCCATCAGAGCTTGAAACATCGTCGCCTGGTACTCAGTCCACGTCTCCTCATCCATGAGGCAAGCCTCCCGGTTAAGCATCTCATGAAATGCACTCCGGGCATGGGCAGCCGGTGTTTCACCGTCCGAGCGAGTCACATTTCTCTGTAAGGTGACGGCACGTTTCAGGAGCTGCAAAAAAGCAACAAAAATAACACTAATAACATAGGCGTGAACTTCTATAAGGCTGTTAAGAAATTTCAAACGCATTGTTTCAGCAAAGCTATAGGACAGGAATGGGAAAAAAGTTTACATTAAAAGGACATCATGAAGTAACAAATAACTGCAGATAATGCCCGTTAAAAGCAACCTCCAACTGCAATGCTCCAATATCTAAATCCATCACACATTAGTGACATTACAAACCAGCTGTGTACTTACTTTCTCCACAGCAGTTCT
>Ga0209671_1008161_pt1 | contig 10943 bp, 4 predicted proteins | sample WorMetHERISLAND2_2_FD_187401 | JGI IMG/M metagenome (GOLD analysis project Ga0209671, IMG submission 187401) | Marine gutless worms symbiont microbial communities from Max Planck institute for Marine Microbiology, Germany - Olavius geniculatus... | ecosystem: Host-associated > Annelida >...
CCTATATACTTGCAAAAAATGCTGGACATTTTCAAAATTATACTTTTTAACCATAGATGAACTGAAAACCAATTAGAAAGTTTCTAATCGCTAGGGATTAAGAAATTATGCCCATTCTTTTGCATCGGAGCTCTTTGGTGTTAATCCGTAATGCTCGGATTAACTTTGTTGTTAGCTGTCGTTTCCAATTATCTTTCTTTTTATCTGGTAGATAATCGGAAATGTTGGTTCATAGAAGAAAGATAACACCGAATTCTAACTTCAGTTTATGTTTTCGATCATCTTGATATTTATTCTAAGAGAAGTGTCGACCGAAGCGATAATTCTTCTCGATGAAACATGAACTCACGCAGTCTTTGAATTGCTGAATAGATTGGGGGTTGAACCTTTCCTGAACTGTTTTCTCAACCCCTCCAAAACACTTTCAAATTATGTACTGGGGGGTCAGCATTATGTATGCGATTTACATCACAATTTTGATTGGACTTTGACTGTCAAAAAATTCAACCCCCAGCTAATTTTTTTACAATTCAAACACTGCTTCAACAAGTTATATGTTGTAACTTGCTGAAAAATAGTGAAACTGCATTCATGGTGTGTTTGTTATGTTGTTGAAGGAGACTATGGTTATTTTTGCTTAACATGCAATTTGATTTGTTTATTTGATTTTTTTTGAGCAGAACATTGATATTTTTGAAATGGTGAAAACAGTATAATCTCATACTTAATGTTTTTGCTGTTTTGATCATTTTAGTTGAACGTGTTGGCTACCATGTGCAAGTATGCTGGGTAATAGCGTTGTAAAATGTGTTTCCATAGTTACATAAGCATTTTAATTTGGTGTGAATAAGCTTTTTATGAAGCATCAGTAATATAAGTCATTTCAACAACTAACTAAAATGCCACATTTATTAGCATAATTGTTTGAAGGAGTGTGCTGTGGCTGTGTACTAGGCAAATGTGAGCTTTATATCCTCTGTTTAAAAATTTTCATAGTAGATTTACGAACGTAGATCAAAAGCCAGAGCTGATCTCGTTTTATAGAAAGTCGGCATTTAGTTATAACTAAGCAGCCGGGTATAGTATGCTCGTGGTTTATTAGGCGTCTTTGGGGTTGCAGAGCATCAGTACGTTATGTCCACAGTACGTTACGTTACGTTTCTTTGATGTTACATCGTAGGTATGATTAAGCATGTGTAAACAATTTGTATGGCAACTGTTGTAATTATAGCAGGTGTTTGTGGCAGTGGAAAGTAAGTACTAGTTATTGCTATGTATCGCATTAAGCATAAAAGCATAAACTGATAAGGGATACATCATTTTATTATAACTAAAGAAGTTGTCATTGACCGTCGTGCCGTATAACGCGTAGTCAATTGCACAGCTGTATAGTGACCCACACTGGGTAAACACTGTTCCTTGCTTGCTATTGAACTCAGCATACTACGCAGGCTACCGTCTACTGTGCTATTTGTGCAAGATTCACACGTTGTACGTGAACTGTCACAATGACCACCAGGAGTTTGGCAGTTATCATCCGGATCCAGAACTTTGGTCAGGCCATTAGTAGGGTAACCATTCCCGGGAATTCAGGAATGCATTATAACCCGCGATTCCCGGGCGCCCAGGAATGATGTCTACTGCTGTATTACTAGCTGCAGAAACCTATGGGCTGCTGCCTGAATGCTAGAGGCTGAGGAGCTGATACACGCATTAACACTCCCTTTTCCAACTCAGTGCTGGGATGCGATGCATCATCAATGGTCAGTGGCACATCACACGTGTATTTTGCCCTTAGCTGAGCCACGTGAAGGATAAGTCAGATGCTAGACCTACTGCTGCTGCTATCACAGCACGGACCATGACACCGCAGCTGCGCTCGCTGCTCTGTGACTTGGGCAATCTGTTTGAGTGTTTTAGCCAGTCATCATCTCCTCAGGTTCACTAGACTGTTAATGATGGCGAAGGACTACCAGCATAGCAGTTGGACGACAGTGAGCTGCCAGCTTATCAGTGCTGACATACAGGGAACTGTCACTTCATAAACCGGCCAGCAAATGAATGGCAGTGCCGACGAGGCAAAGAAAGGTGAAACAATGCGTGCAAGTCAGGCGGGAGAGTTGCTCCAGCAGCGCCATTGACATTCTCGTTCATGCTACCCTCTGTCCAGTTCACCAAGCCACCCAGCAGGAGGGAGGGACTGGCTGCTGGACTGCCCAGAGCCCTAGAAATCTAGGGCACTGTGCAGTATGTCAGCAGCCAGCCCTTGCCTCCCACACACCCCACCATGCAGCTTTAGACGCAACATGGGGGGTGCCGCAATGAAACAACGTTAGGCGTCCTACTTCCCGTGGTTATTTTATGGCCTTCATGGCGATTTTCGCATTCCCATTTTCTCCGGGAATCTGGCTGTTCCATTCCCGAGAAAACGGGAACAAAAAATTTGTGGGAATCCCAGGTGCCCGTTTCCTGGGCGCCTGGGAATGGAAACCCTAGCAATTAGTGAACATTTTCACCTCTGTAATTCTTCATTGATAATATCGCATTTTTGTTTTTGTTAGTACAAGTATAAGATTAGAGTGGGGTCATGAATAAGCAATTTCAGATTGATTTACAGTATATTGTGCAATGTGCAAGTCAGCTAGCTGTGGTTGTAAACTCAATCGCTTAACCTTAATCTATGTTTTAGAACAACAGTTGGAGAAGCACTGGCACAGAAGGCAAGTCGCACCTGTGTGAATTTTATTATACATCGCAGTCACATTTGACTACAAATTTAGATTCAGAAAGTAAGTAATAAGCATTTGCAGTGCACCTAAAAGCTAGCTGGGTTGGTTAATCTGCCACATTTTACCATAGTTAACACCATGAAAGACTATAGGACATGGGCTGGTCGTGGTCTATTGAGTTCCATCCATTGGGAGAGAAAGGGAGGCAAACTAAGTGGTAAAAGACATGGAGAATAGATGAATTTTGAGCTGAAATATATATTGGTAATTACGTCTGAAAGTCATAATTGTCTATCATCGTGTATTTGCTGCAGCTGGGATGGCCAATTGCAGATGCAGATGACTATCATTCTGCTGCAAACAAACAGAAAATGATTGATGGCATTCCTCTCACTGATGAAGCAAGTACTGCCACTAAATTATTGTCTGTCTCCCAATTTATGTGCTCTGTAATCATTCTGCCATTTTTGCAAATGTGGCTTTGGAAAAATTTCTGGCTGTATTTAGTAAATTTCAGCACAGCCAACACAGATTGACTGTCATAATTTCTTGTTAAGCGATTTGATGGCTTTCCCACTCTCAGGCATTGGTTGCAATGTACATTCAAGTTAATTTTGTTTTGTTTCATTTAGACTGTACAAAAACAGGGTGTAAATATTGCAATTCTTGTTCCAAATCTGGTACCAGGTACATCCCATCCCAGGTATAGCCAAAGTTGAAATTTGGTATGTTCTTAGTATATCATTATTTGGGGAACAATGTATTTGAAGTGTTTAAAATGCTGATCTGACACGTGTACGATTATTTCAGGACCGAATACCTTGGTTGTTGGGTTTACATGAACACATATGCCAGTTAGTATATACCAACTTTTTTCCCATGTTGTTGCTAAAATATTTATATATAATCATTGTATGAATTATTCACTTTTTTGGAGTAAGTTTCCTTTTTTGTCAAAAAAAGTTCTAATGTGCTTTTTGTGGCACTAGATATGCACATACCTATTGTCAAGTTTCTTTTGTAGTTCCAGAGATAGTCTGATGAAAGATTAGTTACTCGTGATTGAAAATAGTGAATCATTCCAATGTCTGACATTGTGCACTTTAAATATGCATGTTCTTACTTACTTTACTCTGCATTTTTACAATTATCTGATAACTTAACAGATTAGTTTTATGTTTATTTTCTGCAAGTACAAATTAACTGAGAAAGTTAACTTTAATCGCCCTGAGACATCACTTCAGCTGCACATCGTTTGTTTTTGCTGCGTATAAAGATGGACTGAGCAAGGTACGAGTGGGATTGTGGCATGCTCAGCCCTCAAGCAATCATATCGACACATTCTCAAGCACGGAAAATGTGATATCAGTACCAACATTCCATCAACTGCAGCCAACCACTGTTCAAGTATGCTATGAGAAATAATGCTGCCGTACAGGAAAATTGAAAATGAAAAAAAAAATAGAAAAAATAAATGCATTTGCTACACATAGGATTATGTTCTGACACTTCATGCACTGTACAGCCAAAGTTATTGGGCCTATGACCGATTCTTCAGATGAACAATTTCAGTATCATTTGTAGTAGTACCACAAGCTAAAATTATGGTTAGCCGTGACCCTAACCCTGGATTAAGTGCAAATGGACTGCCTGCCATTTTTTACGTGCGAAAGCTAGCACAGCTAGAGCTATACCGCATATTAGCTATGGTATTTATCTGTCTGTCCGCCAGTCTGTCCGTCACGACCCGGTACTGTTTCAAGACCAGGTGAGATAGAGACTTCGGGTTTTCACCACATGATAGCCTAGAGTCTCTAGTATTTCGTGACAAAATTTCATGCCGCTGGGTGAAGGGGGTCCCTCCGAATGAGGGGGCAAAAAGGAGCACCCCCTTAAAAAGGCGTTATTCTGCCGCTATTGGCTCCTCTAACGTGAAAATGGTTGCAGACAGACACAGACATGCTGCTGATCATAACAAGCACTGGCGACGAGCTTCTTAGAAATGTCAACATTGATGACCTTGAACTCCCAAAATAGGGGGTTTTAGTGAATTTTTTTGCGATTTTGGGCTGCGACACGCATTTCAAGAGTGAATTGCACCGAAACGGCTGGAGATAGACCAAGACAAACTGCATATGAAATTTTCAGCATGTTATGTAGATATTATCGGTCCAAGTCTGGACCTTCTATATTCAAGGAGGTCTGAGCACGCAGGTGTCAAAGAGGGTTACCCCTCTAAAAAGTGGTTATTTATCCGCTGTTAGCGTGTAAATGGTTGCAGATAGGCACACATGCTGCTTATCATAACAAGCACTGACGACGAGCTTCTTAGAAATGTCAACATCTATGACTGTGAATGACCTTGAACCCTAAAAATATTGATTTTGTGTGATTTTTTGGTGATTTTTGGCTGCAAAAGAGTGAATTGCGACGAAATGGATGAAGATAGATTAAGATTACCTGCGAACAGGAACTGCCATAAGCTCTTGCGTGTCTCATGAGCATTAGCTCAGATTTCTTGTTCAATCTGCAAAGTGTCAGTTTGTGATCTGTCGGGGAGTCGTATAAAATTCTTCACAATAAATGTTTCTTGTTCTGAGTGGTTGTAATGATGTGTGATTACCAGTTTAACACAAGAGCCTTTACAGCTGATTTGTACCAACAGCTAGTTCTATAACTAGTTTCACTTCAGTACTGCTAAGTACAGCCTAACAAATTCTTGTGTTGTAGACAACAGTCATCCAGCAAGATTTGTCTTTGTTCTGCTGAAGTGCTCCTACGAAGTGCTGGCCAATCGTCTGCGGCACCGTGAGGGACATTTCTTTAACTCATCTCTCCTCCAATCACAGCTGGATACATTCCAGGAACCGACGGAAAACGAGTTTGACCTGATTGTTGACGGTGCAAGAACAGTCAGCGAGATTGTTAACTTGATTACATCGGTTCTACACCATGAGGCATAAAAAACACACCAAAATTTTTTCATCATAACTTGAAGAAAATGATCCAATTTTAATCAGTTTCGGTACGAATATTCCTGATACAACTGGCCATCAAATGACTGTTCAGTTGCCCACCTCACCCATTGTCTGTTTCTGCACTACCTGGGGAAAGAAAACGAACAAAATATTGCATTTTTAACCACTGGTATTATTGCTTAATCCAAAAAAAACACACAAAACACACATTTTGTCCATATTTTTTATCGTTTTAGCTGATAGTTTATCTAATTGTCAATTTTAACTGCCTACAAAAATGTTTGAAATGTTGGCCCGTGAACATGGGATCGGCTCGGAGACACTTTCTCCATTCGTTGATAGCAGTGTCGATAATGTTCTGTTCCAGACCAATCCAGACTTCACCAATTGTTTCTTACATTCATCAATATTCCTGTATTTTAGGCCTATTTATAGACGTGCTGCTGCACCACAGTCAAACCTTGTAATTGATTGGCTGTTGGTGGCCACATATCTGGAAAGATGAAATTTGATCAAGTTTTTTGTTGATGTTAATGCATATTTTGTCTGTTCTGTTTTATCAGGTAGTGCAGAAGTAGATGTTGGGTGAGGCGGGACACTGAATGGCCATTTGATGGTCAGTTGTCATGAATACGTGTACCAAAAATTATTAAAATTGGATAACCCTTCTTCAAGTTATGGTAAAAAAATTTAGGTTTGTTTTTTATGCCCCACAGTGTATACATGTAGACAGAGTGCTTGAACGCTTATTGTCATAAAACAACAGTTGAATTCGCAGAATATTCATCTTGCAGTCAGTTTTGTGAACAGACAGTGTGATACAAGATGCGCCGTAAAAAGTCAGCCACCTGATGCAGTAATGTCAAATGCTGACAGACCCACAAGTAATCAAGCACAGTTCCTTAATCACTGGGGTTCTCAGCACAGTTTCTGCAGCAAATCTGATTACGAGATTATGAATTTCTGCCTAAACTCACAGCAGCTATGCATTTTCTGTGTATTATGATTGTTGAAAAAGTTTTAATCAAACCAGTTTACTGATTTTGATTGACCAAACATGAAACATTTTGAGTCAAAAATAGACAGAGCATCAACCACTACTAGAGTCCACATAGCGACAGGTTGATGTCCATACCCATTTTTTTGGTCAGAGATGAAGCAACTTACTGCTATATAATCATGGATAGCAACTACAACGTAAACCAGTTTGAAAACATGCATACCACGTCTCTCAGATGACGTATAATAGAAGGATCTCTTTAACATCTACATACAATGGTAGCATATATTGCAAAGCACTAACAGCCGTTTCTTGCCTTATCTCACTGACTTACTAGTGCACTGTGCACAGTGGTGGATCCAGGGGCCAAATTTTCAAAACTTTCCTAAGACATTTTCCAAAGATCTTCCTATGTCAGATGATTTAGAAATTCCAAAGAAGTTTTCTTATCCGAATTTTCAACAGCTTTCTTTGCATTTCCAAAGAACTTCTTCTTTTCTTATCTTCCTAAACTAGTTCAACCAATCAGATGTGCCCATAGACTGGCGAAGTGACGTAACTGCGTTGCCTAGCCTGACTCTATAAACAAATTGGTAATAGAGCACGTAAACATGCTGCCGTGTTTTGTTTCGGACTGTACATACATCAATCTATAACAGAAAGGGGTCGATTTTTTTCATTTTGTTAAGAACAAAATAGAAGAGTCGCTGGCTGACAGATATATTTCATAACAAATCGAATATAATACGAGTTTGACGCTGAAAATTAGGCGCCGCTACCGGTAACTTCTTGGATTGCTGCGGTGCTTTGGATATAGGCCAAATTAAATTAGTTCAACCAAAAACTAGGCCCAATGCCAGTAGCTATCTAACGCACAGGCCTATTGTGGCTAAACGGTGGGCAGTGGCGTAACCAGAAAGGTGAATTGGTGGTCTCCTCTCCCTCCTTCCTTTCCCCTTTTATCCTTCCCATCCCTTTTTCATTCTTTTCCTATATTCCTTATTCCTGCCCTTTTTCCCTTTTCCCTTTATTTAGCAAAAAATCGAGCGATTCATGTTATGCTGAAACTCACGCCGTCGCCATTATTGATTTGTTTAGAGTCAGGCCCGAGGTTGCTAGGCAACGCAGTTACATCACTTCGCCAGTCTATACTGACCATGTGACGTAATCAAAACTTCTTAGGAAAACTTCTTAGAAAAACTACTTATCTTAGCACGTCCACAGGAAATGCATTTTACACACCGCTTCGTTTTTTAAGTTGACCAAACGTCAATTTCCTTTACTTACTCATTGTTGATTTTACAGCAGCGTTATGCAAATAACCTATGACATCACATATGACGTCTAAGCTAAGTGTCAACATTGCATACTTTTTGTGCAAATTTCGTTTTATTACACAGCCTTCTCCGTGTAGGACAAGGTTAGTGCTTTCCTATATATTTGCCTAAATTCTTCCTGAGAAGTTTCCAAAGAAGTTTCGAAAATTTGGCCCCAGGATTTGCCAAATGCGGGAGACCATGACGAGTCTGATCACGAGCCTATAATGGGGGTCGCACAGCAGGGTCCAGGGGCAGAGCTGAAAGCTTTTTGTCCATTTTCATACGAAAGAGGGGAGGGGAAGTTGATAATTTTTAACCAAAAAAAACTGCAGTGTGTGTATGGTAGTCCCAACCAGTCCCTACTTTTGATCAGTGTGGTTGGGGGCTGCCAGGTCTGTCCATACTGGATGTGCCACTGGCTCTGTATGAAGAACTTTTCAAAGCAGTCTGTTCAGTTTAACGATGTGCAGCAGAACTGCTATTATACAGACGGCCGCACGTCATAGTGAAGAAGCGATTGTAGTCAATACGAAGCAGCAGCTGCGCAAGTTGGGGACTGGCCTGGTGACTCCGTACACTCGACAGAACTTTGAACAACAAGCTCGACTGACGCTGGAAACTCTGCACGACATCGGTTCACGCAATAACTGACATGCAAACACTGTAATAAATCTGTGCAACTGGAAAATAAATAAAACGATCCAGCCAATTACAGCAAATGGCCATTCAAGAAGAGGAAAGATGACAGCAGGAAAAAAGCATGCAATTATCAGAAATTGATTCTTATTTATATTATCACTAAATGAACATGATTATGCCAAAAAGACTGCTGGGACAAAGCGATTTAATTTGAAACAAATAATTAGAATACGGTGATAACGTAAGTCACGTAATGTTTCAGAGATGAGCACTGCATACATTTCATCATTAACCCTTTTTGCACTTGTGCAATTTGATTGTGTTGTATTGGTCTCTGAGCTGTACTTTACATAACACAACATGTGACAAATGTGATTCAGTATTTAACTATTTACGCATGTGGCAAAATTTAGCAAACGTTCTGATGGTTCGGAGCACAAATAAAAAAGTTAGACCCATGCCGGACTGACTTGTCTTTTTCTCCTCCTCATTTTGTAGCATTGCATAAGACTTGACCAGTGAAGTTCGAAGGCACGTGACACGAAAACAGCCAACTATAAAAAATCCAACACTATCAGATTTACATAGTGTTCCCTAGTTTAACAAAAATCATAATTCTCTAGCCATTTACCAGCTCCACTGTAAATGGGGTGGATGGATGGAAATCGAGACTGGCGTTATTAGATCGAATTCGAGGAGTTGATAAAGAAGGTGCCAAGACCAATGATTGTAATCAGTGAGACTGATATTGTTAAACCCAAAAAATACACAAGTCGTCGAGTACAGACCACTGCAATCTCCTCAAGTCGAGCGGTCTCTTGAGCAGACAGAACAACTTCGGAGTGGCTAATCAGGCTGCAGAATGACTGACAAAGGTCCAAGATTTCACTCAAACAATGTGACACCTGTACGGTACACAACAGCAAATCTTACGCAAACAGAAAGCGCAACTCTGCATAAAATCGTCGTTGTTTTCTTTGTGTTTCAATAACGGAGAAATCCCACGTACTTCATGCTTTAATGCCGGATCACAGAGAAAAAGCAGCACACGAGTAAATTTACGGCCACAACAGTACAAAATATATTTACTGGGGATTAGCCTAACTGGGAGTACTGATGGTCAGGTTAGACAGTGACTGCATGTGGTACGTGGCATGCTCACATTCGCAAGGAACACACCAGTTATTACCTAAGTTAACAATTGACTGAAGTAATTTGTTATGGTGCGAAATTGCACATTCATGCTGCTCCCGGGCAATCATAAATAAGCAATTACAAGTGACGGTTGGAGGTTCAACCCCAATCTCTCATTCCCGTGGATGGTCAGGGATCCTCATCTAACATAATACGTCCGTCGTCAATGCATGTGCCTGCCAAATGGCGTGTAAAACAAATGAACTAAAGCTGGGTGCATGAATGTGACAGACGACAGACAGACCGTACTACAGAGAAATGCGTAGCTATAGCTGAAAGCAGTTTCCACGACAGGTTAAATAAATGGCAAGATATGCACTGAACGATTAACATAACATACAGCAGATTTGACTTAAACCTATGTCCACTGCTCTATGTGGATCATACAACATGAATCTGGAATTACCCGGACATAATTTGAGCACCGAACACAAGTTCAAACGTACCGGCTTCATGTGCAAGAAGCAATGGCTGTAAAGTGAGGACAGAAACTGGTCGTGAGCCAGACGAATTGCCTCAAAGTCACGCGTTGCTTGCGTCTTGTTGAGCAGCACACTGAACTGTGACTCTATCACATCAACCTACAGCATTGTGTACATCAGTGAGCGAGTGAGTGCGTAGGGTTTAATGTCCCACCCGACAGTATAGGTAGATCATTTCGGGGATGGCCTTTTCAGGCGGGATTGCACATACACATAATAGCAAAACAAAAAGTTTAACCTTTACAGAAAGTTCAACCTTTATGAAACACAAAACACAAAAACGACTTAAACCTAAACTGTAAGAACTGCTGATTATAATTGTGCAATATGTATCGATAATGCTGCACATTGGGCCGAGCTGTTACGGCCTCAGCGCTGGACGGGTGCATAACCTGTCCACCCCGAAGGTAAGGTAAGGATGTATCGATAACGGCAGTTCTAATAATCTTCCCTGTTATCTTCTGGACAGTCATCAATCTCATAATTGTGGGTTAAAAAAAATTAGCCAGGCCAGAAGGTTGCAGTTTTCAGACAAGACACTGCAGATTTCTGTTGGAATGCCGACAGACAGATGCGAATTTCCAACTGTCTGTCGGCATTCC
>Ga0209671_1008164_pt1 | contig 10942 bp, 7 predicted proteins | sample WorMetHERISLAND2_2_FD_187401 | JGI IMG/M metagenome (GOLD analysis project Ga0209671, IMG submission 187401) | Marine gutless worms symbiont microbial communities from Max Planck institute for Marine Microbiology, Germany - Olavius geniculatus... | ecosystem: Host-associated > Annelida >...
TTCTCTCCATTGGCGTTCTACGCAGCAGGTCTCTTTGTTTCTTTTATTTTACTCCGTATCTGCTTATAGGCTCCAACCCAGTTGGGCACCGGTGGGCTGTTGTGTATTTTTAACCTCGTATTACCGCCGTGAGTTGTTCATCCGTCCACCTGTCGGTTTGTCCTTCGGTATCGTTAATGTATCGTTACCTTGTGCACAGGATTGCTTTTAAACTAGGTGAGTAGTTACCGTATGTTTTCGCTCTTCAGAGACGCAGTGTCGGCCACATAGTCCGAGGGGAACGTTCCCAAATTTTATTTGGAATAAGGTGGGGGTGGCGGTTTTCAGCGGAAAGCCTGCAGTGTTTTTGAAACGGGGCATGATGGGAGCTACACTGCTATTGATCATGATCACTAACAGGAAGTCGAATTTATTTGGTGCCAAAATCAATGACCTTAGATGACCTTGATAAAACGTTACATAGTTCTTTTACGAATAACGTGCATCTTTTGTGAGCCACGTTCACTACCGTCACTGCTGCTGCTGTGTGATGGTCTGTACGTAGAAATGAGGTTGATGACAACGTCTGGCGGTTCCTGCTGACTGGAGGCGTGGCGCTGGAGAATCCTCATGCCAACCCTGCTACTGACTGGATGACTGACAGGTCGTGGTCGGAGATTGTACGAGCCTCCGAACTGCCGGCTCTTGCCAACTTTATGTCACGTCAGTTACTGCTGTTGTTTGGAAATTTTTAAAATTTTTTATTGACCAAAGTTAAGGTTGTGTTTGTTTGTCTGTCTGTCGTTTAGCGTTACGTAGCGTGGCTAAACGATACGTCATAGGGGCCGGCGATGGTACCGTTAAATAGGCTGTCAATAGTAACCATGTTGCTATCACTAGTGGTGTGGCTGCAGTTTTCAACGCAAAGTTTCTGTCTGCATCCACCATCCACGTGCGCAGAATTACCGTTTTTAGCGCTGATTGTCGCGTTCGATACCATCGTTAGCACAGCGAGTATTGAACTGTAATCATTTCTGGGAAATTGCCTTTTCTCTGTGACCGGAAGTTGGACGCTGGCTTTCAGACATAGGGGGCGCTGTCGGCCCACCATAGCAACAGCTGGGCTTCTGGTTATTTTACCATACTAGCCTATTATTGCTATTATTATTAAAGCGAAAGATGAAGAAAGTTGTAGATATTAGTCAGACGGATTGTTCCAAAAAGTATAAATGCAAATGCAGTTTGATGAAATTTGTGGAAGAAATGAAAGTAGAAACTATAAAATGGAAAATGGCGGAAATGCAAGTTTTTTTTCCTAATTCTGCATGATCCAGGAGCTTTTGTCGTTAAGAGACAGGGTGTAAACTGCGAATTCGTTGTGTTCGCCAAGTGGCAGCACTATTCCTGGCGAATGATTGAGATCTTTGATCGCTTCTTGTTTGCTACACTTGTGACGTGCATGCGTGTGTGTTGTGTTTGTCATATCAGATGTGCAGCAGAACGTGACTAAGTGGAAAGAAGTCTACGACAGTCCGTTTCCGGACACGTTTCCGTTCCCGGCTCCATTCGACTCGCTTACCGGGCTCGACAAGCTCGTGATCCTGCGCACGCTGCGCCCTGACAAGATGGTGCCGGCCGTGCAGCAGTTCATCGTCACTAAGATGGGTCAGAAGTTCATCGAGCCGCCGACCTTTGACTTGTCCAGTTCGTTCGCAGACTCCACGTGTTGCGCCCCGCTCGTCTTTGTGCTGTCGCCGGGCGCAGATCCGATGGCGGCGCTGCTCAAGTTCGCCGAGGACAGAGGATTCGGACTGAAGACGCAGACCATTTCACTCGGACAGGGACAGGTCAGATCAGTTCATTGATTGATTGATTGACTGCATACTGCAAGTGATCTGGTGTTTAGACTTAGAGTAGCACTCACACCTTCCAGGTTGCGGTTTGAATCTCTGCATTGTAAGCAAATTCTGTGCTAAGATAAACTCAGTTTTTTACACCCAGCGGGATGGGAAATGAGTAGTAGCTTACGGGCTTATTGTGCTTGACTGGGGCGGTGGTATGTCTGTTGGCTGCTTTTCGAGTCTAGGTGTTTGCTGACGCAGTTAAGGGATGGCCGCATAGTGCGCTGTGGTATCATGCCAATCAGCTGCTACTTACCAGATTGTAAAGGACTTCTGGACGTGAACCTGACTCGTGTAAGCAGCACTGTAGCAAATAACGGACCTTTTCGCTGTTGACTGATGATGATTTTATTTGTTTGGATGAAGGGTCCAATAGCGGCAAAAATGATACAGAAAGGCACTGCGGACGGCTCATGGGTTGTGCTACAGAACTGCCACCTTGCTACCAGCTGGATGCCCAATTTGGAGAAGATCTGCGAAGAGGTTTATCTATCTTTTTTATTTCTATGGCCCACTCACTATATAATGAGGCCTGCTAGTACAGATAAACACATACAGTAACACTAAGAATTTATTTTAGAGAGACGGTTGCTACGGCCCACTCACTATTAATAAAAAGTTGTCTGTAGATTGATTAGTCTACAGATATTACCAAAACAGTTTATTTCGATCACACATGGTGTAATTGTAGGCCTACCATAAAAATTAATCTCCACGTTGTTCTATCAAAAGTCACTGACTGACGCCATCTTCTTTTCCAATTATTTACATTGTGCAATTGCAGTTTGTCAGTTGTTTTATTGAAGAAACTGTTGATGTGATTTGATTTTGTTGTTGTTAGGTGTTATCACCGGAAAAGACGCACGAGAATTTCAGGCTGTGGTTGACCAGTTATCCTTCAGAGGCTTTCCCGGTCTCCATTCTGCAGAACGGTAAACTGCAATATACACAAGCACACAGCATTTGAGTTAGGGGATGTTGACATGTAAAACTAAAACTAATACTTTGTTAGACTTAATTTACTATCAGTGTTTGCAACACTTTGAAGCTGGATAAACGGCTGTATATGATGCCAGCACTCGTTCAACACGGGCGTTAGGCTGCTATATTTAGAAGCTTTAGGTTAGCCAACACAGTGCCAACCAACGTAACTTAATTAATGTAAGTCGAAATAGCAAGTAAACTCATAATTTATAGTATAGTATAAACGTAAATGCAACAAATATTTTGGTGCACTAGGATTCGAACCCAGGTAGCAAAAACATTGTAGCTTGTGTCCAGTTTTAGAAATGATTTTAGATAGGCTAAATTGTAGTTTAGCTTAGTGGAAACTTAGATGGTGGTCTTTATGTCGGGCCCGGATGGTGACCATTTGCAGATCTGCATATATAACCAGTCATCCAGGTCAACTCAGCCTGGCCGTCCCTGTGTGGGTAGGTGCAGTGTGTAATAGGGGCGTCAAGCTGGCACACCGCGCGATGCACTAACCTCGTATCCATGGTCTAGCAGTGTAAACTGGTGTCCGGCTGAGGCATAAGACAACGGATATCATCGCCGCCCTGTGGATCTTATGGCTGGCGAAGGGCTTTATTTTTACTCTATTCAATGGATTAACTGGCAGATATTAATGTGAACATTTGTATGTGCGTGTAAATTTGCTATTGGATGTGATTACAGCTGAGTGTAAGAATCTTCATCGTGTGTGTGTTACTTGAATCAGTTCACTGCTATAAAACTTGATCATGCAACACGAGTCTTGTTGGTGGTGATGGTGTTATTGTCTTACATTGAAACGCTTTGCGTATCAACATATTGGCTTTAGGCTCGTTCTTCAAAATTACATTATGGCCTAAAACTTGCAAAAATGGAATTTCGCTCAACATGATGTCTTTCGTTTTTTGGATGTCAAAATAAGAGAAGCAATGGTCAGTTTTTGGCTGCTCAACTATTTTCGTTTTGATTAAGTGTTATAATGCACAATATTTTTTTTCGCTCAGTCGTATTTTTTTCCCAAACGTATTAGTCCTATGTGATATCAAGTGCATACTGATGACGTCTATACTAATGAGAAGGAGAATTTTTTATGCTGTTGATATGCAACGTTTCAGTGATGTACCGAGTGGTCTAAAAATAGGCCACTGAGTTGTTATCATAACTTTCTCAAGTATTACCTTTTTAAAAAGAATTACTGTTATTTTCAGAGGTAATTTGCAATGAATATTTCACTACGCTTGGGCTTGTAAAATAACAAATGTCCGTTCTAGACTCTGTTGTTTTATTAAGTAGGTAAGTCAGTAGGTAAGTGAGTAAATCTTTTAATGCCTAAAACAAACTCCACTTGTTGCAAAAACACAAAAGAAAAACACGCAAAAACTGCATAAACATGAATGAATGCCGGTATATATTTGACGAAGTTGTGAAGTTTTATAAAGCTAGTCTGAATTGTTCACTGTTTGGGTCACCCTGAGTATGTGTGTACAGTGTGGGCACATTTGTTTGCATGTCATTTACAGTGTATTTTGTAATATTCTCTCAGTCAGTGATTTTATAGACAAATAAGTATGTAAGCATAGATGTACTCAATTTTCGGAAACGTAGTTTGATATTGCTGACAATATTGAAGAGAAAGTTTTAAAATGAAAGTGGCATGTTTCCTATGGAACATGGTGTATCTATGTTGCTGGTTTGTGTTCATCGTCGTTGTAACAAACGTTTACAAGTTTTTAAAAATATTCTGTGAAAGCAGTTTGATGTTTAAATTTTTTTTCAAACATTTACTTCATCTGTGATGTCCACTGATGTTTTACGTATTTAACTGCCACTGTTGTACTTGTATTATCACGTTCATACTGATTGTCAGTATGAATCGTGATAATTGTTTATGTTGCATTAGACCTACAGTGTATATGTTTTAATGTCCATCGGTTTTCTCTTTCATCTTTTACTGTTATTCATTAATTGTGGTTTGGTTCTGAGTTCGTGTCACATGGATTGGTTCTGATACATTTTTTGACCTATAGAGTTCTATTTTTCATTTCAGTGGCAGTTATTACATAATTACTGTTACATAAAGTACTTATCTGTCTTTCTTTGACGTAGCTGTTACACTTGAGTAACGTAGGCTATTGCATCTATTTTAAGCGCCATTGTGCAATTGCAATTTTGTACTTGTAATTAACTACTTTTCTCTCCCTGTTCTTTTTTATCGGTTCTTATTTGAAATAGGGTCTATAAAAAGCATAAAATAAATTATTTCATATAGCTGACTATTGCACTGTAAGTATATCCTATGATCACTTTACATTGTGTCTCAAGAACAGAATTTCAGGTTGTGCAGAAACAGACGTTTGGTGAGGTGGGAACTTAAACGGTCCTTTGATGGCCAGTTGTGTCAGGCATATTTGTACCAAATGCTATTAAAGTCTGATGATTTTTCATCAAGTCACGATCGATAATGTCGGGATCCGTTTTTGAGATGCAGCATAGTTGGTGAGGTTGAAACTCTGCGAGAGTAGGCCTGTACTCTGCAGCATTGCTGTAGTTGTGTTTTGTTGCTTGGCGCCGGTGTCATCGGTCCTATACACATTAACTGTTGTCGCAGGTGTCAAGATGACGAACGAGCCGCCGAAAGGTCTCCGGTCAAACCTGCTCCGCTCGTTTCTCAATGATCCCATCTCGGACGAGGCTTTCTTCAGTGGCTGTAAGGAGGTCAGTCGTCTCAATCAAAAATCACTCAATCAGCTGATCAGTCGATCAGTGAATCGCAAGTTATAAAATGGCAGAAAAAATGTAGGTGCAGTGTCGACATGATATGTGGCCTACTGTCCAGTTGCCAGGTTGCAGTGTCTCGGGCATTGACAGTAAATTTTACTCTGTATATTGTGATATTATGTATCTGTCTGTTTTGTCTGCTGTTAAGGCGAATAAACGTGTTCATTATGTGTAAGTGGTTAGGTCTAGTTTGCACTCAGCGCCTGAACTGCCCGGCGTTTGATCCGCCACATCTCAGCAAACATTTGTTGGGTTTTGGACGTCCGGTGAACTTTGACCCTTGAGCTGAAAGTTGACACGCCGGTTACTCTTACTCTGGTGAAAGTTCACACAAATTTGGGCTATTGTGCGCAAGTCCGTACAGGCAGACTGACAAACGAACAAACTGGAAAGACGGACGGATGAGACGCGTAATGCGGTCTACGTCGATAGCCGCATATAATGATCGAGATTTTAGAAATCTGGTAAACAGGCTGACAGTTGAAGCTGTTGTCGTTCGCAGGAAAAGCGATGGAAGAAGATGTTGTTTGGTCTTTGCTTCTTCCACGGTCTGGTGCAGGAGCGACGAAACTTCGGTCCTCTCGGCTGGAACATCGCGTATGAGTTCAACGAAAGTGATCTCAGGATCAGCATGCGACAGATGCAGGTCAGTCATTTAAAGCGACGTAACTGAACTAAACTGAACTGACACGGTTTAGTTTTTGTCGAACTAACCATTGGGCAAGCAAGGCGAGCCTATTGGTTATTGGTTGACATGTACGTGTTCGTAGCCATGAAGGCCACCGACGCCCTTAGACGGTGCCTACTGTAATGTATTACTGCTTGCCCTTTGGTTAGTTCGTCAAAAACTAAACCGTGTAAGTTTAGTTCAGTTCAGTTCATTTTTGTTGCTCTGTACAGGCCTTAACGTTCTGTTGCTGTGCTGAGAGTTTCCCGAGTGTTCTCTTCATTTCATTTTGAGGCTCGCCTTTTGCTCTTCGTGTTACTAGAAACAAGAGCGTCCTACTGCCGTACCGAACGATGTCTTTGCGTAATAGGCCCTAATCTAATGTTTACGGTTGATGCTGAAAGTCAATAAAAAATCAGAAAACGGCCAAGTAATGGCAGAGATCAGAAATGATTATAAAACGAAGATTAACGAGAACTACATGTATAATGAAAGAAAGACTAAGACGAAAAGGAAGCCATAATTTCGGGAAAATAATCCGATAACAGTCTAAAAGTCTGTGCAGTTTATTCGGAAGACGCCAGAAGTCTGAACTGACGATGACGATGATAACAATTGGTTTTCTGTTCAGCCGTTATTAAACGACATATGATGATTGATTGATTGATCGGTGAGTTATACAGATTCATCAAAACGCAATCTTTATTTTTTAAGCCTAAGCTTATGATCTGTTATTCTGTTGGTTGGTTATTCGATTGCTTGTTTGGTTGGTTGATTGATTGTTGGATTGATTGATTGATTTCTGTGTTGAATAGATGCTGTTGAACGACTACGAAGAGCTGCCTCTGGAAGCTCTGACCTACTTGACGGGACAGTGCAACTATGGCGGTCGAGTCACGGACGACAAAGATCGGCGTCTTCTTCTCTCACTGCTTTCCATCTTTTACACGCCGCAGATTGTAGACGACGACACTTACACGTATGTCTACTCCTTCTCTGTTTGTCTGTCTCATTGATTAGTGCATAGGAGCAACAACAACGACGACCACAACTGTAAACTAAAAATATTACAAGACTAATGCAAATAAAAATCCGTAAGCAAAGCCGTCAAACCACTGTCTATTTGTGCACAAAGCGCATTGTTGTAGATGACGACTGTTAAGCGTATATCACTCTACAACTAGGCTACATGTAGGCCTATGTTTTTGTCATTTCAGTTTGTTTGTCTGTCTGACTAGTACCCGCTGGAAGAAAGCATGTTTTCCGTCCATCGCAACGTATGCAATGCATGCAATGCAATGTACGCAACAACGCAACGCAATGCAAGAATAGATACCGCTTCTCTTTGCGTTTCGGCTGTTGTGTTGCTTCATCAGCTGCGCGGCCTGCACCTGATGTGTTTGTTGCGTAGTTTCTTGCGTTTGTTGCGAGCAGTGCATTTGATAGAGATACGAAGACTAGTCCTGTTGCTAACACTCGGGCTTGATATAAGGGCAGATCCGTGAAAACCGTCTTCAAGTATTGTACACTGTATTCTGTCATAGGTTTTCTTCGAGCGGTCTGTACTATTCTCCCGTTGACGGCACGTATCAATCATACATCGACTACATCCGAGCTCTACCAATCAACCCAAACCCCGAGGTCTTTGGACTGCACGAAAATGCCGACATCACGAAAGATAATCAGGAGACTAATCAGGTCAGTACGTAAGAATGAGTGCTGGTAAATTATAGAACGAAAAGCAAGCAGAGATCGGAAACCTTCGCCGAGAACGGTGCTGCTACCTTGTAAATACAGAACTCGTGCAAGTTGTCTTTTTTAGTGGTGTAAGATTCTGGGTGATCCAGAATCTACAAAAGAATCCAGATCGCCGCCATAAATTAATCACTTCCTCTTTGTTGATGCCCAAACCTTTTACGGAATTTCAAAAATCGGTTAATAATTTTTAGGTGTAATCCAGCCAATAAAAACCGTCTTTCGTCACTTCGCTTCTTGATCATTAAAGTAAATATTTGCATGACGATTTATAACGTTTACTGCGTAGTGTGTGTGTATATACACTTTGTCTCAAGAAAGTATCCTCGACATTTTCGACTGTAACTTGAAAATCAATTATCAGACTTTAATAATTTTTGGTACAAATATTCCTGACACAACTTGCCACCAAATGACCGTTCAGCTTTCCACCTCACTTAATGTATGCTTCTGCACTACCTAGGTAAAGCAGACCAAGCTAAATATGTGTTAAAATAAAAGAAAACCTAAAAAAAATCCTTAACGTTATCGATCGTGCCTTGAATAAAAATTAGCAAATTTTAATAGCATTTGGCAGAAATATTTCGGACAGAACTGGCTATTAAATAAATGTTTTAGTTTTAACCTCACCTTACGTCTGCTTTTGCACTACCTGGGGAAAGCAGACCAAGCATAATACGTGTTAAAATGAATGAAAAACGTCAATAAATTCCATCTATCCTAATTTGTCAGCCCCAACAGCAGGTCTTGCAGCAATGTGTCTACCAGATGAAGTTTGGGAATGGTTGCAAAGTCAAGAAGCGACTGGTACAGTCTGGATTGGTCTGGAGCAGAACATTATCGATACTGCTGTCAATGAATGGAGAAAGCGTCTCCTTGCCTGTGTTCCCATAGTGGGCTAATACTTCAAGCAATTTTAATGCAGGCAGTTGAAAAATGGACAATTGAGTGAAAAGTCTGCCACAGTTTCAGAAATGTGAACAAAATTTGTTTTTACACGTTATGTTAATTAAGCAATCACATCGCATTAAATAAAAAAGTGATATTTCGCTGGTTGTGCTCTTTCCAGGTAGTGCAAAAACAAACGTTGGGTGAGATGGGAAACTGAATCGAGATTTGATTGCAAGTTGTGCCAGGAATATTTGTACCAAAAATTATCAAAATCTGATAATTGGTTTTCAAGTTACAGTCGAAAATGTCAGGGATACTTTTTTGAGACACAGTGTAGTGTGCAGCACTATAAAGACTCCACTACAAAAACTTTTAATATTTTTCGAGCAGAGTAACAATTTTTATCTGTCCCATTGTTATAGCATAGCAAGAAACAGATTATAAAATCACTTGCGTCTGTCTCTCATTCTGTTAGTCTCTCTGTAAACACTCACACGACCGCAATTTTGATTAGATTTTGATGAAATTTTGCGCAGTGACTCGGGGCCCGAAAAATAAGATCGAGTTTGTTTGGGATAAAAAATGTGATAACTCCTTTCCTATTTTACCCCAATTTTTAAAAAAATTGCATTACAGCCTATGGAGACTTCAGAGTGGTAGGCCTATAACTCGGTCCAGTGGCGGATTCAAGGGGGGATGGGGGCGGCCGTCCCCCTATCGACTTGATGCATCTTAAAAATGGTGAAAATTTTGCACAAAAATGCATCATTTTTGCTCAAAATTTTGAAAATTTTTCTGGGGAGGGGGCTGTGCCCTCTCTTCAGATCCCACTCCCACCCTTGCGCCCTCCCTATTCACAAGTTCTGGGTCCTCCGCTGACTCGGTCCCCATAAAAAATAATTGCGCGCTGTGTTTACCTACCCCCTATCTTCGTGGTCTGGCAATCTAACGGTGTTATTTAAATTTACTCCCTATCAACCCTTGTTGCCATAGCTACCATTCAAAAGTTGCAAACTTTTGCATTACAGCCAATGGAGATTTCAAAGCGGTATAACTCGGTCTTCGTAAAAGATAATTGCGCACTGTTTGCCCCTATCCCTATTTTCGGCCCCGGGCTATCCGACAGTGTCATTTAAATTTCTTCCCTGCCGACCCCTGTTGCCATGGCAACGAATTTTGCGACAAAATTGACTATAACTCGGCACCTGTAAAAAATAATTGCTAGCTGTTTTCTACTACCCCCTATTTTTGGGCCCGGGTTATGCAATGGTGTCATGTAAATTTCTTCTTTGAAGACCCCTGTTGTCATTGCAACCAACCGTTTTTATTCAAAGACAAAATTGGCTGCAGGCTCACAAGAGCGTCAAACGCTGAAACGCAGCTGCTAGGCTATATAGCGTGGCAATGGGACAGATATTTCGTTGCACAGAACGTATTTCTAGTACACACAACTTTCAGCAGTTATTAACGAGGAATTTGCGACAGACCTTTTTTTGTAAAATATTACAAAAGTTTTTGTAAATGGCACGACTTCTTAAAAATATATTGCACTATACCGAAAAAATGATAATCGTTTAGTTGCCGCACATTGTACGTGCATGTGGTCTGCAGTTGTTCAACAGTATCTTGCTGACTCTACCTCGGTTGACAACGAGCTCTGGCGGCAGATCGCCTGCTGATGCTGTGCTTGACCTGGCTGGTGACATCATGAGCAAACTGCCCATCAATTACGACATGGAAGCGGTTTGTACATAGCGGTCTACAGGGTGTTCCAAAAAAACGGATACCCAGTTTTATTTTGGGATAACTTCGGTAATTCAGCACCTATTTTAACCATTCTTTCACTGTTACAAGCAGAAATTTATGGCGCGTAAGCGTGAAGTTCTTCCACCCACCGCACCTTTATTGTGTGACCACATTACCTAGCAAAACAGTTCTTAGTTCGTAAGCCCATGATCAAACAGCGATCATCCTTTGT
>Ga0209671_1008168_pt1 | contig 10939 bp, 5 predicted proteins | sample WorMetHERISLAND2_2_FD_187401 | JGI IMG/M metagenome (GOLD analysis project Ga0209671, IMG submission 187401) | Marine gutless worms symbiont microbial communities from Max Planck institute for Marine Microbiology, Germany - Olavius geniculatus... | ecosystem: Host-associated > Annelida >...
CACACGTCTTTCTACCACTAACCATCGCTGAGTTATCAACGCTCAAACAGGTCCGGTTTTTTTTGGCCCACCCTGTAGTTAGTTTGATACATGAATTATTTTTGAATATTTGTTTCACTACTTTAATTCTTTGCTGTTGGTTGTTGTAGTTTCACCAGGACAAACAATACTTGTTTCGGCAAAATGCATGTAATATATGTTTATTTTGTTTCAAGTGAAAACCGGTGTTGTTTTGTTTGGCACTTATTAAGAGTTGAATTAGTTAAATATATCAACATTGTTCATTGTGGCTGTGTTATGTTGTCACAGTGGTGCTGGTCATGGGGACGATGTTGATCTGACTCGTAGCTGGATGCTGCCAGTGTTTCGTGATCACATTCAAGACACGCAGATTGCATTCTTTGCCGACTACTTCCTGCCATTGGCATCACGCTTGAAACTTAAATGTAAGATATTTGTTGTTATAAAGACTATAATTGTTCCATTGAAGTTTCGACTAAAACAAGCATCATATAAACTTAAAGATATGTCATTTGTTGGTTTTGTTAGTTTTATGTTGTTAACTGTTTGTGTGGCTGTTGTCATGTTATTCTGTGTCATGCGGTGAAGCAATCAGTAAGTCACTAGAATTATAAAGTGCCTCTGAAGCAAATTTTTCAGAGGTGCCTGATACAGGTATGCATGATGAAAAAGCTATGACTCGGGGCATGATCCAAAGTATTATCTACTTATGATGCTGGACTTCTGTTAGTTTATACGGAAAGTTGTTCACATTAGTTATAACTGTCTGATTGATGTATGTAGTAAACAGTAGAGGTAATGTTTTCACTTGATTTTTCTGTTATTCTGTCTACCTGTTTGTCTGTCCATAGTGGCATGATGTCACAATAATAATGACGTCATTGCATCAGTGGTGGATTGTGTATTTTCTGTGACATCATCGACGGTAACTTTAGTACAACTTGGTCATAGTTATAGCATAACTATACTAGACTATAGGCTAATGAAGAAAACATTTTAGCTAATTATTTCAAGTAACAAATTCGCAAAAATACAGTCATTTAAATTACTATTTTGTAAAAGATTTACTTGGCGGAATTGTGCACTTTCAGGCGTGACTTCTAGTTTTGTTTATGCGTTCGCTATTGACATTGTTATGGCATGAAATGGCCTGTTGTGTGCTGATGTGCTGCTAAGAATCTACTCACTAACTGAGTGGCAGTGAGTGCTCATGTATGTGTAGGTGATGAGTGTGATAGGAATGGCCGTGTTGTCGAGTACAAGACATACAGTGCTATGATGTCGCAGATTTGGTCGTTGCTTCCCGGCTTCTGTACCAGACCTACTGACCTCACTCAGGTTAGTCAGTCTGCACTTTCTCTTTTTGTTCTCTGATAGTGTCTTTAATGTTGTTGCCCCTTGTGGGTTCCTGGAGCTGTAAGAATAGGCCCAATGCGTTTTCTGACTAGATTGCATAAAATTCCTGTGAATCAGGTTTTTAGTCTTCTTTATGATAAGTGAGATTGTGTGTGTGAATGTTTTGTTTGTTAATATTTTGTTTGCGTGTATACAATTTTATTATTCAGCAGCACATTGACACACACTCAGTGTGATGCAGGCAATATCACCTTTTGTGATTTTTGCTGTTTTTTGATGTGCGAGTTCTTTAATATTGCTGTTAACAAGTGTGTAAACTGATGTTTTGTGCATTTATGGCTATAAAGATTTTTGCGTATATTTCATCTATTTGCCAAGAAGCCCCCGCCTTGGGAAGATTTACATGAAATTTTGTGTGAGGTGTCATCTAGCCGACGTAATCAACTGTGCCAAATTTTATCTCAATCGGGTCAGGGGTTTTGATTCTGTGGGGGGTCGAATTTTTGCCCTGTTCAGCCTGTGATAGCATGGAAAAACTTGTACTTTTGTGTTATTCTTCTTCGTTCTGTGTATTAAATACAATGAAAATGAGATGTAAATTTTGTATGGATTAATGGGTTGTATACTGTCAAATCTAATATAATCTGATTTAAAGTTTTATAAATTTAAATTTCATTTATTGTTTATTAGTAAGATTTAATTTTGCATATCGCTAATGCTGTCGTTTGTTGAAAAGCTGTATAAAACTTTTGATTACCTATTCTTGAAGAGCTGTCTTTTATTCCAATAATACCTTCTTTATTCTGTACTGGTTTTTGAACATTTATTAATGAAATTGACAGTTTTAATTCAAGAACATGGCTGTCGGTTTGCGTTGGAACGTTGTTGCACAGTCATTCAAGCTGATTGCTCAAACGCTCGGGGAGTGTATTGCTTCACGGCCAGATGTGCGGATGGACGTTTTATCAGCATTACGCAAAGTCATACTTCACTCTGTAGATGGTTAGTATGTACAGGCTTGATAAAAACCCTTGTTTTTAAAAAACTCAACCCATTGGGTTTATTTGCATGTGTTTTTGTGGGATAAACCCAGGTTTTTTTAAAGCTCAACTTGGTGGATTTTGGGGTTTCATGACATTTAAGTTATACCATCGAGCACTGTTAGATACTGTCCACAACATATGCAAATTCATAGGTTTAAAGTTTCTAAAAAACACCACCATAATGAATCAAATTATTTGTGGAACAAGATACTAATATTGGATTGAGTTAGGGTTGGGTTTACAGGTGGTTCTACCCAGAAAAACACACTGGGTTTTTCTGGATATGTGTTAGGTGTTGGGTGTTTCAACCTCAAAAATGTTGTATTTTTACGCGCGAAAGCAGCTACTGCTTTCAGCACATCTTAGCCATTGCAATTCTGTCTGTCTGTCCGTCTGTCACACAGGTGGATCAGTCAAAAACGGTGCAAGCTAGGATCACCAAATCTTCACCGTCGGGTACCTGGAAGACTCTAGTTTCAGGAACCGTAAAGCTTTTCCATAAGTTCGAAGGGGTCACTCCGAATGAGGGTGCTAAATGAGAGGGGGTGGGCAAAATTTGCGATTTTTGGCCAATAAGTCGCTGTATCTCAGTAACGGTGCGAGATAGGGCATAGGTTACTATTAATCACTAATAGGAAGTCGTACACTGGCACTCGATTGGCGTCGAATTCAATGACCTTGAATGACCATTAACGCCAAAATATGGGGTTTTATGGATTTTTTTGACGATTTCGGGCTGCGACACAAGTCTATATCATTCACAAGGTGGCGCCGCGCCGGTGACGCCACACGTTATGCTATGGCCGATGTATACATATACATGGCAGTAAATAAAATGTCAAACTTGGTTGATTTCAATTATCCGCAAACCGTTTTATTATCTGTAGCCTAGTCTAGAATTAAGACTTTCTCCTCAATCGCCGGAATATATTACTAAGATAAAATTATAAATGTTAAGACACCCAAATTTTGGTCGTAGGTGAAACAAGTAATCGCGCGTAAAAAATGGTTTCAGAATGGCACAGACATACTGCTTATCACAACAAGCACTGACGACGAGCTTCTTAATTATGAATGTCAACATCAGTGACTTTGAATGATCTTGAACCCTAAAAATATTGATTTTCAGTGATTTTTTTATGATTTTTGGCTGCAAAAGAGTGAATTGCGATGAAATGGATGGAGATAGACTAAGATTACCTGTGAACAGGAACTGCTATAGGCTTTTGCGCGTCTCGTGAGCTTTAGCTCAAATTTCTTGTTGACTGATGCTATGCTGTCTTGTGTGTGTAATTGCAAACCATACTGAATTATGTAGTACATGCAATGTTGTGCAGTTATAGGTTCTCTGAAGAAGCACTTACATTGCTTTTCTGTGATGTAAATACAGACTCTCTAGTTATGTATCATCCTGAAATTTTTTTTTGTGCCGAAATAATTAGATTTCTGCTGAAAAAACTTGCAAAGTTGCAGGACTGTCTGCAGTAAGACTTAATTGGCATAATCTTATTCGCTGTCAGGCTATGCAGGCAGAGTGCTGTATAACCCTGCCTTTCTGAGCCTTTGCCAGTTATTGTTCATTTTCTTGAGTTAAAGAAATATTGGTTTTGTAACTTTTGACACTATACTTTTGTATACTTTTGTCATAGTTACTTGATCAACTAATTGGTAAATATCCTGATGAATATCCTGACCTGAAGTTTTATGGTTTTCTGTATGCTGACAAAAAACTCAGAAACTGAGTGGCCTAGAAATGTGGTTGTGTATTTTTGTAGCAGATGAGAAGGAGAAAGCTGCTGTTGCTAAGTATGCTAAGAACTTCTTGCCTCGGCTGTTTAATCTCATTGCTCCGGTGGATTCCGAAATCACAGATGCTTGTCGTTTAGCGGCATTGGAAACACTGAAATGCTATTTGAAGATCTGTGATAAACAGGTGCCAGACAGACATGTGAACATGCCACTTAGGGCAATCTTACAGGTGCCATAAAATGGAATAAAATAAAATGTGAAAAAACCTATGGCACAGCTTATTATGTTTTAAACAATGCATACAAACTCCATTGATAAAGAGTATTAAATAGAGAAGTTAACCATGTCATAGAATTGAGACAAAATCTATCTTTGATTTACAAAATCATTGCTAATTTAGTATCAGCTTTCAATTTAATAACTGTGTCGGGTGGGACGTTAAACCTTACTCACTCACCCCCTGTGATAAAATACAACTTTTCTACAAGTTAGTAGCATCAGGTTTTGATAAACGGTAAATGACAGCAACCATCTCCAGTTGTTTTAATTTTTTAATTTTATTTCACATGTTGAGCAGCCTTGACATCTATTTTGTCTAGCCATCTAAGTTACTTGATTTTTCTTGTCTGTCTATTTCATACCATACCATACCTCCATACCACAGTGTGTGTGCGTGCCTTGCCTTTTTCTTTCTGTTGCACGAGTTATTGCGTCAGTGTTTATCATACAAGTCAGTAAGTCACGGCTGTTTTTATTGCGCTGTTGTTGTTTAATTGCAGCTTATTGAAAGCTTTGCAAAGAAATGTTATGACCTAATGAATGAAAAAGATGCAGCATCGCTGAGAAGGTAAGTTTGACATTTGTTGTGATGTTAGTTGCTGGTTTTTCAAGTAATGTGTGTGCTGGTTTGTTATAGAAAACATTTGGCATAAGCAGAATTGGATCATTGTAGTACTTAGCAGAAGTAGCAGTTGCTTGTAGGAGTCCACATATCTTAAAGGTCCATGGCCACGGTCAAACTCACTCGTGCAATTTCTGTAGATTTAAATTAGACATTTAACCTCGCATATATAATATGTCGATTTGAGCTTCATAAATATATGAAATTAATGTGTGATTTCAAACGAAATGCCGCATTACGTTACGTTATGCGAAATATTCTAATCTATCAGTGCCTGCGGTGACGTCATGACCCTAGCCCATATAGATCATGAATATTAATGGCCTAGCCGACGATGTCATCATTCTAGGCTAGGTCATTAATATTCATGACATCTATAGGCTAAACTCATGACGTCATCGCGGGCCATCATGGCGGCGTGTTTTCTACGTCGTTTTCGTAGATTGTCGACTTCAAAGGTAAATTTTTCCGTGTTGACTAAACGCTCGGCGCCGATATTACTGTCAAAGTTATCAGAAAATTCTGCACTTTCAGGAAAATGGATAAAATATATATGTTTATTTTCGCGTCCACGGTCCTGAGGATGTGAGTTAAAACTCCCGGTCGGGTGGCTATCAAGTGCTTACTGCTTAAATGGTCGACTGTTCGACAGGTAAACCATATTGGTATATAACCAACATCAAGGAAACTCAGCCTTCCATCCCTTCAGAGTAGGCAAATGAAGTACCGGCCTGTATGGCTGTGGTTAAAGAGGAGCACGTTCACCTGTGGCAGCTGGCAGGTAACACTATGTAACTCCATATGGCAGGTGACACTTCATAGCTCTGCAATGGGTTTCCCACAATGAGCTATAGATATCCTTTAAACATTCATGAGCACTAACCAAGCAAACAGCATGCAAAGCAACCTGCTTGCTATGCAATTCACGTCGCACACATGCTGTAAATAACAAGTAGCACATTATCGAATGTTATCGAAGGACATTTGCAGAACACACCATTAAGACCAGGCACGTCAAAAGCCAGAACGGGGCCTGGGAAAACATTCTCGTGGGCCCCTCTGGAAATAAAATTTTAAAATTTTTCTCCATAAAATGCACATTCCGATTTACTTCATTTTTTGAGCGACAGCTGAGCCCTTTGAACGTCACGGGGTAACTTACCACTCTACCCAGCCTCTCGACAGGCCATACAGATATGCAGATAACAGAGAGATAAGATTAGCAGTTATCACTAGCATGCACACACTGTGAAGGATCATACCCACTCGGAGATCAGCGATTGGCAGTAAGTCTGACAGTGCACAAATAACAGTGAACATGTGTCACATTTTATCGGCAAAAATAACATTAATCAACAATTTGTTTTGCTTTCCACTGACACTGATAACGTAGCAGCAGTCAAAACACACAACGGACTCTTGCCATCTTTTGTTTAACTGGCAGAAAATTAAGCACAAAACCTTCAGAATGGTTGCGACAGTTAGTGCGTTTACTGAGTAGATACTGTTCCTGATGGGTGGGGAACAAAGTTATAATTTTCCGATAAGCTGCTGCAAATTTCCAACAGAAAAAAATATGTGTGCTCACAATTTCCATTCCGCCCCTAAATTTTCCACCCAAAATGAGAGCTTTTCAGCTCCAAATTTTAAACCTTTATGAAAATTTTTGAACAAAAAATTTTTTCCAACAACAGCCCAAAATTTAGAGGGAGCAACAGCCACACTCCCTCAGGTCACGACACCACTATTTCTGACTCTGACAGCAAATGGCAATCGGACACTAGTTGCTACCGAGAATTTGGCATACGTATATTTACCGCTGGTAGTAGTGAAAGTTGTCGTCATCAGCAGATGCGGTAGAGATGCACGTATCGCTGAGATCGGCGGCAGCAGAATGTGAGCGAGACTCGTCACTCAGATAACACAGATCCACCACATGCGGATTATGAACCGGAATGCACGGACTGTAATCCACGTCGTGCGGACTACACGTTGGAATGTGCGGACTGTGTGCCGGCACGTGCGGGGAAGGAGGGAATGTTCTGATTGCAGGGCCAGTGGTAGAGACTGCTGACAGTGGAGTAGCATCATACTGGGATGACAATGACGAGCCGTAGAGATTGTCAAATAACATGTCTACCGCATGCCGGCCGTCCGCCACCATGGTGACACGTGATCCTGACGCTGTCACCGGTGACCTTTGAACCGCCATCGGTGACCTTTGACCTTCCAGCAACCTCTCAACTGCCAGTGAGCTCTGACCTAATGGTGACCTCTGAACTGATGGTAAACTCTGACCTTCCAGCGACCCCTGACCTACTGGTGACCTCTCAACCACCGGTAAGCTCTGAACTGGGAGTGACTCCTGCCTCACCGAGGAACTTTGAAACGCTGAACTCTGACCTACCAGTGACTTCTGACCCATTGCTGACCTTTGAACTGCCGGTGACCATTGAACCGCTAGTGAATTCTCAACTGCCACTGACCTCTGACCCATCGGTGACCCTTGACCAGCCACTGACTTATCAAATGCTGGTGACCTGTGACTTGCCGGTGACCCATGACCTACTGGTGACCTTTCAACTGCCAGTGACCTTTGAACCACTGGTGACCTCTGACCTATGTGGGACGGAGAATGTCCTCCAGTATACGGGTAGAGGAATACTCCAGGTGAATCTTGAGTGCTGCTGGCCTGCTGCTGCACGGAATAACTAGAAATGGGTCGGGTGAAGTTGTCAGAATACTGAGTAGAGGCTGCAGGAGCCATGCTGGCAGTGCCAGGTGGTACATAAGAGCCTGAAGTAACCATGCCGGCAGTGCTATGCCGTGGTACAGCCGAACTGGCTGCAAGTATCTGCTCCACTGCAGACAGTGGCGATGGATCATAATGCATCTCATCGACTGAGGGCGGAAAACTCGTAGTAGAAACAGACTCAGAGGTGGCCTTGTGGTCATGCTGGTATCGTGCAAGTCTGACATCGTCTTTATGGACCTTGTGCTGATTTGTGGCTAGTCTGCCACTGTCATTATAGACATCATGGTGCTGATTTTCGCCAAGTCTATCAACATCCTTACGGATCTCGTGGTACTGATTTGCAGCTAGTCTTGCGGGGTTATTACTATCGTCGTCATCATAGTTAAGTGGTTGCAGTTGTCGTGGGGAGCGTTTCCTTGGCCATGTGCTTGGTTTATACTCATATTCCATTGTTTCATCGGCTACAAGTCTGTCTGTTTCTGTGCCGGTTCCAACGATGTCCGTGTCTGCTGGATACGGCTGCTGGAGATGGCTGGGATCGGCCAGCATCTGAGAAGATGGAACTTGGATCTGATATCGTGGGGACTTTGTCAATGCTGGTGCTGACTCGACAGTCGCGATGGAATTCTCACCAGAATGGTAACTGCAATGCACACAGGAACAGTTTATCATTCACAATCCAAACAGCACCACTGACCAACACCTTGGTCACACTTGGTCACTTATGGTTACATAAAGACCTATCTTTCCCCCCCAACACTGCTATTGACTAACTGCTGCATAGTACCCTCTGTGCCTACGATTCAAACTCGGTTTTGATATATATTAAATACTTACTATCTACTTACTTACAGAAGTTCTGTAACACTACACCTAAAAGCAAAAGTCACTAGGCGCCGACACATTACGACAAACGGACTAAGTCACTGAACCATAGCGAAATAACTGCTTAGCAGCCAATCAATCCAGGGTTTACAAAGTGGCCTAAGTATGCTAATAGAAACTATTGCTAGGTCCGCTAAAGACGGGCTAGGTGAGTCCAGTCAGAAAAAAGGATCCCTTGAACAAATGAGTTTTGACTTTCGAGTCACTGGCAGAAAGTGGAGAACAACTCGACAGATGCCACGTCATCCGGCAGATCGTTCCACATCTGTGGACTGACAACCAGGAAAGCCCCGTTAGTGGCGGTTGTCAATATGACAGCAGGCACTGCCAGACAGCTAGTATCAACACTGCACAGCGTTCCCACACACAATATGTTGTAAAATTTGTCTAATTATTGTATTTCAGTAAGCAAGAACTATACTAGCATTACACGTTATTTATTTATTTTGAACCAGCTGTAAATTCATCAACTATCCAGGACTTTTATTCTCCATGACTTTGCAGGACCAAACTCATTTTTCAGGACTTTCCAGGTCCTGGAAAATCGAGGAAAAAATCCCAGGACTTTCAAGAGGCATGAGAAAACAATGTACAATGTTGAGCCTTTTTTAAAAAATACGGCTACCGAAAAACTAGCACCACACCAGCATGCTGACACACTACATCCCGGTGCTGGCAGTGATTAATCGACCGACAACGTCAGAGGTGGTGTCATGAGGCTGTCTATGTATACACACGGTGGGCCAAAAACTGACACAATCTTTTATACACCAACAGCTTCATCAAATATTAACTAATTCTCAAAATTAAAAAAAAATCTGTAGTAACACCATCACCAAAGATCCCACCACACCTCATATGTGTCGCTACATTACCTTGTAAAATATCAGACATCACACTCAAGTCAGCAATGACACTAAGCAACTGCATGATCAACGTCGCTTGAGTCTCAGCCCAAATATTTTGTTTGGTGGGCCCTTCGACAGATGGTTTGACAGATGGTTTATCAATGTCAACAATTCACGATAATCAACCAGCTGAAGCAGGTAGTGTCACTGAGTGTGACAAACTGTCGCAGCATTTGGTTGATTGTGCCATTGGCCAGTGGCGTCCCCAACTTGAGTGCGTCGTCCAGCAGCAAGGCAAACACATTGAACATTTGATGTGAAAACTGCGATGTAGCATGAGACAATAAACAGGTTGTTTTCTGCTGTTAAATTCTTACAATATGTTGTTACAGATATTGTCTTGTTCTCAATTGTTGCTTTTAAAACTCTTGATATTTCACAAGGTAGTGTAGTGACACACGTGAGGTGTGGTGAGGTCTTTAGTGATAAGCATTCATACAAATTTTCTCCCAATTCCAGCAGCAATAGCATCTTGAAAATCGGCTAGAATTTGATGAAGTTATAAAAAATGGTGCCACTTTTTTGCCCACCCTATACGTATGTGTATGTGTTGTTTGAATGCAGCCATTGGCTGACATGTGACATAAACCACAGATCTATTAATACCTCGTAGCGTCGGTGACAGTGTCAGCGCTGGTGTCAGCAGCGATCTGTCGCTGATGTCTGTGGTGTCGGCGGGGTGATGATCCAGGAGGACTCATTCTGTGGTAGATCTTCACATCAGAGATGAGGTCCGGTGAAAACTGTTCTGTGAGTGACGTCGACGACGACGCCCGGGAGAGGGGAGAACGCAGGGTCAGCAGTGCATCGTAGTCTTCTATCAGCATCTGAACAGTGCATTAACGCATTGCAACAACAATGTCACACATCCAACAAACTCATATCCTAAAAGGTAAGTATTTACTAAAAAAGAATCAAGTAAGAAAGAAAGTACTCAGCATTTGTAGCACATCGTATGTCAAAATAGCTCTCGAATATTAGGTGTGGAGAAAAGTCCCATGTGAGTACAATAACAGGCAATAAAAATTCACTAAGTTACAACCTAAGATTACATGGCCATCCTAACAGGCCACATACTGTAAAACTGCTAATACAAGCCAGGTCTCATATAGTAGCCGGGTCTCTAATACAAGCTGAGGTTCTGAGTCTGATCACAGGCTGCGCGGTAGCGCAGCACTGTCGTAAGGGTGACCAACCATTTCAATGGGAAACTCCAAAATTTGACCCCTCGTATTTCCCAAACCCCTTAATTTTTCCACACCAAAATTTGCACAGATGATTACGTCCAGCATATCTCCTGATGTGCAAAATTTGGTGAAAA
>Ga0209671_1008170_pt1 | contig 10935 bp, 8 predicted proteins | sample WorMetHERISLAND2_2_FD_187401 | JGI IMG/M metagenome (GOLD analysis project Ga0209671, IMG submission 187401) | Marine gutless worms symbiont microbial communities from Max Planck institute for Marine Microbiology, Germany - Olavius geniculatus... | ecosystem: Host-associated > Annelida >...
TTTACCTCCTCCATTTTTGAACTCAAGTTTACCAACCCGCCCCCCTTCCCCTTCGGCTTTTCCGCCTTTCTAGAGGGAAGTTTCATTAAAAATGTACAGTGAAAAATAATGGAAATAAAAATTAGGGGGAGTTTTGTTAATGGTTTAGATTGCGAAGCGAAAAATAAAGGGGAAGTTTTGGTCTACACCCTTAATCACCCCCCCCCTATTTTTCACTGGGCGCAAGCTGCGACTACCAGGTATAGGGATAGAAGCCACTGATCACACTGAACACTTCTTACTAAGTCTATGTGCCTTTGAACGATGCTTGCACTTTTCTAACCTCGCCTATTCACGGCTTGAAAATTTTTTAAAAACTGAAAAGTCCAGTTCTTAGATGTTTTAAGGTTTTTTGTTTGTTGTCAAATTTAATCAAAATAATTTTATTTCATACTTTAATCGTGATTTTTGAGTTATGACGTCAATCACGTCATAATGTTGTTGATTGATAAGATGGTGTATAAGATGTTCTTCCTGGGTTGTAATTTTATGTACGGTGTTCATTGGATACTCATGTACAACAAGAAATTTGAGCTAATGCTCATGAGACGCACGAAAGCCTATAGTAGTTCTGGTTCAGTAGTTTAGCTGAAAATTGGGGCGTTCACGCTGAGTTAATATACAAATACCAAATTCTCTATCTAGGTCGCATAACGATAGTAGCGTGGCGCCACCTTGTGAATGATAGATTTGTGTCGCAGCCCGAAATTGTCATAAAATCCATAAAGTTCCCTATTTTGGCGTTCAAGGTCATTGAATTCGGTGCCAGTCAAGAGCCAGTGTACGACTTCCTATTAGTGATTAATAGTAACCTAGGCCCTATCTCGCACCGTTACTGAGATACAGCGACTTGTTGGCCAAAAATCGCAAATTTTGCCCACCCCCTTTCATTTAGCGCCCTTGTTCGGGGTGACCCTTTGAATTTATGGAAAAGCTTTACGGTTCCTGAAACTAGTCTTCCACGCAGCCGACGGTGAAGATTTGGTGATCCTATCTTGCACCGTTTCTGACTGATCCACCCGTTTGATACACGGACAGAATTGCGATGGCTAAGACGCGCTGAAAGCAGTAGCTGCTTTCGCGCGTAAAAACGCTGAAAAATTAAACGTTGTGCCCATCTCTAATCTCTATGGTTAATTTATTTAATTCGTGTATCTCTATGGTAAACAAGCATTTGTTATCGTCAAACAACTGAATGGTTTTATGTTTTTACAGTTATGTTTTATCAATGTCAGTCGTCTATCTCTGACAGGTATGTGATGTCAACTGCATTTTCTCGCGTTCTGTTATAATTATTCTCAACACCCTAAACCTAAATCTAACCCTAGCATTGTAGCGCGTATCTGCACCATGGACGTTTGGAATAGCGGGCCGGTACCAACTTGACATGGCATACGCAGAATGCTGGCGTTACTAGTGATAAGGATTTAAAATTTTGTTTTACTTTTAATTGCTCAAAAAAGTGTTGAATGATTTTTCACGAATGGTTTGGCACAGCGTGTCACACAGTGTCATACTCTGCAGCTGGTGGCACTGGTTGCATTTCAATAAATAAATCGTATCATGTGTCTTGTGTTGTAGCAGCAAGAAGCGAGTGAGAGAGGAGGAGGAAAGCGCTGACAGTTTGCCATTGTCTAAACGTATCAATCTTCTCCACCTGGACAGTAATGCCAGGTTTGAGATGCTTTTCATTCTGTGGTATTTTGTGTTATCAGTGCTCTGATCTCTTCCATACTGCTGGTCGCATCCAGGAACAGTTTAAGTATGCAGAAACCATGTAATTGATTGACTTGTTAGCAAGCTAGCAACTTCTGCTGTATGGTACTTGTGAGTAAGTATTAAATACATAGGGTGACGTGATAGGTTGTGAATGATTTCAGTGTCAAATATAAGCAGTAACAATAACCAGCAATAATCTTATATCTCCATGTTGATATATTGAATGATACTCTTCATATAAAATTTTATGACTATCTTGTCACCCTGTATTAACAACTGTTTTAGCTGTATAATATGTCTACTACGACGTGTCTAATAAAAAGAGTGAGGTATTATTTGCATTTAGATAAGTTTGGTGTGTATAGTTTTGAACTGTAACATACACAGTTTGCAATTTACAATTTGTAAACTGTGTTCTAGTTGCAACCAAGCTCTGGGTCCCAGTTCACCTGTCGATGGATACTTTGCTGGAAATGTGAGTACAAAATTTTGTCTCTGTAACTGATATCTATTATATATAAAATAGATAGCTGCTCAGCAATGTTCAAAAGCCTAGAATGGGATATGAACAAAACCAAAATTGGTCTGTATACCATGGTCGGGCATTTCCCGCAAGTTGTAAAGCCTGAATTCAGAATTTAGTCAGTAGAAAGTTTCAGAATTTTGTAAAACATTAACGTAAATGTCCTTCCTGAGCCTTAAGGCCTATTGGGCGGCGCTGATCTCCGTTTCCTTAACCCTCAGCCAGACACCAGTTTTTACACTGCGAGACCACAGATACCCGACTAATGCATCACTCGGTTTGCCTGTTTATGTCCCAGCCTTCACTGATACTCATTGCGCTTATCAACAAAGGGATGGCCAGGCTGAGTTGACCTGAATAGCTGGTTGCATACTGAGATGGATTACCCCCCTGCCAATGGTCACCCGTCCAAGTACTAACCAGCTTGGCATTGATTAACTTCGTTTATGCGATCAACGACATTACCAACTAAGCATGTTACCAACAACACAATTGTTCCCCTAGAGAAACAACCTAGAATTCTCGGTGTGACCCACAATACAATTTTCACTTCTGCTGCTCACTGTCGGAATCAGGCGGCTAAGGTTAGAGCTTGAAACAACATTTTTAAGGCCTTAACAGTTACAACATGGGGACAACAGAAGGAGACCATTATTCTCACTAGTCAAGCTCTAGGCAGATCTTTGATTGACTGTACGCACCAATATGGGCACCAGAGTTGGGCAGTAACGAAATTACATGTAATTCAATTACGTAATTCAGTTACAAATTACAATTCAATTACATGGTCATGTAATTTGTAATTTCAAATTACATTAGTTTTCAATTACATTTGAAAGTTTAAAGTGGTAACATCTATTAGTTTTATATTAAGCACCATGTCGAATTGTCGATCTTTCTTATTTACTGAACTACACTTTGCCATGTGATTTACATTTTCAGTAATAACTGTTTTTTTGCACAAGCTGTTTTTGTAACTAGTGTAGACTGTAGATAGCAGACCTTCCATTTCGCTAATCGTGGGATGAACACTAAACAGCCTGCATTGTGGATCATTGTCAAGTCATAAAACATTTCTACAATTGTTTTTTCCCAGGCCTGTATAGTGACATAGACCTTCATGTCATTTACATGATGTAACTTACATTACTAAATATAAATTGTTTTTGTAAATAGTGTAGGTCTACAGTAATTGACGTTAACAGGTAATTGGTGTGTTGCTGCTTGCTCCTGGTGTTTTTGGTCGGATAATGAATAGTGATTGCATTACCAGTGTACTGCTGCTTGTTTGTTAAACCTGTAAATGTATTTGTCATTTATAATAATAATACCAATTGGAAAACAAAATTAGCAATTGCATGTAATTTTAATTGAAGTAATTGACATTACATAATTTGTAATTTGTAATTTGGCCTCTGATTCCAAAGTAATATGTAATTTGTAATTTCAATTACGTTTATGTCAGTAATTTGTAATTTGTAATTGAATTACATTTGAGCCAGCAATTTGCCCAGCTCTGATGGGCACCAGTAATTAATGAGTCTTCATGGAAGCACGGAATGAGGCTTTGCGGATTGCAACAAGATGGCACATTCAGACCACTTACATCAAAAGACTAAGATGCTTCCAGTCAAATAGCATTCCAAATTACTGGCTAAACAATATCAATTGGCTATCTTGCTTTCAGTCACACCATCCTGGCCATCATTTAACCTCTCAGCCTGCCTCAGCCAGAAATATGAACGGCATGCTAAGTAAATTTGACAGGGATGTTGTACCATTCTGCGATGACGGCATCTCAGAAGTTGAGCAATACCATTCTGCTTTGCGCACTCTTCACAGCCAAGCAGTCGTAAATGCACAGTCGAACTTTGTACCAAACAGAGTCTTTGGAACTACTCCGCCTAAATTATCATTATTTGAATGCTACCTTTCTTGATCTTTCCGCACTACTCTTGCAGTTACGTTCGGGTCACTGTCAGCTCCTCAGCTCTTACAAGGCCCACCTCACCGCAGGCATGACAAATGTTTGCTTGGACTGTGGAGTGGCACCACATTCTGTTGAACATTTGTTTCAGTGCCCTGCCTGCCGACACAACTCACAACTCAAGATTTGTGGATGACCCAGACGCGGCGGCTCAATGACAACTGACGAAAGGAGGGGAGCTCTGGGCTACAACAACAACCAACTAAGCCAAACCACCAGCTTTAATTTTGTACAAATTCACAAACACTGTTTGCTGCTGATAGCCAACATATCAGTTGTGTAATCTTTCATTAAACATTGTAATTTCTAGTCCAGCCGGAAACGATGGTTTTCGGAAGGACTTTACTGCAGATGTTTTTAATTTTAAAAAAAAACACAATTTTTTTTCAACATGAGACCTCCAAGATGTGTCAGCCGATCAGCGCAAAATTTTGCACGGTGATCAATACTAGGCCAAGTTTTATAATGCTGGTCCAAAATTTCAGGGGCCTACCCGAAAAAAATTTCAGGGGCCAATAACATGCAAAATTTGGCCCGATTTTGGATGAATTCAAACTTCAGCGGCAAATATCTTCGGAGGATGTTCGGAATCGGACAAGTACATTTTGTACAACGATTTTTCCAACGTTATACAAAAAAAGTTTGGTGAACTTTGGTCTACTAATCACGGAGATTAGGCGGTGGAATCGTACCCACTCAAATCGGCTTTTTCGGAAGACCATGTTTTGGCCCCGAAGGGTGCTGCACCCCCATATGTTTAAATGCGCTAGAGAATGATTAAGTCTTACTAGTCCTCCCCCCACCGGGGACAAGTGTGCCCCTTACAATTTTTTTCAAAGGGGTCTAAAATTCACTTAAAATGTAGCGTATTAGCCACAAGAACTTTGGAGCTAGGGGGAGTAGCTTCATAACTTTTTGGGGACACTGCCCCTTAAAATTTGGGAAGGCAAAAACGTTCAAAATTTAGTACATAAACTTTCTAATTTGATCGCAGATATCTCTGGACCAGATAAAGATACCGACACATGGTAAATGGCGTTATCAAGAACGATTAATTTTGCGTTGAACAAAAAAATTGGTGAACTTTTGGTCCACTAACACCATAGATTACGTGGCTAATGTTTACCTACCCTAGGTTGATGGTACACATATTGGGTATGCTAATGCATTTGAGTGCGGGCCACGTGACATTGCTGCAGGGGGAATTTCAACCTCCTGAATTTTCCGCCAATCGGACTTGGGCACCGGGCGGAGTCACATTGGGCTTTGCCCCAAATTTCTAGTGTTTTATGATTTGCTGTGACATTTTCTGTAGTGGCAGTACTTCTGTGGGCCAGCTTTGGTGCTTTGGTGACCGAAAGTCTTTAAGCACTGCCACTACAATTTCTGAAAGTTAACTTTGTGTAACTGGCATAACCTGGAATAATTTGGAATAAATGGGTTGGTTTAATAAAAACCAATTGTGTATGTGTGTGTGTGATTTGCTGTCTACAGAGTCCGCCGCACCTAGTCGGCAGTGATGCCACCTTACTTCGTCATCCGTGGGAACATAACAGTGAAGCTAGTCAGTCGTCTAATGTCTTTCCGAGTTCACACAACTCCTTGCAGTGGAGTAACTCTTACCCTGTCACAACCTCTGTCTGCCAGCACCAACTAAATGCCGAAACAAGCGAACAGCAGCTCCAAGCCGGATCCCACCAGGTGGTGCTACGACCTTCATCCAACCTTGACTCCACTGTGTTCCACAACCTTTTAGACTATGATGTGTACAACCCGGAGCTGGGTGCGATGGAAAACCCCGAGTATTTCCACATCAACTCTGTGCTGTTTACCGCACACCAGCTTCGCACCCAACGCTACGGCTGCTCGTTCTTTGAAAACTGAACAGCTCTGTGTTTAGGTACTTTCTGTGATATGTTGTTCATCTGTATACTGTAACGTCCTGTTTTATGTGTTGTAGTAAAGACTGCTCTATTCTTAACAGCCCATTACTTCATTGCTTTTGGGCTGTCATCTATTAAATGCTGTGCTTTTAATTGTTTATTAATCTATACATTCTCAGAATTTAGTCAGACGTTCGATATGCTTGAAAGCTTGCAAAAACGTTGTTGTTACCTTGGCATGCCATATTCTAGCATAGAACATTTTAATCTTACAGATATTTTTTTAATTTTGACTAGTAAGTCTTTTTGCATCTGCCACTGATAGAATTTTGATGATTTTTGACATGTTAGTGGATCAAGAATCTACTTTTTAATGAACACTTGAGTATCCGGTAACATACTATTATAAAGGACAAAATGATTATTTTACAAATTTGGTTTAATATAACTGATTAGATTTTTGTGACAATCTATGTTTTGCTAAGCATTGTTTCCGTCAATACATCTGTCCACAGACAATTGCAGTAAGATTTACTTGGTTGATTTTAAATAGACTTGTTAAAGTTTTGTATAGTCTGTGCAATCTAAAATTTCCACTCACTTTTATTTTGTTTAATTGGCCCATAGTTTTTCCGTACTGTTGGGCTTTTTAGATTTGTCGACATCGATGACATTGAACGACCTTGAACCCCCAAAAGAGGGGTGTTGTTAAATTTTTCGCAATTTTTGTCTGCAGCACACATTTCAACAGTGAATTGTGACGAAATGGCTAGAGATATACCAAAACAACCTGCATATGAAATTTTCAACATGAAACACAGATTTTAACAGTTTAGGTCCTGACTCTTTAGGTTCAAGGAGGCCTGCGCAGGCGGGCCTCAAATACGGCTACCCACCTAAAAAGTGGTTATTTTACGCTATTGACTTGTTTAGCATAAAAACAGTTACGAGAGATAAGTACAGATATACTGGTTATCATAACAAGCATTAGTGACAAGCTTTTTAATGGTGTCAACATCAATGACCTTGAACCCCTGAAATAAGAGGTTTTTGTGTTTTTTACGCGCGAAAGCAGCTCTGCTTTGAGCGCGTCTTAGCCATCGCAATTCTGTCCGTCCGTCCGTCTGTCTGTCACACGGGTGGATCAGGCAAAAACGGTCCAAGCTAGGATCACCAAATCTTCACCGTCGGCCGCCCGGAAGACTTTAGTTTCAGGAACCGTAAAGCTTTTCCATAAATTTGAAAGGGATCACCCCGAACGAGGGCCCTAAATGAGAGGGGGGTGGTCAAAATTTGCGATTTTCGGCCAAAAACTCGCTGTATCTCAGCAACGGTGCGAGATAGGGCTTAGGTTACTATTAATCACTAATAGGAAATCGTATACTGGCTTTCGATTGCCACTGAATTCAATGACCTTGGATGACCTTGAACGCCAAAATAGGGGGTTTTACTGATTTTTTTCGCGATATTGGGCTGCGCAAGTCTATATCATTCACAAGGAGGCGCCACCGTCGCCAACGCCACACGCGCCCATGGCCGATGTGTATTATGGTCCCGATGGGCCGAGTCCAAGTGATATGCAATTTTCGAAACTACAACTACTGAACTGGAAATGCTATAGGCTTTCGCGCATCTCGTGAGCTTTGCTCAAATTTCTTGTTTAATCTTCGGCTGCAATGCACATTTCAAGAGTGAGTTGTGCCAAAATGGCTGAAGATAGACCTGGACAACCTGCGTATGAAATTTTTAGCATTGATTTTAACCATCTGAGTTCTAACCTCTTAGGTTCAAGGAGTCGTCCGTATGGAGGCCTCAAATTTTGGTACTTCTTCAACGTGCATTACTATTTTATTGCACGCTGTACACGATTGTCCAGATGGCAGGACTGCTGCTATCGCACGTCACGTGAGCTTGCCTCAAATGACTTGTTTGGGTTACTACAGATTAAGCTAGTTAATTCCAAACGTATACTGTCAGGAATTGTTTTTGCAGATTATTTCCAGCATTGTTGTTGGTGCTATGGTGACAGAAGGTCTTCAAGTACTGCTACTACAATTTCTGAAAGTCATCTTTGTGTAACAGCATTGTTATTGATTGGAGATAATCTGCTATCATGCTGGTTTAGGAACACTGTGGTAATTGTCTCGCCATCAAGACAGCATCTGCATTTTAATACGTTCTTCGTAATGTAAATTTCCTACACCGTCAGTCAATTTAGTTGCACGACGTTGAACTCCCTCAACTAACTCAATATCCTGATGATGATACGGGTTCCAAATTGGTACACAATACTCTAAATGCGGTCTTACAAGACTTTTATACAAAGGCATAACAGTTTCCTTGGATCTATCGCTAAAGTTAATTTTTATTAACCCAAGCATCCTACTGGCTTTTTGCACTGTTTATCCCACTTCAAATCTTTACTCACAATTACTCCCAAGTCCTTTTTTTCATCTACTGTTTCCAATTTATTACCACACATGTAGTAGTCAGCATGACAGTTGCTATGTCATAAAACCTATAAAAACATAAAAACGTTTTTTATACTTTTATAAAAAAAACATAAAAATGTTTTTTTACATCTATGATATAAATTATAACGTGTTTTTCCTGGGTCGTAATTTTGCGTATGTACAGTAAACCAAAAAAACCTTTAAAAACTTTGAAACCAAAAAACGTTAACATTGTCTTTATTAACGTAGGTTTTTTTCAGCGCTGCTCATAATCGTTATCGTTCGATACTCAATAGCTTTTACGATGCAAGTATACAACTTTCTGCTGTGTGCACACCTCTATTTTCAATTTTTTCAAAGCTGACGAAATAGTTATTCTACGATGTTGACGTCGGCCATTGTGGTACGGTGCTATGTAAAGTTGTAAACATTGTTACATTTTGGTAGTTTATGAGGTTTTAATACACGCCAAAACAAGTCTCATCATTATTTCAAGTACTACAGTGACCTAAATCGACAATGATGACTGCCGGCGGGCCATACAAGCGGACAATTGTTGATTTGGGTCAGTCGTTTATGCTGTGAAGTCGGCTACGGGTAAAAAGCGGATGTTGCAATGGGTAACCCTGTAATGAAGCTTTATTTTATTCATTTAACCATCCCTTAACTTTATTTTAACCCTATTCCTAAAGCTGGCTTTAACCATGATGCAACATCTGCTGGTCCGGTTGTTGCCAGAGCCATATGAATATTGGTCTGTTTCATAACATAAAGTGCCAGACACGTACAAACGTGCGTTATTATCAGTCAGGGTCGGACTAACACCAGATTTTATTTTCAGTCCGGACTCAGACTGGTGGCAAATTTTATTTTCAGTGCAAATTGAAATCAGTACAAATGGCAGATTATGTCATCATTTCAGGCACTACTTGTTGGCACATTTGATCAGCAGTGCACTAAGAGCATAATCGATTTAGGAAAAACTGAAACTGGTTTCCTTTCAGGGTAGCAGTTTTTTGCAATCCATTAAGGAAGCTGAAGTTGGTTTCGTGAAACTGGGGTTAACTGGCAAAACCGTCTTTGGACCAGGTTTCGCTGGTTGCAACTGTATTTTCATTTGTTTACTTATGCAAGATTAGATGTAAATAAGACCAAAATTGAGGTAAATTTATATTTAGCATTAAATATTGCTGTAATAGTATCATATGGCAGATATTTTCGTATGCATGTGTGGTAAATATGAATTTGTTTGACAAGATTGTAGTTTTACGTGTATGTATGCCTGGTTGTCATACCACATCCATCGCTGGCTAATTATATTGACAACTGACAAGAAAGTTTGAGAATTTTGCGTAATAAAAAAGTCATGCATTGTTGAATTGTGAACGTCGTTTCATAGCACATCTTCTTGGTTTTCATTGAACAGAAGCTGCAATATTATTGTTATATTATATCACGCGGTGACATGCCCCATTGTGTGTTTGCATAGAACCCAGTTTTGTGCAGTCCATTTACACATCGCAACCTAACCTGAAACTGGTTCCAGTTTTGCTAAATCGATTATGCCCTAAGACTCCAGGCTACATTGATTGTGCCAATCAGGCACTTGATGGCTTTGCTTACCTTTGACACTGCCACTTAAGCGAATCCAGTTCTTGTCCGCTGCACTTACGGTAATCCCTTGAATGACTGCCATGTTTCACGAATAACTTTTGCATATACCCGGTAGCCGCCGCTTGTTTAGTTGTTTTTTAATACTTGGGCTACTGATGGCAGAAGGTGTGATGCTGCAGTGCAGATATGGTGATAGAGCCAGCTGATGCGCTGTTGTCTCGGTTGGTCAAAGTGATGTCGTTTTCGTTGCTATTTTGTTGATTGTCATTTTGACTTCCAGTTCTTGCTTGTAACTCAATGCATTCAGGCAGGTCTGCAGTAGCATAGGTGGCACAGCTAAGTTGGAAAACAGCTATTGGTGATTAGTAACATTGCACCGGCATACTCAAACTGTGTGCAGTTAGCCTGACTACTAGCCTATAGATAGCTACCCGGACTGATAATAAAGTCTTGTGTCAGTCCAGCTTGGACTGATAATAACTTTTTCACAAAAGTGCAGTAGTGTAGCAGTGAAAACTATGTATTGTATTGGCACGAGTTTGAGTCATAGCTAGGGTTAGAACGATACCAAAAAAGCTACCCAATACCCAATACTATTGGGTCCTGCTGATACCAATACCCAATACCGATACCAGTGCCCTGCCCGTTGCCCAGTGAAGCACTGTATTGATTTAATGTATTGATTTTTCTACAAACTCTGGCCTATGTGAATGCTAT
>Ga0209671_1008172_pt1 | contig 10935 bp, 9 predicted proteins | sample WorMetHERISLAND2_2_FD_187401 | JGI IMG/M metagenome (GOLD analysis project Ga0209671, IMG submission 187401) | Marine gutless worms symbiont microbial communities from Max Planck institute for Marine Microbiology, Germany - Olavius geniculatus... | ecosystem: Host-associated > Annelida >...
GCTATGTAAGGGCGATACGAGTCAAAACTCGAAAACAGCAAAATGGTTTTGGGGCGATACTATGCCGACCGTACAGCCTACGTCCGAAAACCAGCGTCCGACTTCCAATCACTTCCAATTTAGAGTGAAATGTGACCTTCTGTATTTAATGTTGAATCATGATAGCAGTTCTGATTTTCCCTGAGCAAACTTTAATAAAGTTCAGTGAGTTTCAACTTACTATTAGCAACATTAATACAGTTATGAATCAGGAATATTGGTTTTGTGTATGTGAAATAGGTTCATCGAGGAAGAATGTAGGCCTATAATAGATTCCGCTTCCCTTGTCACGACACATTGTCACGTGACCGTGAGACCGGAAGTCACGTGATTGGTCTATTTGTGAGCAGAAAGACGCAGCATTCGTTCGATGTAGTCTCGTTCACGCTGCTCAATGCTTGCCGAGGCAGCTTGTTTCAGTTCTTCCTTCTCCAGCGGCGATATCACCGTCTCGTCCGGCTCATGGTCCTTCTCCCTGTACCACCCCAGACATTGTGTTATTAGTCAATCAATGAATAAAAATTGTAATACACCGTTGAATACCTCCACAAACACTAACCGATTTTAGCATTTTTGAAACGCATCATCACAAAGAAACATGACGCAGATGACTGTAGTTTTGTTCACCGAATCTTAATCCTGTTGCTACACTACCTTGTGAAATGACAAACAACGTAGTTTAGCCGTTTGCAAGAAAACAACAAGGTACACCGGCTGCGTACAGTAATATTTTACCTGCCCGCCGTACTAACCGGTCCCTGTATTAAGCAACTTCGTCGATCAGACACAACGCGTTACCGCTACGCCACGCCACCAGCACACCAAAGAGCTACGGAGCGTCACCTGCCATTTGGGATACACGGTTATTCCTGTCACCCGACACAGGTGCACGCGCCCCGCTTCAGCCCCGGCCAGACAGACTGTCCAGTACTCGATTTACATACCCCAAAAAAGATGAAAAGCTGAGTTGACCTTTGTGGTTGCTTATATACCGAGATCATAGTAAAGATATAATTCTGTAACGTACTGAAGAGAGGGTATCTGGAGCTGAAGTTCGGGAAGTTGTTTCTGGACGAAGGACGTAACGTCAATTCTCGTCGGCAGCATGCCCGTACGCTCACTCTCCTATAGACCACCAAACATCAAACAACTACTACTACTACTAATAGTAGACTAGTATAATAAATACAGAATAATCAGACAAATTAGCAAACTCCATAAAACGATGTGTCCGGCGTTGTCCACACGTACTACAAATGTAGCAGATTACGTAGGAGATTATGTCCAGTTTGCATAGCTTTAAAATACCCCTTCACGTTTCGGTGTAATTCAAAACAGTGGACACTCAGGGAGTCATGGGTGCGTTCACATAAACATGAGTTCTGTGTGAGTACGGGTTAGATCTACGTCTAAATTTCAGCTGTACGAGCAGTATTGGTGTAGGCCATGTTTTTATCCGTCCCGTTTCTTTAACTGCCGCCTGTATGAAATAAATGACACGCAAATAGGCCCTATCATTAATTTTATTTATACAAGCTATGTAACATACTTGACGTCAGAACGTATACGCCAATGCAGAACTGTTAACTATTAGGGATGCACGATCAGTAAAATATTAACTATATAGTGAAATATTGTTCTTTTGTTTGCAAAGCTTTCGCAAATTTCACTCGATTTGATTTCACTGGAGATTGTCAAATATAGCCGAGACGCCTTGAGTTATGCGCTTGTGCAAGTGATCGTGAACGCTCCTCTTGCACCAATGAAGCTTGTAGGAGCCGTAAACCGAAACCCGGAATTACTCGTACTCGTGTCTATGTGAACGCAACTTCAGGATGCGGAATTTGTACCTTGAGGTTCACGTAGTGTTTGATGTTCAGCAGTTCGTTTGCTTTCTGTTCAATCTGTCCCAGGTAGACGATCATATTGTTCACGTTGATCGGCACGTTCAGACCCAGCAAGTCTTCCAGTGTCTTCTGAGAGCAGCCCAGGCGCTCGAACGTATCACAGATCAGCGCCTGTAGTTCTTCCAGCACGGCGTTGACTTCGGCTAGCTTGGTCTGGGTCTTTGCCACGTCTTCCTTCAACTGGCTGTGCTCCGCCTATGCACATCAAACAGCTACGGAGCGTCACCCGCCGTATGGGATCGCACAGTGTTACCTGCCACCCGACACAAGTGAACGCGTCCGCATTAACCCCAGCCAGATAGGTCGGTACTCGATTTGCCTTCCCCGGAGGGATGGAAGGCTGAGTTGACTTAGGCGGCTGGTTGCACACCGAGATGGCTTATCTGCCGGCAGACAGTTAGCCATCGTAGCACTAACCCGGTCCAGAGTAGGGTAACTTTGCTGATCGAATGAAACGCGTTACCGCTACACCACGCCACCAGTTCAGTTGCAGGTCATCATTAACACCGGTGGGTGTTAATACTCTGTATATCATCCGTCGCAGTACTCTTATCAGTCAATGGGGAGAGGGCTACTACAAAGCATGCAACAGCAGTCATACACTCTCCGTCGCCCAAACTGCACTTTCTTTGATTTGTCTAACAACATGCTGTACAACGTATATAAAACACCTACAGTCCTTCCCGAGCCATAAAACCCATAGAGCGGCGCTGATCTTCCGTTTTCTTAGCCCTCAGCCAGACACCAGTTTACACTGCCAAACCATGAATATACTGGGCTAGTGCATCGCGCGGTGTGCCTGTTTACGTACAAGTTTTCGTTGGTACTCATTGTGCCTACCCACGGAGGGATGGCCAGGCTGAGTTGACCTGGATGTTTGGTTACAATACTGAGATGGTTTACCGACCCACTTGCCAATGGTCACTTATCCAAGTAGTAACTGGACCTGGCGTTGAATAACTTCGTTGATGCGACCAACGACGTTAGCAACTTAGCCAATCCACCCCACCTTACCGGCGACACGAAACAACATCTTGTACAACAAGTACACAAAAACGAAGTTGGAGTATAGTTCTTACTCTTCAATTCATAAAGATTCGGCCACTGGCTGACATTGTGCACTCTAAATATGCACTTACTTACTTACATATATGAAAGTGGAGAAACTAAAAATGGGAATGGCATTCAATGCGTTTGACTGACAGTCGAAAAAAGTCGATCAGATCATGACATTTGTCAGCGGACTTGCCAGTGGAAGTACAAAGCGTCGCATGTTACTACTACTATATACTACCATAGATGTAAAAAAAAACGTTTTTGTGTTTTTTTTTTATTTTGTCAACGTTTTGTCAACGCTTTTTTAAAAAGAAAAACGTTTATTGAAGACTCGGTCAATAACTTTGAAACCACGGAAACGAATTAAAAACCATCAGTTTTATTATTGTTATAGCGATCGTCATTTCCAGCGCAGCTCTGCGGTAGTTTACTTGATTAGCCTAGTGATACTCGGTCTTGTGACCACGCAGTTGAATTAGAATAAAAAAAAGTTCTCTCTGTCTCTCTCAAGCATAATGCACCTACCGCATTAGGCATCAGACAAAAGGTTAAATAAATTAGCTCTAACGTTTTTCATTGAACGTTTTTAAACGTTTATTTGCCTCGTTTTTACGTTATTAACGACTTTTTAAACATTTTTTCCTGGAACGCTTTTTACGTCTATGTCTACTACAACTAGGCCCCCTACAACTACAACAACTACTACCACGAGAGTTTCTAGCTCGTGCTCGGCGGCTGCTATGGTCTGCTGCTGTTCATCCTGGGTGGTCTGGATGTTCTGCTGCACCGAGTTGACCTCCTCTTGCCTGGCCTCGATCTCACCGTTCAGCTCAGTCACGTAGTTGAACAGAGCAAAGTTCTCCGCCTCCTGCTGAAGAAATCTGCATTCACAGGCATTGTCGTGAGATTTACCTTTCGATACGTTTTCAGACCACGTTAGTGCAACATGTCAAAGATATCTCAGAGTTCGAAATGTTCCATGATTGCTTTTCAACGTCACATACTGTCAACATCTCGTATTTAATTACCGACTTTTTTCACTTATTCCTCACTGCAAGGTTAGGAAATAGGAGCGTTATAACTGTCCATTTTCTCACTCCACTTAATACCCCGTTTACACGATGAAGTAATGATGAACAAACGCGAAGGAAACTTGAGCACGTCGCGCACGTGTATTGAATATGTTCGCTTCATTTTTGCTTCTGTTTGTTTCATCGTGTAAACGGGGTATAAGCGTGACGATCGAAACGTGGCTCAGGTTTGTTTACAGCACTTGTTCTCAGGCAGAATTCACCGTCGATCACCATCGTGTAATAAGCACGTTTCAACACGATGCACAGTGCTTCATGCCTTTTTACACTTGGTACTTGTGGCACAAAACGGCCTACTGAAAAAGTACTCACTCACTCAGTCACTCATTTTAAGATACAAGATAAGATGTGCTAAGATCGTATTTTACGACAGACCCATGTCTTAAGTAAATTAATTTTTAGATGATTTTAAGGTAATGTTCGGTAAAGGAGATCATCACGTGACCTTGCAATGATTTCGTCGACGTTGTCCAGTTCGGCGACTTCTTTGATGCTGTCATACGATTCCTTGTACTGGTTCAGAGTCTGCATGTCAGCCTCCAGCGTTTCACGCACCTCTGTGCACACCACAGTAGCAGTGGCAGTAGTAGCGCTGGTAGCATAATGACAGGATGTCCGACTTATGTTCGAATCGAGAGGTCGCAAATTCGACTCCCGAATGGGTGACTGTCCGTGGACAGTTAAACCATCTCGAAACGTAACCAACACCAAAGTGAAGTAGGCCCTCCATCAATCTGGCACAGTTAAATCGAGAACCAGCCTGTGGTTAAAGCGAGGCGCGTTCACCTGTGTCGAGTGGCAGGTAACACTGTGTTGTCCCGTAAGGCACAGTCCCGTAGCTTTAAGATGGGTTTCCTATAAAAAGTTATTCACAACCTTTAACCTTTTAATAATGTAGTCATAGTGCGTGTAGTATTAGTATGTGTTGTCGTATCCTGACCTCTCTCCAGTCTTTCGCATTCCTCCAGCTTGAACTCGGTGCGGTCGTTGCACTTAATTGACATGAATTCGTTCATTTTCTTCTCGTGAGCCATCAGACGTTCCAGAACCTTCATCGACTGGTTGAAAACTACCTGTTCTTTCTCGTCTCTCTCTTTATGGACGTTGATCTTTGTCAGCGCCTCCTGACTGTAGGAAACAACGACAACAACAACAACTACTACTACTACCACTACGACTACTAGGCAAACGTTCCTGAATCTGTTGTGTCTTGACACCTGCCTTTCCTTCCGCGAAGCAGAGTGACTCAAGCACGTGTGTCTGTCGCATGTAGCCTATGTCTCCCTGCACCGAGATCCTACTAATACTGAGAGTAGTAGTAGTTGTTGTAGTAGTAGTAATTCATCGACTGGTTGAACGCCATCTGTTCCTCTTCATCTCTCTCTTTATGCACATCGATTTTTGTCATCGCTTCCCGACTGTAGAAAATGACAACAACAACAGCAACAACCAGTGGCGTCGTGATAGGGTGAACCGAAGGGAGGGCGCAATTGTCCACTAAAGTTTTGGCTGCAGATAAATTGTCAAAAAAGTTTATTGTCGAAAAATGTCGTCTATAAAAGCAAAATTTAGGACTAAGATTCCTTATTTTGGGAAACATCAAAGGCATAATAAGGCTAAAGATACTTGTTTCGAAGAGATAAAAAAGCTGAGTTGACCTATATCCCCACAGGGAGGGCCAGGTTGACTTGGCCTAAACTCACCAGTGTTCAAGTGCCTGTGCAACTGACTGCAGTGGTTGTGTGTTTATAATCCGAAGGTTTGAAAGCTTAAAGGTGCACGGTATACTGCAACATGTATCTTCAGCCTTCACTAACCCTGCCCCTGAACTTAACCCTAACTTTAACCACTAATCGTATAGGCCTTTCCCAAGCACAGCTGAAAGTTAAGTGAAAATGTCCAGACTGGATCAACCTCTGTAGAAGTGTATAAAAAATCGTAAAAATTTTTAGACTGTCGAACCTATGGCCTATCGAACTGCCCTCAACTTCGGAACGTAAGAGCTAGACTTCTCCCCGAAGGGACGGCCAGGCTGAGTTAGCCTGTATTCCGTTCAGCGGTATACAATTGCCTGTGCGGCAGACTGCAAACATGGTAGTAGATACACAAACCCAGCCAGCAAGGACAAAAGGCTGAGTTTTCTTGAATTTCCGGAGGGATAAAGAGCTGAGTTGGCCTGAATTCCTGAAAGAATGGTCAGGCTGAGCTTGCCTGAACTCACCGATGTTTAATGGTTTGTGCTGCATACTTCTGTTTCTCGCACACATGATGTTCGTTAACAACCCGCTGAAAGAGCGTTTTGAAAACATATATAGGACACCCACCGCGTAGGGACAGGGGGCTGAGTTAACTTAAACGCTCAGCCCAGAAGTGGAGCATGTTTCATAAAGGACTAAAGGCTGAGTTAGGCTCAACCCTTAGCACGGATACAGGTGTATATTTCCCGGGGATTGAAGACCGAATTGGCCTTAATTTCCAGCCCGATGGTAATTGTACTTTCCCTGAATGGTGGAAGACTAAGTTAATCTAAACCCCAGGGGGCGGCCGTGTTCCGTGAGGGATGGCCAAGCTGAGTTGGTTTATAATCCCGGTGTTCGTGAACGACTCGCTGGTACAGCTGTTTGAAAACACAGAGCCATGCAGATATAGTACCTAACCCGGAGGAATAAAGGTCTAAATCGCCATATGGATAAAAGCTGAGTTAGCCTCACCGGTGTTCAATGGCCTGCGCGGCGGCCTGAAGGACGTCGGCCTTGTGTTTCTTGCAAACGTGCAGTTCATGTACAACTCGCTGGTAGAGCTGTTTGAAGACGGCGCGCTCGCTACGGATGTGGTTGATCTTGTCTCGCAGTTCGTGGTTTGCCGCCAGGGTCTTGTTGAATTCCTGCGCCATCTGAAACACAACAAAACCCGCCCCGCAGGGATAGAAGGCTGAGTTGGCAGACCTAGACTCACTACAGATGTGGTTTATATTGCCTCACAGTTCGTGGTTCGCAGACAAGCTTCTCAGCCATCAGAAACATGATATATCCGCCCCGCAGGGATAGTAAGCTGAGTTGGCTAGCCTGAACTCACCGAATGTTAGCGGCGTCGTGGGTAAAACGTTGCAGTTTCTGACAGACAGAGTGCAAATGTCCCACTGCATTTCGACGGATAGTTGCACATTTTCGACACGGGAGATCACGAGTGCTCAAAATTTTTGCTTTGGCTCTAAATTTTCTTCAAATGGGGTTTCTTGCCCAAGCCCAAGCATTGTATTTTTGGACGACGAAAATTTTCTTACAAGAAAAACCGACAATTTTCTGACAGCCAGAAATTTAGGGTCGGTAATTGCACCTCTCCATTTCCAATGCCATGACGTCACTGCCGATGTGGTTCATTGTGTCTTGCAGTTCGTGGTTCGCAGTCAGTGTATTGTTGAACTCCTGTGCTATCTATGGCGATCATATCCACATGCAACACGATATACCAGTTCCGTAAGGATAAAAGGCTGAGTTACGGATGTGGTTAATCTTGTGTCGTAGCTCGCCATTCGCAGCCATCATCTTGTCGAATACTTTGGCCATGTAAAACAGGATATACCCGCCTCGCAGGAATAGAAGGCTAAGCTGGCCTGAGGTGACTGGATGTGGTTGATCTTGTTTAACTCGTACGAAATCTATTATCCAATATCCAGCTTAATCAAACAATTAATAGGCTAGGCAAGTTGATAATCGCTTCACCTACCCCGAATGGACAAAAACTGAGTTGGCATGACACCCCGTGGTTCACGACACTGTGATCCCATATGGCAGGTAACGCTCTGTAGCTTTGAGATGGGTTTCACATGAAAAGCTGCATTCTTTAAAACATCTCAACATCTAAATAATAATATACTTCAATAGAAGTTATCATACGACCATTGTATATTACGGCAGTCATACCACGTTCTCACGTCTCTCGAGATAGTCACGTCTCTTCATCAGTTTCAGTCGATGTTCCAGCGGACCGTGTATACCTCCCATCTCAACGCGCTTCTTGAACAGCTGGTCCTCGACCTCTGTCAACTGCACTCTCACAAACAACAGTAGTAGTAGTTGTTGTAGTAGTAGTGATAGTAGTAGTAACAGCAGCAGCAACAACAGTTTTATAAGCCAGTTCTCAACCTCTGCTTACAGATTGATATACATTGAACTAATGCATATTAAATTCGCGTACAGGGCGACGTAACTGGACTGAACTGAACTGACATGGCTCAGTTTTTGACAAATGACCAATAGAATGCAGGGCGAGCTCGTTGGTCAATGGCTAACGCGTACGTGCGCGTAGTCACGTAGTCCACGACGTCGTTAAACGGTGCCTAATCTAACGCATTACTGTTCGTTCATTGCCGGTTAGTTTGCCAAAAAACTAAACCATGTCAGTTCAGCTAAGTTTAGTTCAGTTCAGTTACGTCGCTCTGTACGCACCTTTACAGTACATAGGCCTATCTTAATTTAACACGGATGGTAGCAACATAAACTAAACTTAACTATAAAGCGCTCGTTAGAGTGCATATCTCCGCCAATTTGTGTACACAGACAGACAGACAGACAGACACGAGGACGGACACACACGGACAAAACGACCAATCTTATAACCTTCTCCAATTCATTTCGTTCCATTGGCGGAGATAATTAATTATACCGATAATTGAGATAGCCAACATATCCGTAGTCTATACTTGAGCTATATCTGCTAAATACTACAGACAAGCAACGTTAAACAATTTCGACATGATTTTAACAGTTTTGTTGTCAGCATAATTTCGCTAGGTAATCTAAACTCAAAACACATTCGGCATTCGTTTACTGTTTGACGTACAAAACAATTTTATCAAATATCACATCACGAAAAAGTCTACTAGAGCTGATAAATGTAGCAATAGTGAAACAAATGAAAACTACCACCAATATTACTACTACTACTATTACAACTACATTAACCTTGACGTCGTCTTTGCGCATCAGTTCCAGTTCGGTCATAATCTCCTCGTGGATGGTCTGAATGCCTTCAAACAGCTCAGTGAGCCTAGCGCGCTTTTTCTCCTTCGTGATCTTGTCACTCTTGCTCGCGTTGCCCAGGACTCGCTCCAGAATATCACGCTCTTCCAGCAGTTCACAGATAGTGTTGCTATAGCAACCACAACAGCGTAGTAGCTGTAGTAAGTAAATAAGTAAGTAAGTAAGAATTAGTAAGTAAGTAATTTATATAGCGCGTTAACTGTAACAACCTAGAACGCACTGGATGTGTTAGTAAAAGAAGAATTAAAATGTTTTAGATGACACGCAGAGGTAAATAAACGCAAAGTTAAGTCCTTCCCGAGCCGCAAGACCATAGGGCGGCGCTGATATCCGTTTCCGTAGCCCTCGGCCAGACACCATTTTACACCGCGAGACCAAGGATATGGGGCTAGTGCATCGCGCGGTGTGCCTGTTTACGTCCCTGCTTTCGCTGGTACTCATTGCGCCTACCCAGGGAGGGATGGCTAGGCTAAGTTGAACTGAGTGGCTGGTTGCATACCGAGATGGTTTACCTGTCTTTGACGGTCACCCATCCAAATAGGCCTACTATAACCGGCCCTAACGCTGATTATGATTAACTTTGCTGATGCGACCAATGGTGTTCTAAACCAGACCGGCACCGCCTGCAGCAGCAGCAGTAGTAGTAGTAGTAGTAGTTACTGACTTTTGTTTCTTGATGTTGCGCTGGGTTTCCTCCTTGTACGAATCGTAGTAGTCCGACAGGTGGCGGTAGTTGGCCTGCAGCTTGATAAGCTCCAGTTCCATGGACGACTCGTCAAGCGCCATCTCATCAATGTTGAGCTGACTGCTGATCCGCCTCATGGTTGCAGTCGACCGTCACTCTCTCACGTTCAAAATATATTACAGTGACTTCTCGGTCGTCGTCTATAAACACGTACAATGTAGGCCTAACCCATTAAAACATTCTAAGAGCACATGCAGAGCGATGTAGGCTAACTGAACCAACTGAACTGAACCGGCACTGTTCAGTTTTTGACGAACCAATGGCAAGCAGGGCGATCCCGTTGGTTATTTGGCTGACGCGTACGCGAGCGTAGTCCCGCAAACCACCGACGCCGTGCCTACTGTAATGCATTTAGGTTTACTGTTAGCTCGTTGGTGAGTTCGTCTAAAACTAGCCACGTCAGTTCAGTTCAGTTCAGTTATATTACGTCGCTCTGTACGCGCCTTAAAAATAAATACTGGAATGGTTTCATCTGAAAAATTTTCTGAAACAGTTACAAAATAATTAGCGAATTGGTTCTTTGTAACGAACAACTCACAGAAAGAGAAACAGTATTGTTACAATAATTGCAAATTTGTTGCAGCTAAACACCTTCTTAGACTCAATAAAAATCAAGTTATGACACAAAGGCGTCTGTGGCGGTGACTCCGCCCCGGACCCTGCTGGGGAAAGTCACAGCGCCCCCCGCAGACCACTTAGCCGGATAAGGGAAAGGAAGGGCAAACAAGGAAAGAGACGTAAAGGAGAGAGAAAAAAGGGATAAAAAAGGTAGGGAAGGATATGTATTTGATTTGAGAGAAAGGCAAAAAAGAGAAGGTAAAGGCAAAAAAGAGAAAAAAGGATAACAGGTAAACGATGCAAGTATAGGCAATGACGAAAAAAGAAAAAAGTAAAGAATTAGACAGAAGAGAATCCACGAGAGACTGTTCAATCGTCATCTACAAACAAGCGACACCAGTAAAGTACACAATGAAAGCAAACATACCCCCAATCCCATTTTGTGTTAAAAATAAATATCAGAAATGCAGAAAATAATTAAAATTGTAGCCATTATA
>Ga0209671_1008173_pt1 | contig 10935 bp, 8 predicted proteins | sample WorMetHERISLAND2_2_FD_187401 | JGI IMG/M metagenome (GOLD analysis project Ga0209671, IMG submission 187401) | Marine gutless worms symbiont microbial communities from Max Planck institute for Marine Microbiology, Germany - Olavius geniculatus... | ecosystem: Host-associated > Annelida >...
GATGGACAGACAGACGGACAGAATTGCGATGGCTAAGACGCGCTACAGCAGTAGCTGCGACACGCGCTACAGCAGCGCTACAGCAGTAGCTGCTGTCGTGCGTAAAAATGACTTCTTGTGACTACATTTGTTTTTTCATAGCTTTCATATGTCGCCATTTAACTGTTGTTCTACTGCATGCTAAGCATACCAAAATAAAACAAACATTTCAAAATTAAATACATATTCTGTCAGATAATGTCAGTTTGGATACAACAGTTGCACTGTAAGACAAATGGTTTTCTGTGCTGCCAAACATGGAACTACTGCAGTGTACTGTTTTATGACACTTGTATCCAAAAGATCCGGGCATATCTAATTCCTCACACAGTGTACATGTAAAACAACTGAATTGACAGCCGCTGAATCGTGCGGTTTGATGGATACAACTGTCGTATGTGACTTTATGACAGTTGTACTTTGGATGGCAAGGAGTTAAGCTATACATGTACAACAGTTGTAAGCAGCTTACGACTCTTGTGCTATGAACTCATATGCATAAATTTTTTCATGACCTTTGCATTCTATTTAATAAATACAAATTTATTTGCAACACAATGAAAATAACTGCACCATTAGATGCATAATGTCAAAATGGCCAAAAATTTGGTTTATGGCAGTTGTATCCGTGAAAGACGATAACATGTTCAGCTGCAGAAAGCTATGTACAAAGGAAACAATGATCAGTGACTGATCGTGGCAACTGTCTCTTTGACAAGTTATTACAAAGTCGGTCGGTTAATCTCCACTAGCGTGCCATTTCAACCAATGAGTTGAGGGACACGGGTGACCACATGCTGCCATTCAGAGCAAAGATAACACCTCGGTCGACGTAGATCTGCAAGCGACCAAAGCGATAAACCTGTTTCCCTTCCTGCGTACGGTTCGGAACAGGAACAAACAAGATGTTGTTTTCTTCTGCGCGTCGTTCCATCAGCTCTCTGAAACTAGAAGGAACAGACGAGCTGGCAGTGAGGCTGTGCGCAGATAGACCACTCTGCAACAGAATGTCATTAACAAGCTCACTGATAACACCCGTTCACAGAGCATTAAACACCAGCAAAATCTCTGGTTTAATTGGACAATTTTATCCGAGTTACTGCAAGAATGGATGGATCCCTGTTGTTGCAGTGGTGCAGCTCTGCAATGTGATGTGCTTCATATCACCCAACAAATACTGTCAAGACACAAGGTGTCTGTATATCTCCCCATAACAATTCTTAGCAATCGTTGTATGTTGCGCATATAAAATGTCACCTTGGCAGACATTGGTTGACATGATACAGTCATGATCTGTGCTTAACAACATTAATAGACAAAGGTGGATCTGACAGAAAAAATCAGACAACCGATGCGATTTTTGATCCTTTAAAAATTCTGTGTTGCATGTAGATTTGGCTGTCAAATTAAAGCATACACACTCATTCAAATCTAATCAATACCAGACGCTCTTTACTGTGCTCAGCGGCATTGTGAGTTGGAAAAAGTAGGTGGGACAGGAAGTTGCAATTTTTCAACAGACACTAAAAATTTCCGACGCAATTCTGACAGCTGCAAATCTTGGACAGAAGAGGTTATGGGTGTTCAAAATTTCAACTTTGACCCTAAATGTCTTTTAAAGTAAGAGTTTTCAGCCCCATATTATACGTTTTTGGACAAAAACTTTCTGACACCGCAAAATTTAGGGAGCAGCTGCCCCTTGCATCCCCTGCCCCGATGCCAGTGACTGATTCTAGAATACCTCCTGTGCAGAGGCTGTGGCGGTAGCTGGCGCTGAAGACTCAAAATCTCGGCGTCTTTCGGTAGAAGCAAGGTACGCAACGTTCTCACGTGCACCTGGTTGTGAATGTCCACCGACGACTGCACTGTTCATCATGTCCAGCGCCTTGTTCAGCTGCTCTGTACCACCAGACAATTAATCTCTCTTCAACTGGTGACAATGGCAAGGCATCGGACTTACAACCACACGGTCATGGGTTTCACTATGGTCAAGTCACCATCAAGTGGTTATTTGGTAATTACATGGATGGGTAACTGTCTGCAAACAGGTAAATCATCTCTGTACATGAAAACAACAACCAGGTCAACTCAGCCTTCCATCCCGCTGTGGACTGGGGTACGTATATTCATAACTGGCCCATCTGGCTGGATTGGGTGCACTCATCTGCTGTTCCACGGTGATCTTATATCAGTCATATGGCATTTCATATTTGTCACAATTTATACTTGTCACAATTGCTACTCAAAACTAAGATGCTGAATACTGCTGTATTTTTCATCCACAACCAAACTGCAAAAATTTTGAATGTTACATCCTGTTTGTTTCATACCGCGTTAAAATGTGAATACGGTGCTATTTATTCTTCACTTATATTTTTTTTCACAGGTAATAGCAATTTATCTGGCCCAGCTAGAAATCTCAAGTTCTTACAATGCTCTAGAAACTGCTACTCAACATGCAGACTAAGCACATGATTTAAAAGTTGTAGAAAATCTGAAGCTGTGATACATTCTGTACATCACAGAGATATATTAACCCAGTAAAAATGAACTAAGTTACAACACAATGAACACAGATGCATATCATTATACCTTTGATGGTACTATCTGAGAGCAACTGTTGTGGAAATAAAGCCTTCCAGCCTTGGTACCAGCTAGTGACTTCATAGTAGTTGGGATTTGGTCCCGACAGCCACGTGCCAAGTACTTGGAGCCACCGTGGAAAGAAATGTTTCTCAAGCAATGTGACAAGACTGCTATGAGGCAGCATGTCGACCCACGACATCACCCAGTTCCACGGCTCTGCAACAACAAGTAAACAAGGAAGCGTAAATTTATATACAGTGCACAATGCTGGCGAAAAGCCAAACCTCAAAGATGTGGGTTTGATAAGTAAGTAATGAAAATGCTTATGAACGTCTAAAGGAAGGGTATTCCAAACAGTGGAGTGGCTAGTGCAAAGCTATGAGAACCGAAACAGACATAAGCGAGACAAACAAACTGAAGTCCAATAAACGAATGGTATGAGATGAAACATAATATTTTAGTAACAAGTGTAGATAAGCAGGCTGCTTGGTAGATAAGTGCTGTAAGTGATGCAGGCAAATTTGCGTTCGTTCTTCACTAAATATGGTCAAGCATAAAGTTCTTTCTACAACAGTGGGCCCAGATAAATGTAAATGCAGCTCAGTCTGACACCGACTTCCCAGCTCAAAACACTGCAAAGATCTTGGTATCTATGTATTTCGTCTGGTCCAATAGCAGTTCATGCTTTGAGACTACTGATATAGGACAAAAACAAATTGCAGAGTTCACCTGATAACTTTGCCTGTACTCATTAAGCAAATCCACTCAGAGGATGGCCAGCCTGAGTGAACCTAGTACCTGTTGCATTCCTAAATGGTTTAGAAACTCAATCATGGCCATTACCATCCCACTATCACCCGGGCTCTATATGGAACAACTTTGTGTTACAACTATGTCAAGTGGATGCCTTGTATTCATGAACATCTGATGCATTTATTTGTTTCTGTCTTTAACTATGCAGCAAAGACTACACTACTTCTTCGTATCATTAACACTCAAAAACATCACAAGCACAAACCTAGCTGTTGCTGAGACGGGTTAATGGTAAACTCTTGTAAGCAAAGCGTCAGCTTTGGCACAATGTTCTTTATGAGAAACGCGTCCCTGTGACCAGGACGAAAGACGGAGCACCACGGCTGCAGAATGAGTCGGGCTGATGGGTCTGACGGATGCCAGTTTGTCAGTGCGTTGGCCAACTTGTGACGGATTGGCGCATACAAAGGCTCAAGGCCCTGATCTACAGATCAAATAACAAATCAAGTTCATTTAAAACTAGAAGGTGCTCATAAGAGTGCATATCTCCGCCAAGTGAAATAATTTAAACATCACAACAACTACTACTACTACCACTACATTGTGACCATGCGTCTAGGCACCGTTATGGAGATATGGCGCCTCAAAGATAATGGGGTCACGACCTTGACATTTTTGGGGTCACGTGACGTCATCGGTCACGTGGACATTCGACTTGCTGTGGTCGACTTCCTATGGGTAGTCCATTGCGACCATGCATATATCTGGCATCGTTATGGAGATATGGCACCTGAAAGACATGTACAAAGACAGACAGACTCACACATACAATGATGGACATAACGACCAATCTCATAATCTCCTCCAATGTTCACTACGTTCACACTTGGCGGAAATAAATATGTCACCACAACTGCTAGACTGAAGCAGTTACAAAAACAAGTTTAGGGCCAAACAAGTGACAATGGAAAATGTATATTATATAACAGATTAAACCATATCTAAAATCAAAATTACAATGCTGTATGGGTAAGTCTATTACAGAGCAACTGATAACACATAACTATGAAGCTACTGCTACTGGTAATATTACAAATGAGAATACACAATTCAAAATCTGCCTAAAAATTGCAGGCTTTCAGGCTTCCAAAAACTCAAAATAACTGCAAAAATAAATAATCTAAAATCTAACGTGTTCACATGAACAACACTGTCATTCATTCAACAGTTTACTGCTCGCAAGTAAACTAACAATGTCAAAAATGAGAAATGTAAACAACTAGTAAAAATGCACATACCACTAATCAGAAGACTTAAAAACCTTCATTGGCAGAGCTATTGCACAACTTACCAGTCTTTTACAATATATTTTTAAAAATACTACTACAACATTCGTGTTTATCAGGAAATTATTTTCCATTCTGTAGTTATTACATGTCAAGACACCTGAAGCAAATTTACTTCAGGAATAACTATTTATTAAAGATCAAAAGAAGCAGAATTTACGTCAGCTAATGAACAAATAATGCCGGCTCACAAACCCATTAACGGCAGCCACGGATGAATCCAAGCATGAATGGGAACGGTATCCGTCAATGGGTTCCACGCATCCACTTCAGCCTGCAGCTTGGGAAATACGAGTTGCTCGAGAACGTGCGTTAACATCCAGGATGGCATCAGACTCTTCCATGCTTCCAACACGGCTACCATCGGATCGCACACTCGAACGTCCCATATTCTGCATGCACAGTACAATATGCAGCTTATTAGTTATACACTAATATATTACAACTAGAAAGCAGTCAGAGCCAAGGCAATGTTGTTCGCTAGGTGGCAGCACTATATTCCGTTTTGCAGCGGTTTCCCTTATGCCGCATTGAAAGCAATGGTAATGAAAATTTAAAAGTGATCCAGAATTCAGGATTCCTTCCGGATCACCCCCAAAATTGAATCACTGGTAGTTTGTGCCATTCCCAACATACCCGCAAAATTTCAGAAAGATCCGTCCATAACTTTTTGAGTTATCTTGCAGACACACAGACAGACAAAGTCTGGCAAAAACATTACCTCCGTGGCGGAGGTAAATATCAAGTTTTATTTAACTGTCCATGTCTGCATGTGTTCAAACTAAGCCAAGCTAATAAGTAGACCTGCGAGTCGCTGAGGTACAGAAACTTGACCCAACTTGAGGTTAAAATGACCCCCAAGTCAACGGCGGTCGACTTGAGCACATCCGACTCGACTTGACTTGACAGCAGCACGTTGACTTTGAGACGTTTAGAAGTTGCGATGAACTTACGTGAACACTGTGTGTATACTGTAGGCTATTCATAAGTTGTTTTATTCTTTCGGCAGCGTCTTTTGTCATTCTGATTTCTTGAAAAAGTTCATACAGACAGTTAGGCCTAAAAACTGTGTGTTATGTGACTGTTTTTGATGCAGTACAGCTATGTACCAGTCACTTCTTGACTTTGCAAACATTCCTAAACTTTATCTGGTAGATACACTGCTGCATGACAGTCAAAGCTTGTAATAGACCAGCCTACAGATTAGGACAGATGGAATTTATTGACGTTCTGTCATTCATTTTAACATGTATTATGCTTGGACTGCTTTCCCCAGGTAGTGCAAAAGCAGATATTGGGTTAGGTGGAAACTAAAACATGTATTAAATAGCCAGTTGTGCCAGAAATATTTTGGCCAAAAATTATTAAAATCTGCTGATCTTTCTTCAAGTTATGATCGATAATGTCGGGATGTTTTTTTGAGGGTTTCTGTTTATTTCAACACATATTTCGCTTGATCTGCTTTCCCTAGGTAGTGCAGAAGCATACAATGGGTGAGGTGGGAAAATAAACAGTCATTTGATGGCAAGTTGTGTTAGGAATATTCGTACCAAAAATTATTAAAATCTATTTATTGGTTTTCAAGTTACAGTCAAAAGTGTCGGGATGTTTTTTTGAGACACAGTGTAGTTGATTTGCATAGAAATTGGTAAATATACTAATGAGTTATGCAGAGGCTGCTGTTCAGACACAGCCACTGATGACATACCTAAGTGTAGTTCTGATGTAAGGCATGACAACTTCCCACATCAGTCGATCATATGGCTGCAACAAGAACTCATGAGTGGACTGTGCGACACGGTATGGCTGATCTATACCTTCCAGCACAATCTTCCACCTTTCCATTGCCGACAGACCATGACGAGGCCGCTTCAGAGGCTCCCAGCCTTCAAACTCCTTCTTCATCTGTTGCAACAACAATATATTCAATTCATAACAGTGTAAAAGACTTTCACATAAAATAATCATAAAATTTTGAATGCCGTTGTTACTGGGTATCTGTTATCTACTTCATATCAGTTACGAGGTTATCAATGTTCGAAAAATGAAAAAGACTCCCAAGTATGTAATGCATCACGTCATGTATGATGTATGTCACGTGTGTACCCGCATTACCACAAAGTCAAACAAGAAATTTGAGCTAATGCGCGAAAGCCTATAGCAGTTCCGGTTCAGTAGTTTAGCTGAAAATTAGGGTGTTCACGCTAAGTTAATATACAAATACCAAATTCTCTATCTGGATCGCATAATGATTGTTCCGTGGTGCCACCTTATGAATGATATAGACTTGTGTTGCAGCCCGAAATCGCCAAAAAAATCCATAAAACCCCCTGTTTTGGCGTTCAAAGTCATTGAATTCGGCGCCAAACGAGAGCCAGTGTACAACTTCCTATTAGTGATTAATAGTAACCTAGGCCCTATCTCGCACTGTGACTGAGACACAGCGACTTATTGGCCAAAAATCGCAAATTTTGCCCACCCCCTCTCATTTAGCGCCCTCGTTCAGGGTGACCTGCTTCGAATTTATGGAAAAGCTTTACGGTTCCTGAAACTAGAGTCTTCCAGGCAGCCGACGGTGAAGATTTGGTGATCCTAGCTTGCACCGTTTTTGACTGACCCACCCGTGTGACGAACGGACAGACAGACAGACGGATGGACAGAATTTCGATGTCTAAGATGCGCTGAAAGCAGTAGCTGCTTTCTCGCATAATGAAAACCAACAGCTGACAACATAACAAAGATCCATGATACAAACTGACAAAAACAAAAGATAACACAGCACCACATTTTACCAGTGAACTAGACTGGTAGATGATTTAGCTCAGATATCAGAATCTCAGAAACTTCAACTGGATGGAATCAAACAACACAGAATTTTCCTTATGTTTTTGCCACTGATAACTGATAATCCTGGACTTATATAAGTCACTAATCAAAAATATTCAACATGTGGCAAAGCATGTTATTGGTAATCTCCAAAAATGTTTCACAAATACATAATATATACATTTATTTAAACAGATTAGTACACGGCATAGGAAAAAAACTCTTATAAATAACAGCCATGTAATGACAGACATTCTCAACGGTATATGACCACTTATCCCACACCCAAGATCGCAATGTCTGCAGTGGTATAATGGGCTTACAAGTGCACTCAGTTCAGTTCCATTCGTCAAAGCATCTGTGCTCTCTGCAGTCTTATGAATAATAAACATTATGAATGATGGCAGCACTGATGCATAGTAGCCGCATAGAAAAATCTGCATCCTTATCTGGCACATGAACTGCCACAATGAAGTGCAACCAAACAAATGACAGCGTAGGCTGCACAACTGAAAATCAATGGGCATGCAATCAGTGTGTTAAACCACCAGGTGGAATGGATAAGACTGTGGTTTCGTGTGCAATCAATGACTGTACACTATGACAGTACCAGTGGGTAAACAACGGCGACAGCGAGTGTGGACAGCTCGTAGACACGGTATTCCTCGTAATAGTCGCCCTGCAGGCGTGCAAACAATGACGCACACTTCTCCAGCATGTCCAGCCGATCGGATTCACTCTCCGCTGCCGAAGCCACTCTGCTCATCTCTTCACATCTACCACCACACCAGCATCAGCAACATCAACAGAATCATCGGCAGGTTTAACTTGAACAAAATCAAAAACCTTTTCCAGGACTGCACCAGTGCACCGGTAATGTGTAGCATGAGTAGGTCTGGGTATGAACGATAAAACAGGAAAGTCTTGAGATGCTGGTAAAGAAAAGAAAAGGTAAAGATCGTCAATTTGTATAGCACATCGTCGCGTATACACGCCTCTAATGCACTTTTGTCACTGACAATAGCCGCCAGCTGCACAGCCACCGCGTGCAGCCTGCAGACACAGGCTAGCGCAAAGTGGTCACACGGCCATCCATCAGCCTAGCACAGGATAAGAAAAGTTTGCCTAACCACTATGCTATGCCAAAAACCTGCTGCCCAAAAACCAAATGTTACAGGGCAGAAATAATGGCTCATGCCATAGGATGACATTAAATGCAGTTTAAAAAAGCCCTTGAGCTGACCGTAGCAAGAGATCATCAGTACTGTCAAATGGTTGATAAAGACTGATTCAAGTCTGTGCTGATTGAATACTTCAGCAACGGAAGTATATATGAGGATATCTCATTTGGTCATTGTTTAGCTAGCCCATTTTCATGAATTATTCCAGAATAACTAACTCCAACCTAGGCCAGTGGTTAAAAACAACAAACTTCTGAGAATTGTTGCGCCAAAATAGGTGACACAATAATACAGGTGATACTGACATAAAATTATACCTAAATGATGTCACAACATAAAGATTACTTGAATATCTCCCATGTCAACTTATGACTGAAATTATCAGAGCTCAGCTTGGTAACACAAAAAAATAGCAAAAAAATCAACAGCTGTGAAATCAAATAATCATAAAAATACGATTGACATTTTCATTTTTTTTGCTTATCAGGGTATTTCTGCAGTTAAAATAAAGTGCAACTTAAGAGAGAACCTTTTAAAACTTCTACTGCAAGTACTTTCACAGACTAGATGCCATTCTTGATGCCTAAACCAACAAAATTTGCCAATTAAGCAATGCTTAAATGCAAGTGGTACTTAACTAAGTATCATTTGCACTTCAGTTCTGCTGATGAAACGCACCTTTAGAACTAACTTTAAGCAAGTTTTGTATCAACATTTCAAACACTTTTTCATGTTACTAACATAACAAAAAAACAAATTAATGCTATATGCATATGAACTCAAAACTCATCAATACCGAATAATTTACTACTTCAACAGTTAATAGAAAATCTACAAAATTTTGTTAATTCATTTAGTCCCCACAACTGAAAAAGACTGCTAATACATAAAAGCTGTAAATGCATACTGCTCCACAATCTCAAGAACTTCCTTGAGACGATTTATTTGAGTTGCTTCTTGCTCACACAGTGCGGCCATTTTCTTCTTCTCAAACTCCAGGTTCACCAGTAAGTCTTGCTCGTACTTCAATCTACCACAAATCAGCATTCAGCAGATTACGTTAATGACGAAAATAGACTACAGCAACAATGATTATTGCTACTGCTTCCTGTTCCTGTTTGACCAAGCTCTTTTCTGCAGATAATCAGGTTAAAATAATTTTTAAAGTATTACTGGATATTGTTGAAAACTGCCAGTGTATCTGCAGCCATTTCATCACAGTTCATTCTTGAAGTGTGCGCTGCAGCCGAAGATCACAAAAATCAATAAAAACCCCTTATTTTGGAAGTTTAGGGTCTTTCAAAGTCACCGTATGTTGACAAAACTGAAAAGCTTGTCACTAGTGCTTGTTGTGATAGGTAGCATGCCCGTGCCTATCTGCAACCATTTTCATGAAAGACTGGCCAACAACGGTAAAATAACGACTTTTACAGGAGTTTTTTTTTTGATGCCCTCATGCGCAAGTTTCCTTGAACCTAAAATACTGAGACATAAACCGTCAAAATCTACGTTCAATGCTGAAAATTTCATATGCAGCTTCTCCATGTCTATCTCAAATGATATTGGCATAATTCGCTCTAGAAATGTCTCGCAGAACGAAATCGCCAAAAAATCCATAAAAACCCCTATTTTGGTGTTCAAGGTCATCCAAGGTCATTGAATTTGGTGGCAATCAAGAGCCAGTGTATGACTTCCTATTAGTGATTACAATGTAATAGTAACTTGCACTGTTATTGAGATACAGCGACTTATTGGCTAAAATTCACAAATTTTTTACCTACCCCCTCTCCTATAGTGCCCTCGTTCAATGTGATCCCATTCGAGTTTATGGAAAAGCTTTACGGTTCTTGAAACTAGAGTCTTCCAGGCAGTCAATGGTGAAGATTTGGTGATCCTAGTTTGCACCGTTTTTGACTGATCCACCTGCGTGATGGACGGGATGGATTGAGCTGATTTCGAGCGGAAAAAATTATCAAAATTAATCAATTAATTTTGATAATATTTTGCAGATTAATCCATAAAAATTTTTTAATCCATTGCAGCTCTGCTAAAAAGCACAAAGACATGTTGACTCTGTGCTGACATACTGTGCAACCATCTGCTTAGAAGTCTAACGATAACCATACTTTTTCAATGCCTTTTAGGTTCCACATTATGAGTCCAGATGGGACAGCGAGATACAAAGGCAAAACCTGTATTGCATG
>Ga0209671_1008174_pt1 | contig 10932 bp, 6 predicted proteins | sample WorMetHERISLAND2_2_FD_187401 | JGI IMG/M metagenome (GOLD analysis project Ga0209671, IMG submission 187401) | Marine gutless worms symbiont microbial communities from Max Planck institute for Marine Microbiology, Germany - Olavius geniculatus... | ecosystem: Host-associated > Annelida >...
ATTTTCTATCTTAGAAAAATTACACCTGAAAATGCTTAACAATGGAGATGCTCATCTACAAACTACCCTTAATCGTCATCGTAGCCTCACCAAAGTGGCATAGTGAATGCTCGGGAATTCCAAATCTGCGGTTTTTTTAGACCCCCTGCCTACAGGTCACGTGACATGGCGCATGCGCATTGAATTGGGCAAATGCAGGTTTGAGGTTTTTTATCTCCCTAACGCTGCAAGATAGATGCATGGTTACAATGGACCACCAATAGGAAACTACTAGATCTGTCACAGTTGAAACGTTAATTAACGCATTAATGGCGGAATCACTTGCACAGCAAGAAGCGATTTTATCTAATAATATTTCATCCATAATTTACTCATTGTTTGTACATGTTTTGTGCCGTGCATTGTAGGAAGTGACAGATTTTATGTTTGACCATGACACACTGAACATTCGTCGGTCAGAGCTGCTGCACCACAAGTGGACGGACCACGTCTATGATCCAATTCGTAGACACATCTTGTCAGAAACTACCGGCAAAGACTTTGAGAATCTTTTGCTTCATAAGCGACTTCTGTACAACGCATTCCTGGAAAAAGGCAATCGCAAGGTCTTTCTTCATGTTTCCGTTATTAGTGAGTTTATTAAGCTAAAAATGTCACTGAGGGAACCTTTGGAGTTTTACTAGAGCAAATTTTAATTTTTCAACAGAAATATTATTAGATCGTGACCAATCTAATGTACTCCTCATGTGCATCATTTTCTTTTGTATTCTTTTAAGAGCTTTTTCGTTCGTTTCGATTTGTATTAGAGACCCGGCATCTAATTGAGACCCGTTTAATATTATACCGTACTAATAATGACTGGCATCGAGGTCATTATTGGAAATTGTCTCCCCAAAGTTCATAAAATATTGCCCGATTTTAGGAACTGAGAGCAAAAAAATTCCAATAACAGTCGATGACGCTAGTTGCCATTTACATTACATTACATTACAGATTTGACGTGGCCTAAGTAAAAAACTGCTCGGACCACAAGGTAAAAGCGCAAGTCACGACAAAAGTACAGATAGATAGGATTGTCTAATTGTCCATTTGTCTTGTTATACCTCAACACATGCGTCTATCTGGCACCGTTGTGGAGATAAGTGCACAAAACATCAGTTTATACACTTGTTAACAGCAATATTAAAGAACTCACACATCGAAAACAGCAAAAATGACAAAAGGTAATATTGCCCGCATCACACTGACTGTGTGTCAATGTGCTGCTGAATAATATCACCTTTTGTGATTTCTGCTGATGTTTTGTACACTTATATTTGCGGTTTTATTACTAAAATACTGTTTTCCTACTGGTGATCAGTTAGAAAGATATTGCGCCTCAGATATTTTTTACAGTAGCCAAGCCACTTATTACTGTTACTTACTACCTAATGGCGTGACCCCCAAAAATGCACTTCCTTGTGCAGAACTGCGTCGTTTGACGTATTAAGCATAAAAATCCCTTAAGGGGTCTGACCTGTGGGTGCGTTGAAGAAAAAAAGGCATATATAAATAAAATTTTGTTTGTATATTCCACCCATTTTTTGGCTTGGAGGGATTTGCATAAAAATTTGCATGACGGGTCCCCTCACCGATGCAATCAACTGCGCCAAATTTTATCTTAATCCGATCAAGGGTTTTGGTTCTGTGGGAGGTCAAATTTTTGGCTTCCCCATAGAAAAGAGAAGTCGCCGTTAACACAGTGCTTGAACTTTCGTTCAGCCTGTGATATGGCGCCTCAAAGATAATTTGGTCACAACCTTGATCTTTTGGGGTCACGTGACATCGTCGGTCACGTGACCATTCGACTCCTGGGGGTCGACTTCCTATGGGTGGTCCATAGTGACCATGCATCTATCTACCGTTATGGAGATATGGCCGTTTGAAGTTCCTTCAGGAAGGCTTTTCCAGGAACAGAGGTCAGTCCTCAATATTACACTGATCTCATATACTTCTCTTTGCTACATTAGGAACATAGCGTGCGAGGAGTAAAAATTATACCCAACTGATATTTCTATTGAGCCCAGATTAGCGACAGTGAGATTTTTTTTGCAATACAGTGGCTATAATGCTGGCCAATTGTGTACTTAGTAATCTAAAAACCCTGGAGATTCCTTGGGTTTGCTTTTCAATTAGGCCCAGCTGACTTTTATGTGGATTAGCAAGGTGTTTGCTCTGAATTGGCTTTGATGCATGTATCTGTATTATAAGATAACCGATGGTGTCAAACTGCATATAAAGGTTGCTGTTGTTTCCAAAGGTGTGTCTGTGTCTTTGTGTTTGTGTGGTTGCTGGATAGCAATACATGTCACTGGACACTGTTGAGCAGCCTCTACACAGTGATGTTCCCAACCTGCCCCTGTCACTAACAGTAAGTCAAATTCTGTTAATAAATGACAGCATTTGTGACCAAAGTGTCCTGACAAAACCTGGACACAGTGATATAAGCTTAGGTTTAGGAAATAAGGCTAAGAATAGGGTTAGGGTTAAGGTTAGGAATTAGGGTTGGGGATGTGTTTAGGGATTACGGTTTGGGGTATGGCTTGGGATTGGTATAGAGTTAGGGTTAGGAATAGGGATAGGGTTCGTTAAGCATTAAGGTTAGGGTTACGGTAAGGGTTAGGGTTAGAGACTTAGGGTTCATGTAGTGGGCTAGTTTTGACTGTCCAGGTTTTGTCAGTCCAGGATTTGTCGGTCCAAGGTTTGACAGGGAACTGTAAGCAAAGTTTGCTGTATCATTGTATAATTACTTAAAACTATCAGTGCTACTCTGTGTTTGACATTATAATTTATATTATTTGCATGTCATTGTATCATGTAGACAGCAACATTTAGAATTTTGTGGTTTGTTCTTTGGGGTTTTTCACTGTTAAAACATAAGCTGACACTTTGCAGTGTATCTCACCAAGTAGTGAATGGAGTATGATGAATTTCATGGGTGGATGGAGAGTGGTGAAAGGACCATCCACTTGGATATTGGTGCTGATCAATATTTCATCATCCCTATCCAGGATTCCTGAAACTGGATCCAAGAATTTTGTAATTCGGTTTGGTTTTGGTTTGGTTGTCAAAAATAACCGTGATTTTTGGTTTGGACTGTTTGGTTTCATTAAAAAAACTTCGATTTTGGTTCAGAATTGGCATGGATCGGTTTTGGTTTTTATAATTTATTTTATAATCAATTAAGTAAATAAAATTATATAGCGCACAGTGTCTGCAAGCAACTTGCCAAATCCGAGGCTTGAAACCGCATTATCGGGCATCAACAGTCAACTAATCAAGTACTCCCAGATGGAAATGATTTACATATTATTATGTTTCTATGAAGTTCAGTATATTCTTTTTTTCCAATTCCACCTTAGATGTGTACGTTTGCAGTTCACTTATTGACTGGTTGTGTGGACAGCCAATCTTGCAGGTTTCCTTGGAATCCATGCTTTGCCCGCAAATGTTTCGATAATTTTTGGACATACGGGGTGAGTCCCAGGGAGTAATTCCTTGATTCGTTGTAATGTACCGTCCAGGTGACAGCGTGCTGTTCTCGTCATAGGTTGAGATGTATGATATGTGCCGGTGCACTTGTAGGCAAGGTTTGGTTGGTTGAATGATCCGCTGCTGTATCCCGAGCGCATGAGACTTGAGGAGGACAGGATTGGGATGCAGTGTGTGACTGGTGAGAGATGGTCTTCAGCCAGTCTTGCACAACTGCACCTGCCCAGCACGCCGCTAGTGCCACGACCCAGGCAAGACATAGGCTGGCAGCAGTGGGCCAGCATGAACGTCTGTGATATTGAGAGTCCCAAACATCAGAGGAAGAGGTACGTAACTACGTAACGAAGACCATGTGTGCGTGCAACATGCAGTACCATTTCACTTTGCTGTTTTCTTGCTTTTGTATGTTGCAGTGCTATTTATGCACACCAGTGATGTAGTCCTCGAACCCATGGGTACCATGTGTTATACAATTTTAAGCTTTACTTCCTTACTTACTTACCGGGTCTCGAGGTAGCTCAAAAACGAAAGATAAAGTCTTAGTCTGCATAAAAAGTCTTGGTCTTAACCTTTGGTCTCGACAATGAATGAGTCTTAGTCTTGAGAAAAATGTTTTGAAAAAAGTGTTGTTTACATGAGGATAGAACATTGTCGAGTTTATTTTGGCATTTCGGGTTTCTGGTACTCAATGATTTTTTAGCCAAAAACTGTCAAGTTGCAGTACTCGATTAGGGTTAGGACTGAGGTCAGGGTTAGGGCTAGGGTTACAGTTTCAAGTTAAAGCTCGAAATTCAAAATTGAACTCGACAAAGTTTGAATCTCTTGTTTCTGTGCACTTTGCTGCAGACTGACGCTGAATCCCAACAAGAACCAGAGTCAGATAGCATGGGACTGCTACTACCGACCATGTCCCGACCAGGAGCCCAAATCATCACAATCATCATCCTCATCATCAGCAGCAGCAACAGAACATGCATCAGCTACCTGTGTGCTGTAGTAGACAAGCAGATGTTGTCCTGACCAATTTGACTATTTCTCTGATTTTTTCTTTGTGTTTCTACCCAATTTGTACCCACTAATTGTACTCATGAAGTTTAGAGACTTAGGTCCGGTTTTTCCATCGCCAATCAAACTAAATTTGATCTCCGATTTGCTGATCTCCAATTAACTTGATGTTCAGAATTCATCGTCGATCAATTGTGTTTCGTTTTTCCATGCATTTTTGATCTCCAATTACATGATCGGCGATTAGCTGATCTGCTGTCAACTGAGCCTACTTTATGCCAATCTGGTTGGCTGACAGCTGACCTCGATTTGCAGTATTGTGCTAAATTACCCAGCATGCGCTGCGAGTGGATGCCGTAGCCAGTAAATGTCATCATAGCAACGATATCAATGATATCGTCTGATGTCAAAAATACATTCTATCGCAAATCAATATGGGTGAGTCTATTCATTTTATTTTTTCACAAAACACTGAACACAGTATAAATTGATCAGTGATCGATCGTCATGCCTGGAACTTTTTGTTAATACATAAATTACTGTTCTGACCGGCAAAGTGATGTTTCTGGTGCAAATAAGCAACGAACTGCAGATCACCACGTTTAACCATAAATTATCTGACTTGATCAGCCAATATTCGGCCATCAACTTGATGGGAGATTTGATGGACGATTAGCCGCTAATTGGTGATGGAAAATGGTCATTGAGATGATCTCCGATCAAGTCCCAAAGTTAATTGCAGATCAATTTGATCGACCATCAAATGTGCATTGAAAAACGGGACCTTAATGATTGACAATAAACAGCCATTTTCACTATCTCTTTTTCTATGCATTTCTAGTCGTTAATTCTATTCGTTACATTTGAAGACTTGATGATCAACAACAGGCAACTGTCATGATTGATTTGATTATTTATCTTTTTTGTATTCTTACTCATTAATTGTGTTCATGACAAGCAATCGTCGTGGCTGATTTGACTATTTATCTGTTTTTTTTCTCTGCATTTTTACCCATTAATAATATAATATTCATGACGTTAGAACACTTAGTGATCAACAACATGTAACTTTAGTGGCCAATTTAACTATCTCTTTTTTTCCTCTGTATTTCTACTCAGTAACTGTATTCATGACGTTAGAAGATTTAGTGATTGAACGGTGCTGTTGATTTATTTTACGTTACACAGACAGTCAGAACGATTTTATGCTAGACTTATTTCATGCAGATTTAGAGACTTTTACTCATGACAGATGCACTTGTGTTCTGCATAATGTACATTTTTGAATATTTATATGTTTTTTGTGTGTGCATAGTAACATCTATTATTAGGCTGAAATAGCTGTGATGTGCAAACTATTCCATCAGTTTCTGGATCACTTAGATATCTAACTGTTTATTGATGCCTTTCACATGTATCATATGAACACTGCAGGTGATGACTGTGTGCTTTTGGTTAAATGTGCAAAATGTTGCAAAAGTTGTTTGCACTTTGGGTGACTAATATGCATTTAATGACAAACCAACACTGCTGCTGGCCAAGTGTGTAATAAAGACCATCAGGTTATTAACCAGATGTAACAAATGTGACATCGTTGTCATGTACAGACAGATGCAAGAATATGAAAATAGAAATTATACATTTCATACTACTTGCTCTGGCAACCAATCAACAAAATTACCAACAATTTCACAATAAATCATCATATTTGCAGCACATAGACAAAAAGGGCCCAGGCCCCCTCCAATTCCCAACCAAAATGTAATCACACTTTCAAACTGCACTAAATTTGGTCCGTTGATTCTCAAGAAAATAACTAAAGTTTTTGCCACCAAATATCGTATTTTAAAGATATAATGCACCAAATTTGAGTTTGGCTGTTGCTCCACCCCGGACTTCACTGGGGAACTCACAGCACTCCCCAAGCTCCCTAGCTGGATTTTAGGGGTCCTATTTCTAATGGGAGAGGAGGAGGAAAGGGGAAAATGTAAGACAAGGGAGGACCATTTCTGGTACATTTGTACCACAGCCACTAGTCCACACACACACACACACACACACACACACAACATCAAATGCAGAGTAATGTTAACGTTGACTGTAATTACAGTAAATCCACCATACCAGTCGAAACTGCTCCAGCTACATGCTAGATCACCATGACATCATGACAACAGGACTACAAATGTCACAGGGCTTGCATACATTACATCATGTATTTTAGACAGTTTTCACCACAGAGCCAACAAGTACTGTAATATGTTTCAGTCAATATATCTATTGTAATAATCTATTTAATAAAGCACTTTGTGGGCTATACTCTGTTGGCTGGGCATAATATACAGAATTTCCAAGTAATTTTCCTGAGATCTTTCTATGATTCTACCTAAGTCATAAGTTCTTGTAACTTTTTCTTATTACAGTACTGTAAAATGCACTTTTCCCTGAGTTTTTGTAAGTCTGATTTTTCAAAGTTTCTCTAAATACAAACCAGGTCTGTAAGAAAAACGTGCTGCTGCAACATTCATAGATTTTCCCCTACTGCTGGGAACCCAGCCTAACTTGCACTAACTCTTACAAAATGTGTAAATAGCACATAATTAAAAATAAATTGCTCATGTGATTTACGAGTTCAGTTTGACATCAACATGAAGCTTCCAAGTGGCTATAATGGAAGGCACAAGACCAAAGGCAAAATGCAGCGAAATGTTAGCTCTGCCACTTTTACTAAATGTAACGACATCACACATTGGTGAAACATAAGACACTCTTCACATCACTTGCAACCTATCTAAAACATATACAACATGTATACAACCGTATACAACACAGCTTATCGGCTTAATTTACAAGAAAGTGGTGCAAGAAAATGTGGAACACGGACGAATTGTGCAGACTGAACAATCAATCGTCCGGCTTCTGAAGCAATTAATTAGCCTCGAACATTGAGGGGTGAAGAGTGGTTATGCTCAACACTAATGAGTGCTCGGCATGACCGCCATTCACCGGATTGATCGAGGCTGTCCATCGATTGCTTGATCTTCGTAAAGCATTATATTCCACTTTTAAGCTGGTATAGTACATCGGTGTGTGACACAGTGCAGTAATGCAGCCACGGTGACGCAGTGGCACTCGAGAGACCAACTGCCAACAATTTCTATGCAAAGTGAACTATGACGAGCAGTGGTGGCATCGGCTTGGCCACCCACTGTGGCAGTTTTGTCATAGCATGCCATGGCTAGTATTTAGTGGACTTTTACATTTGGAAGATGATATCTTTCGTGGATGGCTTTTGACATTCTTTTCCACAGTGGCTCCATTCTTAAAGGTCCGTGGACGCCAAAATTAACATAAACATTTTATCCATTTTCCTGAAAGTGCAGAATTTTCTGATAACTTATCGGCGCCCAGCGTTTTGTCAACATGGAAAAAATTACCTTTGAAGTCGACGATCTACGAAAACGATGTAGAAAATGCGCCGCCATGATGGCCCGCAGTGACGTCATGAGTTTGGCCTATAGACGTCATCAATATTAATGGCCTAGCCTAGAATCATAATGCCGTCGGCTAGGCCATTAATATTCATGATCTAGATGAGCTAGGGTCATGACGTCACCGCGGGCACTGATAGATTACAATATTTCGCATAGCGTAACGTAATGCCGCATTTCGTTTGAAATCATGCATTAATTTCACATATTTATGAAGAACAAATCGACATATTATATATGTGAGGTTAAATGTCTAATTTAAATCTACAGAAATTGTGCGAGTGAGTTTGACCGTGGCCATGGGCCTTTAAGGAGATGTCAGATGATCGACAAAGTTGCCTGATTTTGTCGGCCAAGACAGAAGATGTTCTATTTTTGATGATTTTGTCAACCAACTTTTCTATATCTGTCAGCAAATGGTGATTCTTTACAACGAGAGATGAATATTTAATTTGTTTCTGAGTCTATAATATCGATTTTCATTCACTAGATCATGAAATAAGTATGGAAATCTGCCATCATGTGAAGCTGATATCATATCAAATTGCAGATGATTTTATCAGCCGTGTGTCATGGTTCACCGATTTTCTCGGTTAACTAAACCACGCCCACAAGTGGACTGACAGACCCTGTGCCACCGACCCACTAAAAACAAAATCACCAGAAAACCACATATGCTGTAACAGACATGATGCAAGCAAAGATACAGTCAATGCACTCTAGGTTATAATACAATACATAATTACACAATAATCATGAGCACAAATGGTCAATACATCCACATTCTATAGCAACTCCTAACTGTGTCTGTGTCAGCTAACTCTCGAGCAATAAACCTTGCATCTAATTAATGGTTTCTTTATAACATTACGACATCACAGACTGGTGCAACTGTACATTGCCAGAAGCCAACCAACTCGTTAACAACAGACAGCAGTGGAGAATTATGTCACTGGCCTCAACGGCCCACAAGGGTCATGAGTTCGAGAGAGATAACACAGCATTGGCCAAAGGCAAAAATGTGTACTGGGACATTGTCCCCTCACCGTACTCTGCACCTAAATGATAAGCTTTGATTTATCTGGGGCCACATTTTTAAACTATCATGAAACATTTTCCAAAGATGATGTAAGAATTCCAAATAATTTTTTTTCAGAAATTTTGGTGGCTTTCTTTGCATTTCCAAAGAACTTTTTCTTTTCTTATCTTTGTAAACTAGTTCAACCAATCAGATGTGCTTATGTAGATCACGTGACATATGCATCCCAGTTTCAAGTTCTTTGGAAAACTTCTTATCTTGGCATGCCAATGGAAAACAATTTACACAGTGCTTCATCGTCTGAGTTGATCAAACAACAATATGCTTTACTTACTCATTGCCTGTTAAACTACAGTGCCATGCAAATAATATCCGACATTACATATGATGTCCAAACAAAATGTCAACAATAAATTGTAAAAAAATTTTGTTATTATTACACAGCTTCCTTCGGTAAGACAAGGCTTTCCTAAATTTTTTCCTAAATATTTTCCTAAATTCTCTCAAAGAAGTTTCAAAAATATGCATCCTATCTTAGAAAAAATGTCTTCCAAAAAAGCTAAGAAATTTTGAAAATGCAGCCCCTGCTGTATTTCTTGAGATGTTTTTTGACGAAACACTGCTTATACACTGTGAGGCATAAAAACACACAAAAAATTTATCAATCATAACATAAAGGTGGATTATTGGATTTTAATAATTTTTGGTACAACTATTCTAAACACAACTTGCCATCAAACGGTTATTCAAATTTCCACCATACCCAATATATGCTTCTGCACTACCTGGGGAAATTAAAACACATGAAATCAGCGTTAAAATAAACAAAAAATGCCAAAAACCATCCATGAACTTGGAGAAGGATAATGAGATTTTTATAGTTTTTGGTACAAACATTTCTGACATAACTGGCCATTAAATGGCCGTTTAAATTCTCAGCTCACCTAACGTCTGTTGCTGCATTACCTGGGCAAACAGAACAAGTGCAACATGCGATGAAAAAAAAGAAAAACATCAGTAAATTTACTCATTACAGATATGTAACAGCTCTGATCACAGACAAATATTTACTGTCAGCAGTTGCACAAATAAACAATTCAATAAACTCTCAACCAAAGTGCTAGAAATTTAGAAACAAATGTGCCAAATGTGCATTATTTTCATCACATAATGATATTTCACTGAATAAAAATGTAATATTTTGCTTGTTTTGTTTTCCCCATGTAGTGCAGAAGCAGATGTTGGGTGAGGTGGGAAACTGAATGGCCACTTGATGGCCAGTTTTGTCATGAATACGTGTACCAAAAATTATTAAAATGGGATAATTCTTCTTCAAGTTATGGTGAAAAAAATTTTGTGTTTTTTTTATACTTCAGTCCAGTCAGCAAGTCACAATTTGACACCTGAGGCTGTACACTGAGGAAAAACATCTCCTCATCTCGTCTGAACCATCCGAAGTCAGAAATGGAGATTCCGGGTAATTTGATGTGCTGCTGTTATGATTCAGTGTTGACGTCAGTGACACAATGTCAGTGTCAATACTGTCACTTGCTGTCAATAGCTGTCAGTGTGTCGGTGAATATGCTGACAGTGACAGTGTAACAGACATCAGCAGGCAAAGCACGACGCACAGCATTTCTTCACTCCATCTCTGCAACGCAACATACAAACACTATCACTCACAGTGTAGCAAACAACAAACAAAATTTTTCGCATAAACGTTAAAGAACATAAAGTCCTTCTGGAGCCTTACGGCCCATAGGGCGGCGCTGATCTCCGTTTCCTAAGGCCCTCAGCCAGACACCAGTTTTTACACTGCGAGACCACGGATACGGGGCCAGTGTATCGCGCGGTGTGCCTGTTTAC
>Ga0209671_1008175_pt1 | contig 10932 bp, 8 predicted proteins | sample WorMetHERISLAND2_2_FD_187401 | JGI IMG/M metagenome (GOLD analysis project Ga0209671, IMG submission 187401) | Marine gutless worms symbiont microbial communities from Max Planck institute for Marine Microbiology, Germany - Olavius geniculatus... | ecosystem: Host-associated > Annelida >...
CATATAGTCTCATTAATAAGTGTGCCAAAAATTATTATAATCGGACATTCATTGTTCCAGTTATTGCAAAAAATGTAGTCACATGCTTTTTTTTGAGACACAGTGTATATACACTAGAGCCGTAGCAATTACTTCATTTATATTCATAATTGGTTAACCAATTTTTATGGCTCTAATTTGAATGTATTTGTGTAAAATTAGAATGGTGTGAGTACTTTACTATGCGATCAGTCAACCAACCCACCAAGCGATGAACCAATGAGAAGCTGACCAAATAACTAATTAACTGACCCACGGACCGGCCACTCAGCTACACAACCAGTCAATCAGTCAACTAGAAGGCCTTCGTGAGAGTGCGTGTCGGCCACGTGAATTTTTGGTACCGGCCCGCTATTCCGAAGGTCCGCTATTCTGAAAGTCCATTGTGCAGATACGTGCCACAGTGCTGACGTTTGGGTTAAAGTTAGGGTTAAAGCTAGGGTTAGAGTTAGGATTAGGGTTAGGGTTAGGGTTAGGTTTAGCCTTTGGGTTAGGCTTAGGATTAGTGGAAATAGTAGACTTTCGCAATAGTGGACCTTCAGAATAGCTGACCCGAATAGAATTTTTGACAAAATTGTGGGCTTAATTCCAACACATTTTTGCGATTTTGTTGGCTAAAATAATTAAGTAATTTTTTTTCTTTTTAGCGATAATAGCTATTTATGGTAGTTTTAGTAGTGGTTGTTGTTGTTGTTGTTGTTGTTGAAGGGACACACTGACTGGCACGAGCTCTCGTTCGATGGCTCCTGGCAGTTTGGCATCAACGCCAGTGGAAGCATGCTCTCAGGTGTGTTATAGCTTAGTTTTTTTGGTCCACCCTGTAGTAGTTGTTGTTGTCGAACAGGTGCTTTATGCACTCACAACTACAAAGTTGTAGTAGTAGTAGCAGTAGTAGTAACTTAGTGTGTCCATGCTTTCGGTCATTCCTATTGTTGCATGCAGTAGTAGTTGTTGTTGTAGTGGTAGTAGTAGTAGCAGAAGCAGCAGCAATAGGCTAGTTGTTGTTGTTGTTGTTCTGTTAGACCGCCCGTACGTTAGTAACGGCAGGCCTTATATTTTACTGCAGATGTTTAATTATTTCCGCCAAGTGTGAACGTAGTGAATATTGGAAGAAATTAGCAGATTGGTCGTTCCGTGTGTCCGCGTGTGTGTCCGTCAATGTGTTTGTCAATTGTGTCGTCAATGTGTTTGTTTGTTTGAGTACCTGTACTTTGAAACGCTATATCTCCATAACGGTGCCAGATAGACGCATGGTCACAATATAGTAGTAGTAGTAGTAGTAGTTGCTATTGTCGTAATGTTTAAATTACTTCACTTGGTGGAGATATGCACTCTTACGAGCGCTTCTAGTTGTTTATGTGTTAATAAGTCTGCCCAAAACGGTAGTTCCCAACGGGCCTTATAATTATGACCGCAGACGTTTTTAATTTTTTTTCAACGCGAGATCTTTGAGCTCTGTCAGCCGATGGCCGTGAAATCTTTCCACATAATCGAAATTTTCTAGCGCTTTTTAATGCAAGTCCCAAAATTTCGAAATGGGGTTTCCCAAAAAATATTGTGAAACTTTTGAGGCCAAAAACATGCAAAATTCGGCGTGATTTTGGACAACTTCAGAATTTGACCACAAATATATCCGAAACGGATGACGATATCCAACGTCGGACAAGTAGGGGCCTACATGATCGACCGCGATTTTTCTCGCGTTTGGCGAACAACGTCCGGTGAACTTTGTTCCACTGTAAAGGTCAAATCATACTTACGGAAATCGAAATTTTTGGCAGACCCTATTTTGGCCACTAGGGGGTGCTGCACCCTAAAATTTTTACACACGCGCTATAAAGAATGACCAAGTCTTGCTAGCGCACACCCCACGGGTACCCCCGTCCCCACAATTTCTTTACAATAAATGGGGTCAGGAATTTGCTGAAAATTCAACATAATAGCGCAATAGCTTTTGGGGTCAGGGGAGTAATCTCATGAACAGTGTAGTTGTTGTTGCTATATTCAGACGAGTGTTGGTTTAAGTCTTTACTATGGTGTACACCTACAACTACAACAGTACTGCAGCAGTATAGTAGTCGCTGTTGTTGTTGCCTGTAGACGAGTACTGGTCGAACTCTCAGTACTGCGTAAACGTTAGTCTGCCGGAGCGTTCAGTATTTTCCTCCGAGTCGGCAGCGGAGAAAGAAAACAAATGCGTCGTGGTCGTCTCACTACTTCAGAAGAACGCCCGACGTAACCGAACCCTTTACAGTGTTCGATGCGCTAACATAGCCATGACCTTTAACCTGTATAAGGTACAATCGTTGTATAAATGTTAGAGAATTAGGCTTATGGCGCGTTTTACAGGCTTGTGTCATGCTAGCAAATGGTGGACATTTTGACCATCAAAATCGTTAAACAGCAATGATCTGGACTTTAAGTAGGCCTACTTGTTGAATTATATTTTTTCCACTCATAAATTCTATGACAGAATGCAGTGACTAAGTTATAAATCTTTATTTAATCGTGTGAGAGTCACAGCTGTAGCGATGTTTTTCTTCCCTATAATTTTGTGGTTTTCTCATTTTAATGTAGTACCTAGTGACGTATTTGGAGCGTGGTGGTGTCTTTGTGATTTCGCCATCTCACATTTTTCCCAGTGTGTCAGCTAAAGAATTCTAAAAATCGGTCACTATTTGTGCACGTCATGGCCAAAAAACTCGAGAGTTTTAGTTTAATTGATTCATGTGCACTGTATTATATCATATGTTCTCATTATCAGTATCGCCCCGCATGAATGGCCAGGCTGAGTTAAGCTTGGTGTTTATTCGTGTGTCTCTGTGTAGCTGAAAGATGGCCGAAAAGCTCACAACTCGAATGACTCTCATTTCAGCGAGTCCGACCTGCAGTTGGTCCGCCGTGGCTCCAAGTGCTACTTCCGCGAACTGTCCCAAGAGTTTGTCGTTGAACCCGGCGTATACGTCATCATACCTTGCACCTGGAAGGCCGGAGACGAGGCAGACTATCTGCTCAGGGTCTACAGAGAGTCAGCCAGTGGCGAGTTAGTACGTTTTATTGGCCGTCAGTGGCTTGGTAATGTAACGACTGGGGTGTTGGACTTGCGATCGCGAAGGCACTGGTTCAACTCGGGCCACTATCAAGTGGTTAGTACTTGGATGGGTAACTGTCTGTGTACAGGTAAACCGTTTCGATATAAAGCCAAGACTTAGCCTTTCGATCCTCTGGGTAGGTAAGTCAAATACCAGCTTGTCTGCCTGAGATTATGACAGGGCGTTTTTACCTGCGTCGGGTGGCAGGTAACGCTCCATAGCTCTGAGATGTTTTCTGTAAAGAGCTACACCATTTAACCATTACAGACTCAGATCCCATGTTGTGAACCCTGATCCGGCTTATGTAGGCTACTTGGTGAGAATGAAAATTGAGGTTAATGCTGTCGAGCTCATCATAATTTCACGGATGGTGAAGATTTATGCAGATGAGGCAAGGAATAATAATTATACCAGGGGGTATCGGCGTTTCTAAATCTATTGCAGCGCGTTGAAGCGCGTCATAGCGCTTAACGTGTTGACTATCTGTCACTATCACTCACAACACAACGCACAGCAATAGTGGAAATGCTACTTAACTCGTCCAATAAGCCTTTGCTGATGTGGTTGGTTGCAGTGAAATCGTGGACCGCAGGACTGAACACTGCGGGGTGTCCAGTGACCCCGCTCCACCTGCTGCCAGCCCGCAGGACCTGTTTGACCAGTACGCTGGCACTGATCACGCGGTTGACTACCGCGAACTACAGCTGATGCTCAACGCCGCCTTCTCACGAGGTATCAGTGATGCTATCATCGGTCTTGGCCATAAATTTAAGGCCAGGATCTTGGCAGACTCGCCTGCATGGTATAGGCCTGCAAAAGTCGCCTTTCATTTCCGTTCAGTAACTGTTTTAAGATTCACTTTCTAGCAGTTATGTTGTCAGCGATGTTAATTAGTCTTTAGGTCCTTAGGTCAGAGGTGCAAATAAAATTGAGCACTTGAGCCCATTTGAAAAATAAACACAGAGTCCATTTACTTTATTTTTGTTTTCAGCCTTTGTCTTGTAGGATGGCCTTGTTTTGATCGTATTTGGTCTTGACTTTTATTATTCTGGTCCTGTTAAGACCACTGCAAAATGGTTACTTACTTACATTCATAGTGCATTGAGGCATCCTGGATCGGAGTAAAAAGTAGACACGCCGTAGCAGTTTTTAGCTCTACTTCAAATCAGTTGTGTGTCCGATCATTTGGTCACTTTCAAAACCTTCAATTTCTACAACTAGCAGTCCTCACTTTATGCTACTGAACTACTTCTCTGCTGATATTATTTTATCTTTTACTGCAAGGGCAGCTGGAGACTGTCTTCCTGTTCTACTTAATCGTTGTATATGCATTCTTGTCATTGTTGATATATTTTGAGTATATAAAATAAAATGTGTGCAGAATTTGGTCAGTCAAAAACAAAGAAATTGGAATCATATGTTTTGACGTAGTTGTGGGCAGAAATGATAATTTTGAATTTTGATATTGTGTTTAGAGTTGGGTGTAGATCACAAGTTTGATCTGGAGACATGTCGCAGTCTGATCTCGATGCTGGATGTAAGTTTATCCTTACTTTGCAATTTTGTGCGTTGTACTTTTGTACTTTGGTCATTATCTGTAGTCAGTAACTATAAATGAAAAGTCAAAACAGCAGTAAAGCACTCAATACAATGATAAAAACAAGAGTTTTCCTTTTTTACTCTGTATTTATTTGTACTGTTTATTTTTTTACGGTGTAGGCCCCTACTTTTGTGCTTCTGTATTTTATGCTGTGTACTTTTTTACTTAGTCTTTTGTAATCTTGTATTTTGCAGTTCACATTTTATACTGTGTGTTGCTGTACTTTGTAATTTGTTTTACTGTTGCAAGGTGTAGGTACTTTGGATTCTGCACATTGTGTCTTATTTTTTTTTTGTTTTTTCCACTCTGTACTGTGCTAACTTTTTAATCACATTCTCTTCTTTTTCCTTTTTGTCGTCATATACATGTATAGCACAAAGTTAGCGATCATGGTAGCAAAGTTTATATGTATTGATCAGTGTTGTCATTAACAACGGTTGCCAGGACGACAGGTCCGGAGTGCTTGAAATTGAAGAGTTTGAGAAGTTGTGGATGGAGCTTGTGACGTGGAGAAATGTCTTCAATCAGTTCGATAAAGACAATTCCGGCTTCATCAGAGTTTCTGAGCTGAAGCAAGTCTTCGAGGCCATTGGTCAGTGCTGCTGATGCGTTCATTGCGATATTTTTCAAACGCCTCAAAACCATGGTGTCGACCTTCGCCTTGGCCGTAAGCATTTGGCCTCGGCCTGGCCTCGGTCGTAGCGCTTTGGCCTTGTTGACATCATAAAATCTTTAGCTCACATTGTCATTGTCACTTTTTGTCTGTCCAGTGCAATGCATAGCATTGGACAGAGTATAAAATCACCCGAGTGTCCGTGCGTGCATCCGTGCGTCCGTGCATCCAACTTTTCTTAAGTTATCTTCCTTTCACCTTCCCCTTTCTCTTCCCCTTCACTTCCCTTTCTCTTTCCCCTTTTCCTCCTCCTTTCCCTTCCCTTTACCTTCCTTTCCCCCTTTACCTCCCCCTTCTCTTCCTCTCCCTTTTCTTCTTCCCCTATTTCTTCCCCTTTTTCCTTTCCTTTTCCTTTCCCTTTTTTTCTTTTTCCTTTTCTTTTCCCTTTTCCTCCCTCTTCCCTTTACCTTCCCTTTTTCCCCTCTCTCCTTTCTTTTTTTCTCCCTTCCACTTTCCCTTTCCCTTCACTTTCCCTCCCCTTTCTTTTTCTCTTTCCCTTTTTCCGTCTTTCTTTCCGTGTCCACGTTCGTGCGTCCAACATTTGAGGCGCTATATCTCCATAACGGTGCAAGATAGATGCATGGTTACCATGGACCACCCATAGGAAGTCGCCCACCGCGAGTCGAATGGTCACGTGACCGATGACGTCACGTGACCCCAAAAAATCAAGGTCGTGATCCCATTATCTTTGAGGCACCATATCCACGAAACGGTGCATGATAGGCGCATGGTGACGACGAACCATTTATAGTAAAGCGCTTGTGATGAATCAAATGGTCTTGTGACTGACAATATTTATTGTTTAGTTATGATAATAGCGAAGAATGACAGGAACATTGCTGCTGTACAATTTAAAATTAAACTTGTTGATGTTTCTACCAGTCTAAACGGCTCACTGATTGCATTTATACGGACATATACTATCGAAGTGCAACATGGACAGACTCCGTGTTCGTATGAACATTATCTTGTGTAGTTCTACCTCTGACCTCGGTCTTGGCTTCGACCTTGAACAGTTACTGTCCTCGATCCCGGTCTTGTCCTTCTGCCCTCAGCCTTACGGTTCTGGTATTGGCCTCGGGAGTTTTGCCTGGCTTAACAGAGGCCTGGCTCCATAATTTATATCTGTATTATGACGTGATGTGGCTGGTTGTACAGGTTACAAGGTGAGTCGTTTGATCATGAGAGCGATCGCTCGACGTTACGGCGGCAGAAAAGGCAGATTAGCGTTCAACGAGTTTGCGCTTGCACTCACCAAGATTGTGTCAGTTGTCGGTACGTACCTGTGATTCACAGTATTAGTAGTAGTAGTAGTAGTAGTAGTAGTAGTAGTAGTAGTAGTTGTTGTTGTTGTTGTCACATTGCTTATCTCCAGCAGCTTGGTGCGTGATGCGACATTGTTGTCACGCACACTCTGTCTACCTCCAGACGTCAGCGCAGACATTTAGCAACTTCTCGTTCTAATGGCATATTGAACGTGCTTTACGTTATTTGCAGTTAAGTACTTATATGATTTGATTTATTGCTCCCTTTTTAGTTTTCTTGGGTTGTTTGGTAGCTCAGCGCTTAGGGTATTGTATTCGGAACTGAGAGGTCGTGAGTCCACTCCTGGCCAGTCCGCTACCATGTCACAACTTTGGGTAATTTCTTTGCACATGTGTAGGTGCACGAGGTTTAGTGGTTGGTTTCGATTAATAACTTTCAGGTTACTGCACGACTCTCACCGCAAGTCATTTGCAAGAAACTTTGAGCAAGTTCCTAACCTACTGTGTGCGCAGGTCAACTCAGCCTCCTACACTCAGCGGGATGGGACATGAGTAGCTTATGGGCTACGAGGCGAAAGCCTATGGCTGATTGGGGCGGTGGTATGTCTGTTAGTTGCAAACCGTGGGTCCAACTGTTTGCTTACACGGGCAGCGGATGACCGTATAGTGCGCTGCGGTATCATTAGCAAGTGCCAATCGGCTGCCACTTCCGATATTGCGAAGCGTTTCTGGTGGCGACTCATGTAAGAAGCGCTGTAGCAAGTTACCGGACATTTACCTTCTACCTTTTCAGGATTTAATTTGCTCTGCATGATATGGCATCCGTGCCGGTGTCCCGGAATTGTTTTGGAGGCAGTGCGCCATAACGAGAGTTCTTGTTGTCACAACGGCGGTACGCTGTGCATTTGCGAATTTTAAAATGGCATAAATTGCTACACACCAGACCAGATCAGGCTCAGAGTGCACCGCAACTTGTCTCTGGCCGCTGCAGGAGCTTACAGCTTTCCCTCAGTCTGCTTGGGAGGGGAATGCTCTCTTTCATTCCTCTACATTTAACCCTCAGGCCTAATGGCATCTCCAGGAGAGTACTGCTACTCCTTTTTCTACGGATAAACACTGCTAGCGTTGTCATTGTTGTGTGCAACTGTAGACAAGTTTCCATACTTGAGCAAAAGAGATGAAAACGGCAAAGCGCAACTGTCGTTGGATCAGGTATGTTGTTTGAATTATTCGATTCAGTAGTTTTTCTTTGACGTTTCTCGTATATTATCTCGTATATATCTCGTACATTGCATTACATAAAAATTGTTTATCGTGGCCTAAATAACCTCAAGGATCTCATAAATAAAACCGCAAATCATGACAAACCATAGGCCTAAATGGTATAAGGGTTTTTTACGTTCTAAACGTTGTTTTTTTCTTTTTTTCGATGATTTTTTATTTTTCAAACAGTTCATTGAAAATTTCATCAAGAACTTCGAAAAGCACTTTTAAAACCACAAAACAAATTAACAGGTCATAGTGGTGGTAGTTTACTTAGTTAGTTTAGTGATACTTGGTCTTGTGACCGCATGACCACACAGTTGAACTGAAATTGAATAAAGTTCTCTCTCTTTCTAGTTCCAGCGATACTGCTCTTGCAGCATTAGCATCTGGCAAGATGTTGAACAAATTAGGGCTAACGTTTTTTATTCAACGTTTTAAACGCTTTTTTATTCCTGTCGCATTGTTTTAGCATGTTTTTAAATTTTTTTCTGGAACGTTTTATTACTCCTCGCGCGGTACGTTCTTAACGTAGCGAAGAGGAGTATATGAGGTCAGTGTAATATTGAGGACCGACCAACCGACCGACTGACGACCGACCTCTGTTCCTGGAAGAGTCTTCCTGGAAGAACTACAAACGGCCATATCTCCATAACGGTGCTAACGGTCACTATGGACCACCCATAAAAAGTCGACCCCCGGGAGTCGGATGGTCACGTGACCGATGACGTCACGTGAACCCAAAAGATCAAGGTCGTGAGTCCGTTATATTCGAGGCGCTATATCTCCGTAACTGTGCCAGATAAACACATGCGTTGAGGTATAACAAGACAAATGGCAACTAGCCTCATCGACCATTAGGCGTATTAAAGTTTTTTCCTCTCAGTTCCTAAAATCGGGCAATATTTTATGAACTTCGGGAAGACAATTTTCAATAACGACCTCGACGCCAGTCACTGTTAGTATAATATTAAATGGGTCTCAATTAGATGCCGGGTCTTTAATACAAGCCGAAAAGAACAAAAAAGCTCTTTAAAAGAATAAAAAAGAAAATAGTGCGCGCGAGGAGTACATTAGATAGGTCACATATTTCTTGTACATCTATGACTGAAACGGCTGGTCACCCTTACAACAGTGCTGCGTTACCGTTCAACCTGTGATTAGACTTACACGTCGAAATAGTGATGTATTTTTTTTGTTAATACTGCTACTGTTCGTTAGCTTGCCGTGCATGTGTTTGTGCGCAGTTGCTGGAGGTCGTTATGCACTTCTAACCAAGCTTTCATCATGCAGTGATCAGTGGTCTTTCAGTCGATCAGTCCATCGAACTTTGTGTCAAGGACAAAGAAAAAGCTGTTTATAGTATTACCATTTTCAATGGTCTCGGTAAAAATATAGTTTGCTGCTTTATGCTACTTTTTATTGTGTTTATTGTTTATTTTATACGAAAACTATGACGTTTTTTGTCACTGTTGTTTACGTGTTGCTAACTGTTCTCAACGTTTTAGTGGTGAATATTCAAATGTACCTGCATAATAGCATGCACTGTTTGCGTCAAATCCCTTCACATTTGTTTTGTTGATGTTCTTGGAAACTGGACCATTGTACGATAATTTATTTAAAAACGTAAACTTGGCTTTTGTATAACGTGAGGGACGTCTAAATCTGTGGGGGAATGACGCACGTTGCCTCATTGAAAATATTGAGGTAAGGTAAAAGTCGAGGGTTCAATTTTATTTCGCTTGCAGCCTTCAAAACTGTGGCGCTGCCCCCTGCATCAGTGTGTAATATTTTTAAATGTAGACATGAAAAGACAAACAATAGACAACGAAAAAATGCCATGCGTTGGCAAGGAAACCGAGATTAAAGCATTATTTGATGTTATTGGCCGATGAATAAAAGACAGCTAACATGAATCAATATGTTGACTTTTTGTTTCTAAATTCTAATGGAGACCTATTAAAACCATGGTTAGAAGAAGGGAAGGAGTGTAGAAAAAAAGAGGGAGGAAAAATGGAAAAGTGTAGGATAACGAATTCGAGGCTGCTGCAGGCAAGCAGTAAGCTGTTGCCGACTGGCGTTCCGTGATTCCCTACCTGCTAGGGTTGAGGTCGTCAGTTGCCCGGTTGCCGTCGCATTGCCGCCGAGATACGGCCTTAGCCAGTACCAATAATGAACGAACAATTTCGGGTACTCAACGGACAAAGACGGTGGCCCGATAGCCGGCCCGTGTAGGAGCGGATATTTATCCGACTGCTGCAGGACAAATATCATTTGCCAAATAATTTTGTTGTATACTGTTTTGTATATCGTTGATTATTATGTGGCTGTCCTTATGCCACATTGCACGCTATGCCCGTTCGTTCAGCCGTCCGTTCGCCCCGTATTCGACTCCTGACGCAAACAGAAACCAAAAACGCATAGAAATACCAAAGCTAGTGTAACTGTGATACGCTAATTTTCTGCGCAAAATTCAAAGGGACAGTGTTATCAGACGTCGACGAAAACGTGCCAAAAATCTGAAAATGACGCACGTGCATATGTCGAGTAAATGTTACACCAGTGCCGGACGGCTGCATACGTGTCAGTACATAGCGTGAGTGAGTGATGATGGCTGCCTGTTGTCAGATGTTTTTGATGTTTTTGGTCCGTCTCAGAAAATGATTTGTATTGCAAATATTTTGTATTACTTGACTATTCTACGTTTTTTTTCTGTTGACTAATTTTTAGCATAGGTTACGTTTGCTGCTGTCAGGAGTGTATAATAATGTTTTAGCGTATTTTCGGTCGCTGCAGTGTTCACATTGTGCATCATTAATTCATTATGTATGCTATTTTTGTCTGTCCAATGCTATGCATAGCATTGGACAGAGTATAAAGTCACCTGAGTGTCCGTGCGTGCGTCCTACTTTTCTTAAGCTATCTTCCTTCCACCTTCCCTTTCCCTTCGCCTTTTCCATCTTCCTTCCACTTTCCTTTAACCTTCTCAGTCCCCTTTTC
>Ga0209671_1008176_pt1 | contig 10931 bp, 8 predicted proteins | sample WorMetHERISLAND2_2_FD_187401 | JGI IMG/M metagenome (GOLD analysis project Ga0209671, IMG submission 187401) | Marine gutless worms symbiont microbial communities from Max Planck institute for Marine Microbiology, Germany - Olavius geniculatus... | ecosystem: Host-associated > Annelida >...
GATGGGCTCGCGCTCCGCGCGCTCGCCATGGCCCCCCTTTGCCAAATCCTAAATACGCAACTGCTTACTTACTTATTGTGGTCTAGATCTGTTCGCACTGTAGAGCCTCCAGCGGTCGCGCAGCTCAGTTAGTGTTAGTTGTGTAAACGGCACCCAGGACAGTTTAATCTAATCTCATCTTAGCTGGTGTTTACACGCGGACGGACTGACCGGCAGACCCACTGGCACGGCATAGTGTGTGACCATTATCGCAGGATCTGTTTGCTGTGCCCCAGAGTGCTCATGCGAGTTTGTCGTTGTAGTCAATCATGAGTTTCTAGTAGTAGTAATCCAATGCTAAATAAACGGTCCCTGTCGTTGTTGTTCAACGGTGTTACGAAGTTATAGTAGTAGTAGTAGTAGTATCCTGCGGTTGTTGTAGTAGTATAAGAGAAAGAGAGATTCGTGGATCGACGTCGTCAAGTACAATATGGAGGACTTGCAGTTCGACTTGGTGGACGTGGAAAATAGAGCAGGATAGAAAAAAAGAACCCGTGTGGCTGACCCCTAACCCAAGGGATCTACAGCCTGACGGAGTGAGAAAGAGTTGTTGTAGTAGTATAATGTGATCCAGTGCAATGCTGATCATCATAGCAGGCAGGGTCTGTTTGCTGTGCTTCGCGCGGTCGCTCATTATCAACAAACGACAGCGAAGAGACTCAACACTGTCATCATCAGCAACAGCAACAATAGGCATAGGCTATGGCAGGTGACGCTCCGCAGGTTTGAGATGGGTTTCCTATAAAGAGCTGTAATATCATTTAACCAGTAACAGCAACAGCAACAGTGAACGACCGTCAAGCGAACTCAGATAGGCCTATAGCGTCATTATCCATTGACAGGCATACACCACGAAGCTATACTCCACGACGCTGCAATATGTCCGGAGTGGCCTATGTATAGTCTCAACGGCTGCAGCAATGTTGAAATTAGGCTCGAAAAGATTAGTAAAAAACTTAGGCCTAAGTCTCATTTTCATTCAACCCAACTGACGCAACGGACGCAACGCAATAATAGATACCGTTTTTATCGTTCATTTCGGCGTTGCTACGCTTGCCGCCAGGTGCATCCGTTGCTTTTTTGCGGTGTGCCCGTTTACGCCACAGCCTTTGCACTTACCCACTGACGGACGGCCAGGCTGAGTTTGGCTGAACAGTCACTCACGTCATCTCAATAGAGCGCCGACGCGCCAGTTTTCAGGCAGTAGTAAGACCTATTTCAGAAAGTAGTGTAGCGACGCGCTTATGGTCTGGCGGGATATTTAACGCAACCGGCTAGAGCAAATGTTCGGCTGGCTGATTACGCCGATAAAGAATATTGTGAGAAACAGTCACTATCTGGCCGAAATATAGACAATAAAGTCACTGTTTAATTTGAAGAAAAAATGTCGAGGCGTCAAAGGCGTCGAGGGAGAAAATGGGACGGGTATCTTCCTAGTCAGCCAGGGAATTAGGGGAGAGTCGTAGACTTTCACAGCGGGGTCCGAGCATTTGCTGCATTGCGCTCGAGCATCTGGCCAACGTAGCAATAACTTTTGTGACATGTTGAATCAGGCAAATGCACAGCGTACCGTCACTACGATCTGTGACAAAAACGACTGGTAGAAACGCGTACCGCCCCAAAGCATATGACGGTAAACTTACGCCTTACCGGACAATACCAGCACAAGCAACAAAAAGCCTAGCTGTCGCTAGGGAAGACGCGCTACAGCTTATAACAGTTTGTGTTGCAGTACTGACCTTCAAGGTCATCCAAGGTCAATGATTTTTATGTCATTTGAAAAGCAATATGCACGCGAGTTCCTATTAATGATCAATAGCAACATGGGCTTTATTTCTCACCGTTTCTGGAATGGAATGTAACTAATTTTTAATTTAAAAATGCACATTGTTTTATACACTCTTCCATTCAACCTTAAATTTAAAAATGTTTTCCTTGTACTTTATCGTCCAAATTTTGTACCTAAAAAGCTTCAACACAAGACTAATTAGAGATTATCCGTGTAAAAAGAGTTTCCAGTGGGAGACCCGCCCTTTAGCCACAATACATTCGTTTGACATTCGTTTAATAGATTCGACAGACGGACAGACAGACGACAACGACGCCAAGAACGCCGTACAGCGCAGATGTAGAGCGTCAAACACCGGACGAAAGTTCGATGTTTTATCAGCGTTACAGCAACAACTGAACGATCATCAAGTGAGCATCATTATCGTAGACACGCCATAACTGTCTCACTCCCATCATACTAGCTACAGATGAAGTAATTAGGTTCGAGTCACTAACCCCATCACTGTCATTGCAAACCGTCCGATATTCTCACAATGCGAACAAGCGTATTAGGCGTGCAAATTACGCGTTTTTAAAGATGTATGGTCGTGCTATGAAGCCCAAAAATTGGCATGCTTTCAGTTGCGGTCTGGGAAAAAAGTAACAACTGGGAAAAATATTTTGTTTGCATTTTTGTGACATTTGGTGCAAACTATTACACTGCAGTTCGCAGAAACAATGTGACACTCTGAATACCTATAAGACGACTAGAAAACGCATTGTAGGTTATTTTAACGTTATACGCTATACCCGTAAATCCACTTTTTACTTAGGCCCTATCCTCTAAAAATAAACAATTCGGCAACATAACAGACTATATGCAAACAGTTTTGTTTTAGTAATGCTTTGGAACAGAAAAAAACTGCGCCAGTAGGCCTATGTTTGAATGCTCATCAAACGCCTGCAGTTTTCAAGGACGGAGTTTTGGGGGAAAGGAAGGCAACTGAAAGGAGTAGACCCCTAGGCCTAGCACATGAACTTTTTACTCCCAACTTAATGTCTACGTTATATTGGACACCGGCTATTCATGTCTTAGCTAGACTCTCGTGTCAGACAGACAGACATATAGATGGGCAAGACCCATAATGCCATCAGATGCCATCTATTAGAACAACCACACAATAACAGCGAGAAATGACGTCATAGCAAAAAAGAAGGCAATGAGAGCAATTGCCCACATCAAATTTTTGGCTGACGGGAAATTATAAGAAAATCTTTTTGTCGGAAAATGTTCGTTTAAAAACGCAAAGTTTGGGGCTAAATTCTTATTTTGGGGAAATTTAGAAGCAAAATTAGAAATTTGAGCAGCCATTATTAGCTTATGACTATAAGCAGCTTTATCGGAAATTTGCAAATGTCTGTCCGAACATTGTTACTTCGTGTTTGCTTACTTTTTTAAAACCCACGACGCCGCTGACACAATCAAGGCGTGATGGCGTGACGTAACTGAACTGACACGGTTTAGTTTTTAACAAAGTGACCAATAGGCGAACAGGGCGAGCCCATTGATCATTGGTTGACGCATTCGTGTGCGCAGTCGCTTACTCAGCGACGCCGTTAGACGCTGCTTACTGTAACGCATTGCTCGTTGGTCAGTTCGTCAAAACCTATGAAACGGTGTCGGTTTAATTCAGTTCATTTACGTCGCTTTGTATGCGCTTTCAAGTAGTCGGTTCTGTTGTAGACAATTAAAGTTGCGGGACTAACTCTGGTTCATAAAATCAAACTAAGCATCAACAGAAGCGTTGAAAACAAAAAATTACAACGTTTCACCGTAAAATAGTGGGCCTAAGTTATGACAAATTTATCAGATTATAGCTTTTATCGATTTATAGTTTGTTGCATGAACGGCGCCACAAAAGCAAGGGCAGCTGTCATCCAATTCCGTGGCCCCAGCTGCCCAGTGCCCACCAAAAGAAATGTTTGTGAATTTTGGGCTTTTTACCAGATCCCACTAGGGATTTTAGGCCTACAGCACTCCGCAAACTCGCTAGCTGGTGGAAAAAACTTGTTGCTCCTTCCTGTAAAAACTCCATCTTAGCTCTCAACCTTCTGTTTCAATTTTCGGCTCTTTCAGACTCAGCGCTCCGGCCGCGCCCGTCTTAACTCCAATTTCTGGCTACGCTTAAGGAAGACCGTAAGTTGGTGACTTTGCGAATCGTAAGTTATCTTTTACCGTTTCAACTTATGAGTTTGTTCAAAAGGTTTAATCTGTTGTAAACGTACCGTTGGATGCAGGCGCGGAGGTGGATAGGATGACAAAGACAAGGACAAGCAGAACGACAGACAGCGACATCGAGCGATACATCGCAGACGTCGGCTATAATGATCTAAGACACACAATACAGTCGGTCATACACAACCTACGCAAGGGCAAACATAACGCTGTATAACAGTGATGATGAATTGGTGATGATGACGATGATCATGATCACGAAAATTATATTGATAATAACTGCCGGAAGCGACCAAAGATCGCAAACAAAAAGGGACAAGAAGTTAGATTCAAAACAGATAGCCACAAATTCCCGCAAAGCAGATAATGAATGTTTACAATTTTAATACTGTTCAAAATTTTGCCCGCAAATTGTTTTCCTTATAATAAAGGCTTTTCTGGCGCAATTTTTTTAAAAACAAATTTTCGACAAGAAACAATTTTTTAAAGCCGAAATTCAGAAGTGGCAATTGCCCCCTTTCCCCTGCCACAGCTCCACTGCCGAGAATGTTGCTGCCATTTGGTCAATACCAATACAACGAAGTATTAGTTTACGCTCTATTTCCTAATGGTACAAATCTTTGATGATCCAGAATATTAATCGAAACGCAGATCACCACATGCTTTCAAGAAATCACCCCACACTCAACTGGGGAGCTAGCAGAGCTTTTAGTGACCACCTACCTAGATACAGGAAAAAAGTTCCCAGCAAAACCTTTAAAAAACTAGAAATACGTTCTGTGGTACGAGGTATCTGTCCCATTGCCATGCTATATAGCCTAGCAGCTGCGTCTCAGCGTTTGACGCTCTTGTGCAACCAATTTTGTCTTTGAATAAAAACGGTTGGTTGCCATGACAACAGGGGTCTTCAGGGAAGAAATTTACATGATACCATTGCATAGCCCGGGCCCGAAAATAAGGGGTAGGTGAAAACAGCGTGCAGTTATCTTTTGCGGGGGCCGAGTTGTAGTAAATTTTGTCCCAAAATTCGTTAACATGGCAACAGCAGTCGGCAGGGGAGAAATTTGAATGACACAATCGGATAGACCGGGCCCGAAAATAGGGGTGTAGGAAAAACAGCGCGCAGTTATTTTTACGAGGGCCGAGTTGTAGTCAATTTTTGTCCCAAAATTAGTTGCTGTGGTAACAGGCGTCGGAAGGGGAGAAATTTAAATGACACCGTCGGAGAGCCCGGTAGGTGCAAACAGCGCGCAATTATCTTTTACGGGTACCGGTACCGAGATATATTTCATTAAAATCTCCATTGGCTGTAATGCAAAATTTGGCAACTTTTAAATGGTTGCTATGGCAACAGAAGTCTATAGGGGGTAAATTTAAATAACACCGTTAGATTGCCGGACCCCAAAAATAGGGGAGTATGTAAACACAGCGCGCAATTATCTTTTGCGGGGACTGAGTTTTATCGCTTTGAAGTCTCCATAGACCGCAATGCAATTTTTTTTAAATTGTGGTAAAATAGGGGAAGAAGTTGTCAGATGTTCATCCCAAACAAACTCGAACTTACTTTTCGAGCTCCGAATCACTGTGCAAAATTTCATCAAAATCGAATCAAAATTGCGGCCGTAAGAGTGTTTACAGACAAACTGACAGACTGACAGAATGACAGACAGACGCAAGTGATTTTATAATCTGTCCTTTGCTATGGTATAGCAATGGGACAGATAAAAATGAGAAAATGCAAAAAAATGAAAAGAAAGAGCGCGATTAAGTTCAGGGTTACAGAAGCCTCTGGATACAGCGAGCATCTGCCATTAGTTCTTCTAGACGTATTCATAGCATAATGCTTATAGTGTCTGTCTTTCTTTCCGTCTGTCTGAGTTTGTAAGTCAATGCATAGCAAACATGACAACTGCTAATATGACGTATTGCTAGCACTACTGCGCTCGTCAGCAGCGGTGTAGGTCTAGTCCTAAACAAGAAAAACCCCGCTAACGCAAAGGTGAACGCGCAACAGCGGTGCACTGTCGTACGCTAGTGTCGTACGCTATAGACTTCATCCGTAGATCTCATCCGTACGGCTTTTGGCTGCAGTTTCACAGAAGACCCAGTAAAACAAAATCACTCACCAGATGCCGCCACTATCTCGCTCAGGCAACGCCATGTCGGCTGATTATCGCAAATTTTCCTACCCCCTCTCATTTAGCGCCCTCGTTCGGGGTGACCCCCTTCAAACTTATGGAAAAGCTTTACGGTTCCTGAAACTAAAGTCTTTCAGGCAGCCAACGGTGAAGATTTGGTGATCCTAGCTTGCACCGTTTTTGACTGATCCACTCGTGTGACAGACGGACGGACAAACAGACAGACAGACGGACGGACAGAATTGCGATGGCTAAGACGCGCTACAGCAGTAGCTGCTGTTGCGGTCTAAAGAAGACTTAGATTTAGTGTCAACGCCTGGAACTCTGTACTGTAGTCTACTAGGCTAAGGCAAAACCTCCCCTAAATTTTTGCCCCCAAGCTTTGCACCACTTTGTTTTACGACTGTAGGCCTAATGTGAAAAAAGTTATTATAATACATCGAGGAAATTAAATTGTAACTTATTTTTTGGTAATTTTCTCAGCTACAAAAACTGTTGTACAGTTAACTTGCATACGATTATAAAAAAAGCTTAGCTAACACTTAAAAACGGTATCAGTTGCATGCATTTCCCTACAGTATAATATGCCATTTGGCTGTTTATTTAGGGTGTTTGTACGTCAATTTGACATTTTTATTAAAAAAATCTACATACAGGCCTCCCTTCCGCGAATGTGGTCTTAGTTGTTATGCGGTCACATTACTTGCTTTGTCTCTACGTTTGTCCAAATATCGCGTAGGCCCTAAGTACTCCTAACTCGAAAACAAAAAGGCGCCGTATAGCCAAACTGCTGTGAAAGTTTCTCAAGGGAAAGATGTGTCATTTCTAGCTCAAAAAGTGAAGGTTAACATAATAGGAACGTAAAACCTTTCCCAAAATTAGGAATATTATAGATCTAAGGCAGTGAGTGAATATTTTTAGCACACCTGGATTAGAAGTTGACGGCTGAACAACGTTGTCACGTGACACAACAATAACACCAGCAGCAGCAGCAGCAGCTATGTCTGCGAGTGAGACAATCTATTGCTGAAACTGCTGCTATTTATCTCTACGTTGCTGATAGAGATGGGTCGATATATCGAAAGTTCTGTATATCGTTTTGATATCGATCCATGCGGCCAACCTGGTCTTCGTGAGCATATAAAATTAACTTATTATTACATGACTCACTTCCTACTTTAACCGCAGTGTTCTAAAGTGTTCGCATAATTCACCCTGACCGTAGTGAAACGTATAAGTTGATTGCACTGTTTAACAGAGTCAGACAAAACAAGATTTACTTACCTACAACACATCGATATCGTATCGGTATCGCATCAAAATTGAAAATGTGACATCGACTCATCATTAGTTGCTGCTGCTGCTGGCTCGTTGGCCGCGCCCATCTCTATGACGTCACAGCAAGTGCACGCTCAGCTAGTGGACATTTTGACATTGATTGATGGCGATGCAGTAACGAGAGTGACAGAATACAGACTATAGTTTAATGTAACGTGTATAGTCGACACATTTTCCATAGCCAACGGTGTTTTGTGTTATAGATGAAACTTAGCACGCGTGCGTGCAATAAAATTGCAACGTAACATAGGAACTAAGCTACCGCTTAGAACACTGGCGTCAGCTTTGTGCTTTTGTTTCGTCATAATCCTACTTTTAAGAATTTGTCTGAATCTTACAGTGCCGGAAACGAAATTCCTTGGAGGACATTTTTTGTCGCTAACATAACAGTGTAAGAGTATTTTTTTTATTCTTTTTCACTCGAAACGCGACACAAAAAAATCTAGTCAAATGGACACCGAAAACAGATTTTAACATAACATAACATCTCAAGGTTCTTCTAGGTCACGTAAGCCTTTGGAGTCGATAGAAAGCCAACACATTCCAATAAATATTGGACTAAATCATTATCCAATTTAAATAACATTTACATTGCAGGCTAGGTCTTATATATTCATCTTTATTTGCCACAACGAAGCAAACGATCTACAGCATACATCTGTATGTATTGTAGGGCCTAGATTATTTATCAGAAGGTCAGGCCTAAAAAGGCTATCCTGCAATGCCAGAGAGACGTGTTGTGTGCAGCTGTGAACATTTAGTTATAGGGTGTTTACACGATCCAGCAAACGTCCAGCATTAGCACGTGTATTTTGAATAGGCCTACATTAATACATTTGCTGCAAATGTCCAGCAAACTTCTAGCAAATGTATTAATGTATTCAAAATACACGTGCTAATGCTGGACGTTTGCTGGATCGCGTAAACACCCCATTAGAGATAACTTGGTGACAATAATAGACGTGGTCTACAACGCTGCCGCGTTCTGATAGGTCAGCTCATCACAAGGCTCCGCCTCACGGTACATTGGCTCTGCCTCGTCCTGCGCTTGATCACCATCATTAATGACGTTGCTGTATATCGGCGTAGTAGTAGTGGCAGTTGTCGTTGTTGTAGTAGTATCTGTAGTAGTAACAGCGGTCTCGAGTTCGTAGAGTTGTTCTGGTGGAATTGGTTGTTGTTCGGCTTGTAGCAAATGTTGATATGTCGGATTGGTTACTGCCATGTTGTTATCAGCGTAGTTGAGTGGCCGTTTTCTGCAATGCAATACACCCTTAAGTAATAGCTCTCTACAGGGTGCGGCAAAAAGTGGTCGCCTACAGTTTTTCACTGTTTTCTCAGCAACCGCTTGAAATTTTAATTTAAAATTTTACAGCTTCATTAAATAAAACCTTCTACATCAAACTGCTAAGTAAAATATAATGGTATTGAAAAACCACTAAGTTATAGACTTTTTAACATGACCGCCTACCGATTTTTCAGCATTAAAAATGTTGAAGCTTTAACACCAATTTAATAACATCGTTAAAACAACACAGATAACTAATGATCAGATGCCAGAATTTCATTGTCACTGTGAATGTTCGAAGTGTCCACCGCCAGCTTCAAGTTCCAACACAAGCCTTCAGTCGCTTAATTTGATCAGACTTTCACAGCCTTGTCAATCGGTCCCTAGGTATTGGCAGGTTGTCCCAGATAACCTGAAGCGCTTCCTTGACTTCGGCCATTATTTTCGACTTTGTTTTAAACTTGCAGTAAACCTTCAACATTGCGCCCCACACGCAACAGTCCATTGGGTTTATATTCGGCAAATCTGGAGGCCACTGGTCCTTTGTGATGAAATCTGGACAGTTGGCCCGCAGTCCGTTCCGTGCGCCGCGCGCTGTGTATGCTGGCGCGCCGTTCTGCTGAAAGATGAACCCGGTGGGCAGCCGACGATTGCTTTAAAAGAACGATAATTTAGTGACAATTTATAAACAATATAAATTACTTTTTATCAAAACGTCACTGTGACGTCACTGGCAGTAACGTATAACTAGTTTTTGAAAATTAAATAGCATTTTAGCTTAAACATTTTTAGCGCTAAAAATCAATAAGCGGTCATGTTAAAAAGTCGTTTTTCAACTGAATCATACTTTACTTGGCAATTAGATGCAGAACGTTTCACTAAAAAAGCTGTAAAAGTTCATATTAAAATCCCAAACGGTTGCTGAGAAAACGGCGAAAAACTTTAGGGGTCCACTTTTTACCGCACTCTGTATACCAGCTATAAAATGCCTATTTGTTGCAACAACATAAACCGTACCGTTTATGTTTGAAGGCCAGCGTTTGACTTCGTTTATCAAACGCTACACTGAACGCTATGACAGGATAATTCGACGCACTTAGACAAGGAACAGAGCAGCAACTTTGCGTTGAAAATTGCGGCCAAACCGCTGCAGATGGCGACATGGTTACTATTGACAGCCTATAGAAATTTTCATCGTTTTGTTTAACGGTACCATCGCCGACCCTTTACGACAAACCGTTTAGCTACAAAACATGTCACAAACAGACAGACAACGAACTGACAGACCACAACCTTGTGCCAAATGCAAACCGTAGGCTAAGTATACGGTCGGCCATAAACAAAGGAAAATCGACAAACCGAGACGAGGGTCCACGTTTACCAGTTTTATGACGTAGTCACTGTTGCAATTTGCTAGCCAACAAACAAGAGTATTTTCAAAAACATTGGCAAATCAATTAATAAATCTTAAAATTTGATGAGCTATTATAGTTTACCAGTGCGTTACACTTCCAAGCTCCAAACTATGAGTTTATTCAAAGACAGTCTGAACGACGTCTAGCTGCAACACTTGGCGTGCTCAGAGTCGGAATCAACATCATCGTATTGTTTTCAGAAACAACAAAGACGCAATCGATCATAACCAAATCATGCATGCGTAAGACACTTTAGAGCCGAAATCGAGTCCACCCCTGTCTACATGTGGATTATGGTTAGTGTAAACAGCCTTACCGGCGAAAACAGTAGCAGCACGTGACCACGACAGAGATTAGCACGATCAACGGCAACAGGACAGAGACGATGATAATTACACCGATTGACGATGTACTACCTTCACGATCTACTTCCGTTACAGAAACACACAAACACGCAAACACACGAGAAACTAGAAATTTGGGGCAAAGCCCAACGTGAGTCTGCCCGGCTCCCTAAATCCGATTGGAAAAAAACATTTAGGGGTTGATAACAAACTAGCAAAGTCACGTGGCTCGAACTCCAACGCATTAGCATACGCTGAACGCGCATTGTCGACTTACGGTAAATCAACATCCGTGCCTGTAACATTTTTGTTAGTACACCAAAGTTCATCAATTTTTCGGTTTTAACGCCGCAGAGATGACAG
>Ga0209671_1008177_pt1 | contig 10930 bp, 5 predicted proteins | sample WorMetHERISLAND2_2_FD_187401 | JGI IMG/M metagenome (GOLD analysis project Ga0209671, IMG submission 187401) | Marine gutless worms symbiont microbial communities from Max Planck institute for Marine Microbiology, Germany - Olavius geniculatus... | ecosystem: Host-associated > Annelida >...
CTATTATCGATCGCTATTTGAAGCAATATGACTCGTATTCGCCAGGTGGCGCCACTGTTGCACATAATTCATTTCAATAACTTATGTTTTCGTGTTGAGAATGAAACAACCTTGATTTCTGCCAAAAAATCGTGTAGATCTAAGCAGTATTTCTGAAGTTAGAAGCTATATAACAGAATGGCCCCGTTTTTTTGAGCCACCCTGTACATTCATATTCTGGAGTGTTTGTATTTGGATGTATTATTATGAGTAAAATTTACAGTGTTGCTGGTTTGTTTACACTTACAGCTGTTTGTATGTACATGTATTCACTTTGTTTCGGTTGTTTAATTTTTTCACTTCTCATTCATACAGCTACATTGCTACAGGTGTTAATTAAAAAGCTCTCTAGCTAACAGTTTTAATAGTTCATTTAATTATGAATTCGTTTTCAGGATTTATTTCCACTTTTTTGTTGTGTGGTATTTAGCAATCCACTGCTTATGAGAAGAACAAATGAAATGTTACATTTTTATCCTTGACAGTGTTATTACTTTGTAAAATTAATGCACATATGGTGCTTTTTGTCCACATAGCTGTCACTCTACTGACATCTTATCAAGTTGTCCGACTGCTTAGAATATATGTTTGAAATGTCTGCCCTTTAAGCAGTGTTACATTAGGTCTGCGACTGTGTAGCACTATCGTTGTTTATTTCAAACTGAATTGGACACTGTACATCATTGGAATGTGATCTACACAACTGCTCTTGGTTATTTTAAGTTTGGTTGTTCTTATATGCTCGTAAGGTTTGCACGTGGATTATTTCCTATGGTGCTGTTGTTAAACTCTGATGCCATTCTAAATTGCTTGACACGTTTTGTATACAGCTCCTAATTACTGTGTTGCTGTTGCACTGTTAATATGTTGAAATACGAGTTTTGTTCGATACATAAGTTACAAAACAGCGTCGTCCTGTTAGTTCTTAAAATATTTAAAATCTGAAATATACGTTTTGTAGGGAGTTTAATTCTGAGTAGCAGCTGTGAGTTTTATGATGATAACGTCACTGTGACGTTATTTGTAAACATTAAATCTTCCCGTAATGAACAGCATGCATGCCATTATTGTATTTTTGTGGGCAAAAAAAATGAATGCAAATCAGATTCACTTTGAAATGCATCCAGTATATGGCAAAGAGTGCTTACGAAGTGAACAATTCATGTTTGGTGTAAGAAAATGCTAGGTGGGCAGAAATTATCATATACTGAGGTGCAATCAGTCGTTCTTCAGTGGCATGGACAGCAGCCAGCATCGTTCTTTGCATCAGGCATTCAGAAGTTTACTGACAGATAAGACATATGTTTGAGCGAACTTGGACGATATGTTGAAAATCAAATATAGTCTTTGGCATTTAAAGAAATGGCATTAACTTGTTAAGTTTATTTATTTTTTGTTACCAAAAAGCTGTTTGTCACTTGCGAGTTATGATAGATTACTGGTGTGGAAAATAATACATGTGTAGATTGTGTTCTGTGAACCGATGACGTCACAATAATGACGTCATCATCAAAAAAATTTCTACAAGTGTTCAGAATAAAATTCGTACAAAACGTATATTTTGTTTTTTTAGATTTGGAAAACTAACAGAATGATGCTATTTTGTAATTTATTTATCGAACGACTCTCGTACATTAAGCAGTCATGCTGTTTCCGCACTTTTTAATAAAGCTTGTTCAGCATTGTTTATCAGAGGTGACATTTTTTGTCGGTGGACTGTTCAGTGCCTGTAACTGTAAGCTGTTGTGTTATGCATCCAGTGACAGTACTCAAAAGTTTACTAGAATAACTGGATAAATTGGGTGGTTGTAAAGTCAGTCACCTGTACCAGCACATATGTGCACTCTGCGATCAATAAATCCCAGTCATCTTCAGTTGTGTTGCTACACTACCCAGGCCCATCAAGAGGGTGGTTTAGAGGGTAAGCTACCCCGGGCCTCCCGACGTTTGGGGGCCCCGCCGTCGCTCAGAAATATAAAGTACACCAGAATGCACCATTTTGGAAAGAAATTCAAAAAATTTCTTTGCAAAAATGTTTGGGGTTTTGCCAGAATGTTTCCCCAGGCCCCGCTGTGGCTCCTGATGGGCCTGACACTACCTTGTGAAATATTAATGTTGGCAGCCTTGTGAAAAACTGACTGAAATTTATCTCATGCGATTTTGTTTTGATATTGTTTTATGGCAGATAAGCACTACTGTTTTAAACGTTGGAGTATTTTGTGGCAGAACTCTGTAGCGTTTTTGCATTCGGGAGGTGGCGCCACTGTATTATATTTGTTGCTATCAGATGTCGACTGTATAATAGTGCATGTCTCTAACACTTAATTGCATAGGCAGGTACAAATAGCCGCACAACGAAGAAGTAGTTATACTTTATGATGATTTTTTGGCTTGAGTGGTAGGCTATTTTGTTGGTCTCTCTGTGAAATTAATGTATAGGCTACCAGTAGCCTACGTAGAACTGGGTTTGGCAAATAGTTTGTTATCTATTTTTGAGACGTGGTGCATAAGTATAGTTGTCACTGATGCTTAATCTGTGCGATTATAGCTGCTTTTACTGCTGTAGTACTGGGTACGAATTCGTATTGAATGTAGGCGAAAAAAATATTTTAAATTTAAGTTAATTTCTCCCTTCGTTCAAAAACGTTTCTCTTGTCTCACGCTGCATGCCGGCCAAATAGCTTTCTTTTTATGTGCGTATGCATTTTCCCCCTTTACCAACTTGCCTCAGTCGACTGCAGTGCCCCTACATTTTCAGCTCCGGTCAGTCGAAAGCCTTACTGCATTTCCTGACGCTGATAATTGTGCCGTCAAATCACTCAAATGAGAAATGCATTGGCGAACGCAACATGACAGCCAGTCGGCCGGCTGCTGTAGGTGACATGCAATTATTGCTCACCTGCGTCTGCTCAGCGAACTGCAAACTTGTGCAAGGTTGTCACGTCTGGGCACTTACACGCGTGCACATGCATCTCTTGATCATGATTGCTTGGTTGGTATTGCACCTTGACCACCGACGTAGGCCGGATGAAAAGTCTGCAGTTTATTGTAGGCCTATAATCTATATGATGACATTAACAACTTTTTATGTAAGGCATCTCAAGGTCGTTCAAGGTCAAGCATTTCAGGGTAGAATCATTAGAAAGGCAATAAGGCACTTCGTGCAGGCTTCATCTCTAAAGGTTCCAAAAATGCTGTGACTGAAATTACCAAAAAAATCGCTAGTTTTGACCTCTCCACTGTCGTTTAATCGCCACGCGACATCCGCAAATATCTGCATGATCTTTGTACTGCGTGAAAATAGTTTTTTTTTACCGCTGATAGTATTGGTCTGCCTCTTTCAAATTTCCGTGCTCACCTCCGAAAGAAGAAAAAGCACCGTATGTGCAGTAAAGTGGAGTGGGCCTACAGCCGTTCCAGGTCATCCAAGGTCGATGATTTTGGTAGCAATCGAAGCGCTTATTGGACTTTGGAGATACGTCGACTTATTGGTTGAAATGAGAATCGCCAATTTTTCCTACCTCCTTTCATTTTGAGCTCTCGGTCGGGGTGAGCTCGTCGATGCACATTCAGAATATAGGCCTACAAGGTTTTGACTGCGTGGACAACTCGGGCGACTAAGAACTATTTGGTCTCTGTCTTTTGTAATTTTGTGGACTGGTGACGATTGACGAATAGAGAAAGGAAGCGATTCCGCCGAACACCAAATTACTTTCGTTACTTTTTTCGTTGTTCTGCCCGCAGCCTATGATCTCAGGATTTTACGAGATTTGTTCACGACTTCTCTGAAAGTGACACTATCACAGGAAGACGGACAAGCCAGCAAACCGAGACGACTCGGACGAATACATATAAGGCCTAACGCTTTTTGGCTGCGGCGGCATATATAGCAAGTAGCACGTACTAGTGCGAGTCTGCTGCTCTCTCTTTCTCTGTGTGTGTGTGTGTGTGTGTGGTCTTAGAACTAACTGCACGAAGATGCTCCTTCATGGCACCGCTTGCACTAAGTGTCGCGCCCACCCGGCGCACGTACAAACGCCGAAGAGATAAGCCCCTGTAGCCTCGCTGCTGACTACTCTTGTACGTGCCGCGAATCTAAAGAGCTAATATCCTTCTGGTCGTCGACGGCGTTTCTTCGCGTTCCTTCGGCACACAGTGTCTACAGCACAATGGGGACGCGGAAATGAACCAAGTTGCCGGACGGCGTGACTGCGCTTTCGGGTGCATTGAGCAGCGGAATTCAAAGACGGACGAACGGACAGACGGACGCACAGACATGTCACAGGCGAACCATAACATGCCCCACGTCGCACGTCTTCCTTGGCCGGATGCCGTGAACTGCAGCAGCAGCGTTGATGTGACAGCAGAAAAAAACACGTAGCCAAGTCGTCGTGTCGGCAGCGACCGGCTGGCGTCGTCAGAAGTCGATGGACGTTCGTAATGTGGCCGTTGACGCTGCTGCTGCGCCTGGCTGGTATGGTGCGATGACGCTCGAGGGGTCTGCGCTACCCGTACGTTTGATCTGCATAATCTATCGGCGACAGCGGGACATGCGCCGCCGAGCGCGTTGTCCACGCCAGTTGCCAGGACGATGCCACGTCGGTCGGTCGCCTCGCCTGATAATGTCTGTCTTTCTGCGCCGTGCCGTCCGCTGCCGGGCAGTCAGGCACAGAGACTGTATGCGCTGACGGGGAGGAGACGAGACATCTCGCTCCTCGCTTGGACTGCTTTCTTCATTAAATGAACGACGGCGGGGAGGAGAGAAATGAAGGAGAAGGGAGGGAGTAGGGAGGAAAAACGTCTCTCGATCTGTCACGTCGACATCAGTCGCTGCAGCAGCAGCGCAGCCGCCGGCACATCATACTGACAACTCAACGTACGTCCTAGTATAGTAGGCCTACACGCAGCGTCAACGTCTTCGGGTCTTCTATCGACTTCAGCGAAAGCGATAGCGACAGACACGTCATCGTTGTTCCGTGTCTCTGGAAGTGAGCCTTTGCCAGTCAGTCAGTCAGTCAGTGGATGAAGGTCACGGCGCACCCCGACTGCTAATCGATCACACACCACGTCCGAGACGTCGACCGTTACTATGGAAATCACAGCTCCAATTGCGTGCAGTTATTTACGCCAAGAGATCGTTTAATCACGCTTGACAGCTTTCTGTAGTGTATCATGCACCTTTGCCGAAAAGTTGTCGATTTATTGCAACTTATAGATAAAGTACTGTTGTATTCAGCCATTTCGATTAGTATGATTGACTATGTCTGTTTCATACCAGAAGTTATTCTTGTTTAGCCTGTAGGCATATTGCGCCTTTGCAAATCCTGAACACATCGTTCGCACAGCAGTTACCATATACTGAATGGATGTAGGCCTGTAGGCCTACCATTTTCAAAACAGCGCAAAGCACAGGTTTGCATGCAGCGTAGTTAACCTTTAACGCCTATCGTTTAATTAGTGTGTTTGGCGAATACAGTCACATAACAGACCTATAGTCGATATAGCCTATCTGTTTTTTCTGTAAGCTATTTACTTTCAACGCTGTCCGACGAACATCTGCACTTGTGCAATATCGACCATAGCTCGTTTTTCACTATAAGCGCCATTGCGTGTTCATCGTCACATGTCTACAAAGCACATCGATCCATATTGCGAACAGTGGCCGAGCCAGGAGGCCAGTAAGGGGCGCCCCCCAGCCAACTTCAGTTGCAAATGCAAGTTTGTGCAGCAAAACAAAGAAATTTCTAGCGCACCTCTTACATTCGTGCAGCGTTCTTAGAGCTTTTCCTGCCCAAAAATGCGTTTGTGGCCGTTTCCCTCATCCCTAGCCACCCTGTCCTTGCTCTCGGCTTTTGAGTCGATTTTCAGCCTTGCGGTCGTCGGTCGCTGTGTATTTCGAAATGATTTTGTAAAAAACCCTGCTCGACAAAACTACAAAACGCGCTATAGCTAGAAAGCTATACGATGGACCTTTATCAGCCGCTGCCCCCGGCAAACTGCAATAATTCCTGGCTACGCCTCTGATTGCGCTGCGTCGGGAACGACGACCGACGGAAAACATGGACGACATCGCACCGAGAACTGAGAAGCAGCGACCGACCACCGGCGTCGATGATGCAGTGTGCGGATGATTGACGGCACAGAGACTGACGTCACCGAGTTCAGGTCCGTCTAACCCCTCATCGACACACAGTGAGTGCGGCGCAATGCAGTGGTCAGTGCAAGGCTGCCCTGCCTGGCCGGCCCATGCAACGCTTCAATAGCGCTCGACGGCGCTGACGTTTCCGACCACAGACCGACAGGCCTCAATGCATCGCAGCCTCAGCAGCTTGCAGTAACTGACTGACTGCACGGATCCATGAAGTGCTGCAGTCCACTGCTGTCTGTCTGTGATGCCGCTCGAATGAAAGGCCGCAGCGACAGATCTTCAAGTCATCCTCGTCGTCTCGTCATGACAACCAACCTTCCACCAAGCCTGCAGTTCTGCTCGTTGAATCAATCAATCCTCCAGTGCATCCATACCGCTCACTTCTTTCTTACACGCAACCCCTTACCGCGTACTCTGCACTTTATCTGGGTATAGAAGAACTGGCGCGAGTTTTATAAGAACGCAGCTATGCAGCTGAGTGCAGACGCCGCCCGTGACGCATGCTAAGTGATACGCTAAGCAAGACGTATCAAGTGCAATGCGAGAGAGAAAGAGGGAGAGAGAAGACACATGCTGAGCCACGGGGGAAGCGGATTAGAGCAGAAGGAACGAAAGCAGATGTGTCGAGGAGCTGTTGCTGTTGGAACGGTCAGTGGCGACTGTACAAATGACGCGCCAGCAAAGGGGGGGAAGCAGCGCGACGGCAACGCTCGCAACAGCAGCAGCAGCTGTGGCGGTGCTGCTGCTGCTCGGATGCTAATGCTCTCTCTGTGTGTGCTACACAGACGGTTGTTTCGGTCCGAGCCAAACAACCTGCGACACAAGCAGCGAATGCGTCGCCGCCGATCGCTGCAGTTGCTGCCCACCGTCGTCGCTAACAACACCGCTGCCGCCTCTTGGATATATTATTAATTATGGCAGTCGAGTTGTGCGCATGCGTCGTGCACCGACCTCGTTTTCAAACCGGTTTCCGGAAGCGACGGCGGCAACGAGTCAGCATTTTGCATCATGTTACCGGCACTCGTCGTCGTCGTGTGGTTTCGACGAAGCATGCTGTTGACGACCGTGATACTGTGCGTCAGTGGACAACGTCAGAAGAACACGAGCCCTCAGGAGAAGAACGACCACAACAACAGATGACAGAAAGGTAAGTCTGTGTCTGTCGGCAAGACAAATCTAGCTTGCTTGCTGCTCGCTGTCTCTTAAGACGTTAAGACGATTTCAACACGCTCAACCTGGCCGTAATCCGATCAGGGCACGGTTTGCTGATCGGACGCGTTGAAGCGGTGAAAGCGATGGTCGAGAGACTCGCTCATCCGTCGTGTCGTCCGCTGCAATGTCTCTTTCTTCGCGCCTTGTAAGCAAGCAATCTTCTTCCCGCTCAACATGTTATCCGACTCAGTGGTATACGATGGCGTGAGACAAGAAACATTTTACCACAATAGTATGGCCTATAGTTGAGCACGAAATTAACCGAACAAAAATAAGCGAATAGAATGAATAAATGAACGATTACTATAAAACTGTCAGGTTATTTGCAAACGAAGTACAGGCCGGGTGTATAATCGATAGTAAGAGGTGTAAGAGTAGTCATGATTAGCATGATCAGCTAAGTATATACACAGGTGGATTTGGCCTCGTCTGTATATGGCACTCTGCGTCATTCGAAAGTTTTGACATTCTTTGGCCTGGGGGGGGGGCTTTAACGCTGTATTGCGAAATCTATACTATACGACTTTAGGCTACTGCCTTTTTTCTTTGAATAAAAAAATTATGTGACGCTCCAACATTTTTACTTTAAATTCGGCCCCGACTGAACAGCTAAAGTTGCATTGTAATATTGTAATATTGTAATTGTGTATTGTAATATAGGCTACACTGTGTTCTAGATGAATCAAAGCCATATTTACTTTTAAGATAACTTTGGCAAAAATGTGGATCGATTTCAATAATTGTTTTACTTTTGAACTTAGTGATAAACTTCGGAAGAGGAAAAGTAAACGCTGCTACCTCACGGTGACCTCATATATGTTATCACACTAACTTGTAAAATTTGAGTGTTCAATTGTGCCTCTTTACAGCAGTTGTTGAATGGTCACGTGACCGATGACGTCACGTGATGGCGGTCGGCGGCCATGTTGCAAAATTTTAAATTGCTAAGTTTGAGCAACTTGTTGTTTAATTCGGTCAACGCTGCGCCAAACGTTCAGCAAAGGATCGCACAAAATATTGCAATCACGTCGATTGTTTTCAGCAAGATTCAGAAAAAAACTTAAACTAAATACTAAAAAATTTATTGATAAAATTAAAACAAATACATAAAATTTATAACTTTGAAACGAAATTAACACTTAACGCTGAGTACTGTGGCTGTTATAAATGAAAAATTGTACAATTATTAAACGTTCAACTTTCGCAAAGTATACTGTGGCAACAAGTGTGGGATAACAAGACACCGTTTTGCCTCTGCATCTTCCATATTTATCACCGAGTGCAAAAGTAAAAAAAAATTATTGAAATCGCATCGCATTTGCTAGTCACTGTAAAATAGTTATGCCTTTGGTTAATCTGAGTGAGACACGGTGTAAAAGAATTAGAGAAAAATACTCGATTAGAACGGCGCTGAAGAAACGATTAGTTGTTGTCTGAGTCCAACAAAAAATAAATTTACTTTTAGGAAATTTAGCTGTAATGTAAAATGTTGAAGTGTTTTATGTGCTAGTTATACTAAAATATAAGTGAAAAAGTGAAGTTTTATGACGTCTGAAGCTGGTGCATCAGTCACGGTTAATGTAAGAGATAAAGTCAAGACTAATGAAATTTGGATTAAGCGTACAATCATGACAAATGCTGATTGTTTGATTAAAATACTGCCCAAAAAATGTTTCGTCAAGTTAAAACGGACTTGGATAGTGTATTAAACGGCGTTGTCACGTTAAGTTTTTTTTCAGTAAGAGCAAAAACAGACTGAGCCGTCATGCGAACGAACGGTTAGCCACCCAGCTTTCAGTTTACCAGCTCACGCGGAACGCATCATTTTTCTGACCGAGTTCTATTAAAGGCGCGTTTATATGGCAGCCACTTCGCCGCAGCAACGCGCATCAATCATTTTTGTGTCATTGTAGATTCCTGCCTTTGGGTCTGAAAAACTTCGTTAGTTTCCTTTCGCATTTAAGTTTAACTCTGCGTGCTTAGGTAAGCGTTGCACTTCGAGAGCCTTTTGTCACATCCTTATGCACTTACTTGGAACATTATTTCTACCAGAACTTAAACTGTACAACAAAACAAAACTGCACAACAAAACTGTCTGAAGTTTATGGAAGGTCAAATTTTTGACTTCCTGTAAGAAAGAGAAGATGCCGTTAACACAGGGCCTGAACTACCGTTCAGCCTGTGATGTGGACACGAGCGCGCTTTTTCCGTTTATGCCCCGCTTGCACAATGAAGCAAACATGAAGCAAACTCGGAGCACACGTCGTGCACGTGTATATTAAATACGTTTGCTTTTTCTTCGCTTCATGTTTGCTTCATTGTGCAAACGGGGCATTACTGATGCAACGGCTGCATGGTCGGCCATACGAGGCAAACAACCAACAAGCTAATGTACATGTAGATTCTCGACGTTTGTTCGATGCACGACTTCGTGTACGCACTTCACTCGGTCTCTGGAGTTAACCTCCTCATCGTGGTCAGTCGGTCGGTCGGCCGGACCAGGCGCCTGTCTGTGCACTCGTCGTCGGCCACTTGCCAGTCGCTCGGTCGTCAATCGATTTCACTATTGTCGGCACTGCGAACACCCTTCGGCCGGTGCCGCTGCCGTCGTTTTTCATTGCTCAATTCTTATACAGTATCGATTATTCGTTCATTCAGTCGTGCAGCTAAGGCGAAGGCGGTACAGAGCGAATGTTCGGTATCGGCACAGTTTGAAGGCGTCGTCGTCATCATCGTCGACGACGTTTGTCTTGCGTGACAACATTAGCACCGCATTGTTCCGACAGCTGCCGCTTCCAATGAGCTGTACGCGTGTGTAGGGATAGGTCTTCTTCTTCTGCTGGTGACAGCATGAGGCGTCATGACGTGTTCGACTAATTATTCTGTCTTGTCGGCCCTGCAGTTGCGTGTCCGAATGTCGTCACCATTTCCCGGCCGTTTCCTGCGTAGTTAGTTAGCTACCAGGTGTTTTTCTAGCACCAATGACTGTAGACTTTTTCTGCCACAATTGCCGACTAAACTGTTGGACTGAGAATGTGCGCAAAGTGAAGATTACCGGGGGCACGGCGATATCATCTATGTGTGTCTTCAGTAAAGATGTTAGAGATTGTATCTTCGTCATGCACGTGCTTTAATGTCGTCGCGATATCGAAAAAATTTGCACATACATCAAATGATAACTGATAGAATTTGGACAAGTATAGTCTTTTCCTGTTATGTACACACTATCCATGCATACAGGGTGCGGCAGAAAAAAGTAGCCCCTAAAGTTTTTTGCTGTTTTCTCAGCAATCGTTTAGCATTTTAATCTAAAAATTTACAGATTTGTTTACTAAATTGTTCTGCGGCTAAATGCCAAACAAAATTTGATTCCATTGAAAAATGACGAAGTTACAGATTTTTTAACATGACCGTTTACCGATTTTTTAGCGTGAAAAAATGTTCAAGCTACAACACCAGTTCAGTAACATCGTTGAAACAAGTCAAACAACACAGTTAACTAATGATCAGATGCCAAAATTCCATTATCAC
>Ga0209671_1008179_pt1 | contig 10929 bp, 6 predicted proteins | sample WorMetHERISLAND2_2_FD_187401 | JGI IMG/M metagenome (GOLD analysis project Ga0209671, IMG submission 187401) | Marine gutless worms symbiont microbial communities from Max Planck institute for Marine Microbiology, Germany - Olavius geniculatus... | ecosystem: Host-associated > Annelida >...
AAGCTATAGTGCATTGCGTTCGATCACTGATAGAGTTCATTGGGTCACGGTGCTAGTGACGGTAAACAGCTGCCTCATGATGGAGCACCTCCTACAGAGCAGACGTCTAGAGGAACTGGAATAAGGCATTCTTTGACAATGAAAAAAACCTTTATTGGAATTTTGAATTATCCAAATAATAGGCCTAATATTCAAACTTACGCTCTGTGTACGTTTACTTTTAGTTTACAAACGTTTACAATCTTTTTCTACAATCTTTTTCCTAATAAACGCGTTTATTAACGTTTAGGCGTATTATAATTTTTGGACGTTTATCACATCTATGGTGCTGCACGGAGCTATTCAAAAAATAAAAGTGGCACGTTTCTGTGGACCACAAAAAACGAGTTTTCGTACCACATTCCTGTGGGAATCCTATGGGTCCTACTTTGAAGTCTGCATCGCAGAGAGACGACAGTTATGCCTATAGAATGAACAATTGGTGCCACTGGCCTTGGATGTAATAGCCTATAACCAATGCCGCGATGTAGCTTTGCGTACGGTGATCCACAAAATTAATTTGATTCATTTTTCTTCTATCCTACTTCTTCTTCTTGCTGTTTTTATTTGGGAAATAACTATTTAAGCATTATGTGACAATAGTAAGTCCAGGTATGTCAAGTGCTTCAATGCACGGTGCACGGAGCAAAAACAAAATATATGATTCTTGAGAACGATTTTTGAAGGGTGGACGTTACCTTTAAAAAGCAAGCCAAAAGAGATACGATTTCAGACGGTTCTTGCGTATGTCAGTGAACAACACGTCCCGTAAGCCACACACGTTAAGTTATAGCTATCGTAGACGAATCTGCATACGTTCCTACGCGTTCCTGTGGTACTGTGGTGCGCGTCTATAGCACATTACGTGGCCGGCGTCCGTACGTGGTTCGTCAAGCCATTCGGGGCACCTGCCCCGCATGCAGCTGGCGGCGACGTCCTGCCGGAAATGGAATGCCACCGACGACTGATCTATGGTAGTCGTCGGTCGGCCTGCCGGCGAACGGAACGGTAGCTAGGCAGCAGCGAACGACTACTGGTAGTGCCGTAGAGGGGAAGCAAACACGATGCGGCAGGGATGTGGTCTCGATCTACGTCTGGTCTCGGGTCTCGGACCATTTCGTCTCGTCGAGACGTTTAGTGCAAGCGCGTGCCGTGCGTGAAAAAAATGACAACAGCACGTTAACGCAGTCACCCGAAATGTCATTTGTGACATTTATATGTCATTTTATTTTAATGCCAACAAAACTGCATAAGCAAAAAACAATGCATCATAAAGTGAACAACAATAAATGAAACTTGAGCTTAAAAACTTCTTCAGCTTTCATAGAAGTAGTCGCAGTTTCCGCGAAAAGTAGCGCGATATAAATAGTATAACATTCGCTGCATTTATCAACTTGGCATTAGGCCTAACAGTCGACGACGACGTCGACGTGACAAAGCTAAGTCGCTGAAAGTGGACCAACCAAGGATCCGTCTTTATAGACAACTTGTAAACCCTAGACGGCGCATGTCATCTTCAAAGTTTCTTTTTGCTGCGGTCGGTTGGAACTTTGATCCTACGAGAAAACCACAACAGCAACGCACACACACTGTGATTGACGATCGATTACTATGCCTATTTTCGTCACGTAGGCCTGCAAGAACCCACAATAGAAAGCGCTTACCATGGTGCAAGTTAGTTGATCCATAGGGCCTATAAAATTTTGTCATTTTCAACGAATTTCATCATACGTCTCGGACACCGTCTCGGAGGCTGCAACGTCTCGTCTCCGTCTCGGCGCAGAAGGTCTCGTGCACATTTCTGCCATGCAGTCCGATGAAAAACTCCATCACCAGTCAACGAATCCGCTTTGCTCTGCATGCGCTGGCTGCCGTAACGCCTACATTAATCACCCAGTTGTACGAGTCCGGCCGACTCGAACGACCGAGGTCCCGTCCCGTCCAGGCCACCGGAACAAGTTTCATCGTCGCTGTCGGTTTGCCTTTATTTCTACGTCGTCGCAGAGTAATTACGGCTGCAGCTATATACCGACTGGATGCCTAATAATGGACTGACTTTATTGGTCAAGCCCCTAGCTGGCAGGCATCGCTAATGTCAGCTGTCATCGATGGCCCGGCGTGTCTGTGTGTCCGTTAAATATAACGTTGGTCGCACGCACGCGGTTGTTATGCCAACAGGAGGCGAGGCAGTCTCGCTGTCTCTGTCCGTTGGCTCATGACGCTGCGAGCTGTAAGCGACCCTTATTCTTAGGTAGTGTGTCTGTCTGTCAGCAGGACAGGCTATCAATAGCAGCTCACGTGACGCGCGATAGCAGCGTTACTGCCACCGAGACCTGAGCAATCGTGTACAACACGCAATAAAATAATAATGTGTCTTGAAGGAGTACACAAATTTGAGGCTTCCGTACGGAAGGCTCCTTGAATTTAGGAGGTCGAAACTTAGATTGTTAAAAAATGTACGTTCTATGCAAAAAAATTCATACGCAAGTTGTTCAGGTCTATCTCCAGCTATTTAGGCGCAATAAACTCTTGAAAAATTAATATGCGCCGTAGCCGAAAGTTGCAAAAACATTAAAACCCTTTATTTTTGTGGTTCAAGGTCATTCAAGGTCATGAATGTCATCATCATTCAAAAGCTCGTCACTAGCCATTGTTATGATAAGCAGTATGCCTGTGCCTTTCTTCAACTGTTTTCACGCTAGACGAGCCAATAGCGGCAAAATAACGTTTTTAAGGGGTGCCCCTCTTTCACGCCCTCGTTCGAGGGGAATCCTTTCTCCCAGGGGCACAAAAATTTATCGCGATGGATTAAAGTTTTTGGGCATCCCACGATGAAGATTTCGTGATTCTAGCTTGTATACCGTTTTGATACAATCGCAAAGTGTGACAGACGGACAGACAGACAGACAGACGCTCAGACCATGGCTAATTTAAAAAGCTCGTCACCAGTGCTTGTTGCCTATCTGCAACCGTTTTCATGCTATACTAGCCAATAGTGGCAAAATAACGTTTTTAGGGGTGCCCCTCTTTCACGCCCTCGTTCGAGGGGAATCCTTTCACCCAGGGGCACAAAAATTTGTCGCGATGGACTAAAGTTTTTGGGCATCCCAGATCTCGAGTACGCGTCAACTCATGTCTCTCTGACCCGTTCACGACAACTTCGGGTGTCCGTCAAGGCTGCGTGCTGGCCCCTGCTGTTTTTTGCATCGCGATAGACTGGATTATGTCGAGATGTGCAGGGTCTATGGGCACCACTGTCGGCAGCAAGACATTCACCGATCAAGACTATGCAGACGATGCTGTCTTGTTCACTGACGACCCGAGCAAATGGACAGAGATTCTGACAGGCTTCGATGAAGCCTGCCAGACAATGGGCCTGCACACGTCATGGCCGAAGACTCATCTTCAAAACGCTGGATACGGAACCCAACCATGTGCTGTAACCATCCAGGGACACACAGTCGACGTCACCGACCGTTTCACATACCTGGGTAGTGACATCAGCTCATGCGGCCGCTCTACACCAGAGACGCTCAAACGCATCGGGTTCGCTTCAAGCGTCATGGGCCAGTTAACATCTGTATGGCGGCAGTCAAGACTGAGCCTGCACACTAAACTGCGCCTGTACAACGCCCTTGTCGTCTCTGTTCTTCTGTACAGCGCAGAGACCTGGACACTTACTAAATCTGATGAGCATAAACTGGAAGCATTCCAGATGTCATGCATGCGAAGAATCCTCGGCATTCGGTGGTTCGATTTCGTGTCAAATGCGTCGGTGATGGACCAAGTCAAACAGTGTCCTATCTGCAGCAGAATACGCGACAGACGTATCACGATGTTTGGACATGTACGCCGTCTACAAGAGTCTGTTCCCACGCACGAGGCACTTCGTCTGCCAGTCAACACCCGTACAGGTGTCCGACCTGATGACAGGATAGACTGGAAGCGTCCGCGTGGCCGTCCTCGACATACGTGGATCCGCCAGCTGGAGATCGACGTCAGGCTTACTGCAGCTGCCGCCTGGGATATGGCCGGTGATCGTGAAGTCTGGAGGACGCAACGACCCGTCGCCGGTCAAGCGGTCCAGTGAGTGAGTGTGAGTGAGTTAGGGTTACAGTTGCAAAGCCGACTGTTGTGAAAGATGTTACCATTGCATTCTCTGTTGGACTTCAATCAACTGAACATTGACTCAGATTCTAAGCTGTGGAATTGATTGGACCTGGATGCAGATGTGAAGTCGTTAGACTCGGAATCGGACTTAAACCTGTTGGATTTGGACTCATCTTAGCAGACTTGTACTCATAGTGGGAGCGGGAGTAAGTGGACTATGCTGCAGATATTGTTTTCCGTGTCTGTCTGTTTGTATGTCTCCTTGTCTCTGTATAGGCTAATGCAAGTGTATCTGTCTGTGTCTGTCTGTCTGTACAGGGTGCGGCAGAAAAAAGTGGACGCCAAATTTTTTTCGCCGTTTTCTCAGCAACTGTTTGGAATTTTAATATGAAATTTTACAGCTTTAATTACTGAAATCTTCTACATTTAACGGCCAAGTAAAATGTGATTATGTTGAAAAACGACGAAGTTATAGACTTTTTAACATGACCGCCTACCGATTTTTTGGCGTTCAAAAATGTTTATGCTAAAAATGCTATTTAATTTTCAAAAACTGGTTACACGTTACTGCCAATGACGTCACCATGACGTTTTGATAAACAACAGTTTATACTGTTTATAAATTATCACTAAATTATCATTCCTTTAAAGCAATCGCCGGCTGCCCACCGGATTCATCTTCCAGCAGGATGGCGCACCGGGTGCGTCAGCACACACAGCACGCAACGCCGCGCAGCCAGCGTACAGAACTGGCTGCGGGCCAGCTGTCCAGATGTCATCACAAAAGACCAATGGCCTCCAAATTCGTCGAATATGAACCTGATGGACTATCATGTATGGGGCTCAATGTTGAAGGCTTACTGCAAGCTTAAAACAAAGCCGAAAACAAGCGCCAAACTCAAGAAAGTGTTTGAGGTTATTTGGGACAACCTGCCACAGGGACTGATCGACAAGTCTGTAATAGATTTCTCAAATAAGGTGCTTGACTGGAGGCTGGTGTTGTAACTTGGAGCTGGTGGTGAACACTTCGAACATTCACAGTAACAATGGAATTCTGGCATTTGATCATTATTTATCTGTGTTGTTCAACGATGTTATTAAATTGGTGTTGTAGCCGGAACATTTTTGAATGCTGAAAAATCGGCAGGTGGTTATGTTAAAAAAATCTGTAACTTTGTCATTTTTCAACAGAATCAAATTTTACTTGGCAGTTAGATGTAGAAGGTTTTAGTAAATATATCTGTATAACTTCAAATTAAAATTTTAACGGTTGCTGAGAAAACAGAGAAAAACTTTAGGGGTCCACTTTTTTGCTGCACCCTGTATATCTGTGTGTCTGTGTATGACACATGTGTCTTTGTGTCTGTGTCTCTCTGTCTGCCTGTACATCTCTTTCTTTGTCTGTCTGTCACACAGGTGTAGCTGTCTGTCTGTCTGTATCTCTCTCTGTTTGTGCATCACTGTTTGGGCTTTTTTGCAACTCTGGTCTGTGATTCAAGTGTTTCTGTCTTTGTATCTGTCCGTATCTCTGTCGGTCTGTGTATCTGTCTGCGTGTAATGACGTGTAGGTGTTTTTGTTGGCGGGTCGTAAGAGGAAGAAAAGTAAGACGTCAAACTATCTCATCTCCATTGACCCCATCGACCTGTCACGTGACGGTGATGCCTTCATTGGCAAGCTCAGGTATGATGTCAGCATGACGCCAGAATTACGTCACCGGTGGCAGTGAATATTTAACTTTGATGTTGGAGGAATGAGTAATTTTCTCTAACATTTCCTGAAAATTGTGTGTGAATTTAAAAGATTTTCTAGAGAGATATGGAAGAAATGACAGTGAGTGTTTTTTGTCAGAACACAGTGTAGTGTAGAGGGCATCGAGGGCTACCGCGGACAAAATTCCTGGCAAATACATTGAAGGAATTTTGAGGGGTGTGAGGGGAAAATTTTTCTTTAACCCCTCATATCTCCCCCATTAGAGGAACTAGGGGGCTTAATTTTTTTTCTCTAACATGCTTCGAGGGGGACATGTTCTGGCAAAATTTCAGCCCCATCAGTTGAACAAGGGATGAGTGGGAAAATGTTAAGTAAATTTTTTCAAATTTTGAGGGTCAAAAAAAGTTGATGTCAGCTTTTGGAACCTATGGGATGGATCAATCTGTTTCGTGCACCAGGTTATCAGGGAATAGTTTTTATACGTCAGGCAGGGGTTAAATCCCAATTTCTGCGTCCGGTTTTTGGCTCAGCTCCAAAATTTTCCAATTATGCATAATTCATTCCCCTCAAGTTTTGTCAGCCATTTGAAGGCCGACGGTTACCATACTTGTGGGACTTGTAAACATTATGCCCCCTTACAAAATTCTTGGCTCTATGCCAGATTTGCAATAATTGTTTGGCCGCTAGGAGGCGCTAAATGAATTTCTTTGACCCTTGATTTCTTGCTTATTTTTGACGATATTGGCACAATTTTTTTCACCGTGTGGTAGGCCTTTCTTGGCTCTTTAACTCTGCCAAATTTTGTTTGTGAAATATTTTTCTTTCCTCTGCTAGGGGGCGCTAAAGTTTTTGTTTAAAGAAATGATTTCTCGCATATTTATCAACCGATTGGCGTAATTTTTTTTCACCAGATTGTAGGCCTCAATAGGTGCGTTAAGTGTGCCAAATTTCGTTCATTTTCTCTTTTTCATTTCTGAGATAATGGGAAAAACTTTAAAGCCCTTCCTTTTCGACTCCGAACATGCTGAGTGTTTGTGTGTTTGTTTGTTGACTGTGATAGGTCTAATATGCTTGGTACACAGTTTACAGTTTTTGACAATGGTCAAAGTCCTAAAGGCCGCAACGTCAATGAAAACAACCTCCGTCGAGAAATGGTCGCCATCGCTTATGTGAGTTTGCGCTTTTAATATTTTTCCAGGTCGTGCAGCAGCTTAACTACGGTGAAGTGGGAAATTATGCTATCCAGACAACGTCTGTAAGTCATGTGTGGCTGAAATAACTTTTAAATATGGAAGATATTAAATATTGCTGTCTGTCTCTCTGTCTGTCTACATGTGTGTGACTGATGTGATGTTAGGAGACGAACATACTTGGGTTCAAGGGGCCACGCAAGATGTCAGTCATCATTCCGGGAATGAACTTGGAGCATGAGAGGGTCGAGTTACGGCCACGAACAGTACGTTAAGTCTCTGCAACTTTGACCGGACTTTGATTGACTTTTTTGCACATTAAACTCGTAGAGAAGAACAGTTTCCATTATACTGTTATTAATCACATTACTGTGCATGACATTTTCTTGTGAATAACTGGCTGCTGTTGAGTACTAGGCCTAAGAAATCTGTCGTGTCATTCTATAGTATTTAAATACTATGACTTTGGTGTTTAAATACCTAACATTTATTTGAGTATTTACATAGTATTTAAGTACCAATGCTTCTAAAGTTCCAGGTGTTTGCATTGTCTTTAACTATTTTGATTAATTATTTGTCACACTACTGTCCACTGTGTCACATGAAAGTTGTGGGAAAGTTTGGGATTTTTGCCAGATACTCTGTCACATGGAATGTATTTTCATTTGTAGCAACTAGTTGCACGTGGAGCCAGCAGATGTGACAGACAAGTTGTTTATTGCATGTGCAGAGAGTGTATGTGGCGCACTAACTGTTTATTACATGTCCAGGAGCACGACGGTCTAATAGAACGGTGGAAACGCAAAGCAATGGACAACATTCTCGAACTACATAACAAGACGCCTGTCTGGAACGATGGTCAGACACAGCTGCTATTCATTGCATTGTTATAGCAACATCAGGCACTGAGGCCTAAACAGTCTGGTGAAAAAGTAGGGATGGGGAATAATGTTTAAATTTTTAAATTTTATGTAATGCTACATAATAGCTCATAAAAACAGTGACAGATTGAATTTCGTAGTAGCCATGAGAGCTAAAGCAAAGATACTGCAGTGTAACAGACTAGTTTTGTTTCAGTCAAGTTTTAAAAGCAAACAGAAAAACTGCTCCGATATTTTTGTTCGTCTAATATATATTAATGTTTTGGGAGGATAGAGGTTTTTAAAGCAAATCAGTTTTTTTTATTTGTGCTTTTGTTTCATCACAGTGCTAATTGTAGGGGTTTGGCTTTTTGGATTAAGTTACTTTGGCCTTCTTTCGTATTGTTTCTGAGATACGGCAGCTTGAAAGTCGCATATTTTTCCTTACATCTCTGTCTTTTAACCGCTCGATTGAGTTGTCCATTGCGTGTCTGTGTTTGTGTGTGGCGCAGACACTCAGTCCTATGTGCTCAATTTTCACGGTCGAGTCACTCAGGCGTCCGTCAAGAATTTTCAGATTGTCCATGACAATGACGGTATGTAGGCAATGAGGTCGTGTGACTTCATCAAAAATGTATGTTTTACTGATGTCTCTGATCTCCCATGGGAACGGGAGATTTTCATTTCAAACCCATAGCCGAAAAATGTAGTTGCAGATTGCTGCCCACACCTGACAGATAGAGATAAAGATCAGTGTGTTAAGTGGGATTTAAGCTATGCGCTCAGTGTACACAATCTGATGCATCGAGGCTCATCACTTATTGACCGACTTGTGTAGTGTGTTAATGTGAGTGTTAATATCTTGCAGCCATTACAGTAATGCCTTCACAGATGCCATGTATTTTACACACCACGTGTATCATGGTGCACTGATTTTATCCGACATTGCTATTTGGTGACTAAACCACGCTCACAGAAGTTGGTCATTTTCATTGATTATTTACCGTCTCCTTTAGTCTTTGGTATTTGACTGTCTCAGTGTGACCTAATCTGTAGGGCTCACAGTTTTCCGCGGAAAATTTGACCAAATTTTGCGGTTTAGTTCGCGAAATTCCACAGCTCACCGCGGCAAAATTGTCCAAATCGAAAGGCTTACCGCGGCCTTCAATTTGTGCGTAAACTAAGCTTTATTTTGTCAAAAAAACTTCATTTTTTGATGGCTGGCATGATGCTCGGTTATGCTAGCAACACACAATAAAAATTATCTATCTTTTTCTTTTCAAAAGTGGAATTTGTTAGTCGCATTGTGTCTGTTTACGATTGTGCCGTATTATGATGGTAATATTAGAAGGGACACAGTTTTTTGGCCATTTAGTTAGATTTTTCTTCGTGATATAGTTTGTCTAATTACGTTGTCAAGCCGACGTTTGTACTAATCATCGGTCATTTCTCAAAATTTTGCAAAATTCTATGAAATTTCGCAGCAACATCAAAATTTCGTGGAAAAGGGCAAATTCCACTGCTCGGCTCGAAATTCCGTGACCCGCAGAAAACTGTGGGCTCTGCTTATCTGTCTGTCTGTGTCTTTGTGGCTATGTTGGGCGGTAGGCGTGGTGTAGTGGTAATGCATCTGATCCGATCAGCGAAGTTACTGTACGCAGGGCCCGGTTAATACTGCGATGGGTGACTGCCTGTGGGCAGGTAAACCATCTTGGGATGTAACCAACCACCTAGGTCAACTCAGCCTTCCATCCCTCCGGGGTAGGTAAATCGAGTACCGGCCTATCTGGCTGGGGTTAAGGCGGGGCGCGTTCACCTCAGGTGGCAGGTAACACTGTGTGATCCCATATGACAAGTGACACTCCGTAGCTCTGAGATGGGTTCGCTCATTAGGAGCTATATGCGACCTTTAACCTTTATGTGTGTCTTTGTGTCTGTGTGCAGTGGACTATATCGTGATGCAGTTTGGTCGTGTCTCTGAGGATGTGTTTACGATGGACTTCAATTATCCGCTGTGTGCCGTCCAGGCGTTTGGCATCGCGCTCAGTAGCTTCGATGGCAAGCTGGCCTGCGAGTGAACAGTAAACATTTGGTCCGTCTTATATTTCTTAGATTGTTTCTCTGTCTCAACTACGTACACTCCACCATGCACACGTGTACATATCCTTCACTTGTTCACAGCAATCCACAGACAACCTGGTTGTTACGATGATAACTATGATGCACGGCTGGATTCAGAAATAGTTGTCAAACATGGCAGTAGCCTCACTGAGCCTTGCAACCCACATATTTAATGAAAAATGTAAGGAAACCATGTTTTTTCTGATGGTGTTGAAAAACAACAGTAACGGCATGTTAAGATGTTATATTTACTTCTACTTCAAAATGCGCCACTTTTAGTAGTAGGAAAACCTTAGAACTAGCCAAAATTGACAAGACATGCTTGTTCAGTTGAACGTGCTTGCCGATTTTTGCCTATTTTCAAGGTAGGGAGCCTTCACTGCTTAGGGTTGGGCATGTTCAGATTTGGCGGTGTGCTGATCAACAATTTCTCGGTCGCTAGTCCATCTCTTAGTGCATGCATTGTGTGGCTTCATTCTTGTCTCTGTTAATAGTCATCAGGTCATGTCAGCACCATATTCATTGTGTCGTACAGGCAGCAACTAGTGCCAGGTTAGGGTTACTAGGATTAAGCTATCAGCTACTAGGATTAAGGGTGCATTCACATAGATGTGAGTGTGAGTCCGATTACCTGTATATCATCATCATCATTTCTGGCAAGCACCACTAAGAGTGCGTAGCGCCGAACATAGACATCAATCTCCAGAGTGGACGGTTCTGTGCCAGGTCAACTGCATCGTCTATGTTGAGGTCGCTGGATTTCAGATCCTTCTGAATGGTTTTCATCCATGTAATACGAGGACGTCCCAGTGGTCTCGTCCAGTTTCCTGCGGGGGAAGCTGTTAAGATCTGTTTTGCATCTGTTTCATCAGGCATTCGTGCAATGTGTCCGAACAGG
>Ga0209671_1008180_pt1 | contig 10927 bp, 7 predicted proteins | sample WorMetHERISLAND2_2_FD_187401 | JGI IMG/M metagenome (GOLD analysis project Ga0209671, IMG submission 187401) | Marine gutless worms symbiont microbial communities from Max Planck institute for Marine Microbiology, Germany - Olavius geniculatus... | ecosystem: Host-associated > Annelida >...
GTGTCAAATTTCGTCCAGTTTTGCTAACTGTTTTGCAGCAACATACCCGCAAAAATTAATAACAAAAGTAAATGCACAGCCCCCACATCTCGTTTCTTACGTTCGTACTTTATCTTGTAAAATCTAGCAACGATTTTTATGGCATACAATAGGCATATATTATATAGCATCAAATTATGAAGTTTGCACATGAACATCAAATTGTTACATTAGGTAACTATCAGGTAGCGTTCATATTATCAAAGCAAATGTTTGAACTCTCGTCCACCAGATTTCACACAGGCGCTCAGCTGTTCACGTCACACGGTCGATTGCCTCGTTGATGACACGCTGGTGCAGACCAGACCAGACCATGCAGCAATCAGGCGCCGCTGAAGTTCGCATTTTAATAGAAAATTCGTATAAATTTGAAGGTTTTGCAAAGCTAAAATTTAACTCGTATTTTTTTGCTAAGGATAGACCTAGTAGTGTCAAAAGTTTAAATAAGTTTTTAAAGAAGTTGCGATATTCCGGTTAGATGACAAAACGTCGCAGTGTGCGTTCCGTTCCAATGCGTCGCTAGTTTTTACAAGGTATAGTACTTACACATAAAACCAGACGTGAGTAATTCGTTTATACATGTTTGTTCTAACTTTTGTGTGCTATGTTTCTGCCAATAATGAGCAAAATCGGATGAAATCTGGCAATTAAAAGATATCGCAAAAATGAAAAGGTGAACTCTTTGTATCGTATAGCTGTGACCATAGCTTTGCAGATATGTAAACAAAAGCTACAGCCCACGATATGGTGAAATGCATAAGACATACAAATATCAACGAACTACGAGTATATCAAAAACGGCCATACGCAGATTTGGAATCGTAATGTCGAACAGAATCTACTGCGAATCTATTGCAGCTTGATATATCGTGCAACAAGAATTAATGCTGTGGCGATTCCTGTGCAATGCTTCGGCCTACTGAATCGAGACTGCGACGAGCTGGTTGTGTAGTAGGCCTAAGCAGTTCTAAAAAAGCAACGATGTGGTCGGGCCTTGTGACGACATTCCATCCGGCAGGGCCTACACGCCCACTGCAGCAGGCAAAGTCGCTGGCCGTAAGTGAACACAAGCTACGAGTGATATGTGTCATTCGATGGAGGTTTTTGACTTCTTCTGACTTTGAGCCATGACCTTTTGTACTGAAAATAATTAGCACACCAGTTACCGTATCGAATTCGGTTTTCTGTGCCTTTTAGTTTTCGAGTTATGCGTCCTTATGGCGCAGACGGATCCGAAGACAGTGTTTAAATTGCCGGGGGGATTGAGGGGGTTGAACCCCACCAACTGTTTTCTCAACCCCTCTAACACACTGTCAAATTATGTACAAAGGGGGTCAGCTATATACTGTATGTACATACGATTTACATCACAATTTTGTTCGGTCTCTGACCGTCGAAAAGTTCAACCCCTTCAGCTAACTTTTCACATTTCAAACACTGCCCGAAGAGACAAACAGACAGACAACATAAAGACTAGAGCTGTCGAAGCGTTAATTTTTTTAACGCAATAATTAACGCGTTATTAACGCACCCAGGCCCGTCGAAAGGGAAAGTGGGGGATAAGTTACTCCGGGCCCCGCGACGTTTGGGGGCCCCGCCTGTAGAATATGGAAAGTTAGAAACATATTTATAAACGTATAATCAACTACAGATCTATACATTAAATATTTAAATAATTATTTATTTATAGTAGCGATGGAACGGCAACTACAGTTTAGTTACTTAAATTCATTCAATTGTTAAATAACGGCAGTATAACGGAATATTTGAACTTTAGCTTCACGGAATTTAGTAAATTGGCATAAATTTACGTATGTGCGTTAATTTTTTCAACGCGCGTTAATTTATTAACGCATTAACGCGTTAATTAATGCGTTAATTTGACAGCTCTAATAAAGACTCATTATTCGGCAAATTAGGACGGCCGCAAAACAACATAGGCCTATCGCTATTCGGGCTCGTCTCAGCGTCACTGATGTTGCAATGGCGACGTGCGTCACTGGCTAACTGGTTGTCCAAGGTGATGCTGATGTGCATGTGTTCCTACTCCTGCCATGTAGATGAGCGCACCGAGCACACCTCCTGTGAGTGGACCCACCACAGGCACCCAGCTCCAACAGTTGTACGCCCTGCCAACCATACACAACACGACCAACAACGTGACGTACAACAAAAAGGTAAAAGGTGAAGTCCCCATGCGGTCCGTAGACCACTTGATATAGCACCTGCTTGCATAGCCAGAAGTGCTTTACAACCTCATAAGTGGCAGCTGAACTGCTTATCACCGCACTATTTAACCATCCATTGCCTGAGCCAGCGAACAGCTGGAACCGCTGTGCAACAAGCAGACATACCATTGCCCATGCATATCAGCTGTACTAAGCCTTCGATCACCCACAGCTCGTAGGCAACTGCTCATTTTTCACCCCGCAAAGAGTAGGAGGCTCAGTTGACCTAAGCACGCAGGTTAGAAACTTCAATAAGACTGCTTGCAAATGATCGCGGTAAGATTTTAACGGCAACCTAAAAGTTATGACTTCGATACCGGTGAATCCCCACCAAGCTGGAGAGGCGTAACTCAATCGGTTGACGACTATCTCCTGGAACACTTGATGTAAAGCATCGTTAGGTAAACCATGTTGTCGTAGTGTTCGCAGAGCAAACAGTGACTGGGAGCACGCAGCCAGGAGGTTGTCGACATGCTGTGCGACTGACAATTTTCGACTGATAGTCACTCTCAGCATTTTAATCAACTCGACTCGCCTTAGGCCTGAAATTACCGACGGCGGTTCAAACTGGGATCCCTTGCTTCTTGGCCTGACAAACACCATTTCCACAGATTTGCCAAGATTTACCTCCAGGTTATTATCACGTGCCCAGCTGCTGGTATTAGTGAGCTCAGCAGAACCAGAATTGATGTTCCCGGCGGGGATAATCACGTATGTTTCATCGGCGTACTTCACTACAAAGTTCGCCTGTGAAGATGGCTGCAAGTCAGATGCTGTAATGACGTAGGAGACTGGGCCAATAACAGATCCCTGGATGATGCTTGCTGATATTGCTTTCGACGCAGAGACCTAGCCACCAAATCTGGTACTGTGCGAGTGCTCCTGAAAGAATGACTCCACCCAGTTGTAAATATTGTCTCGAATATTCAAACGGGAATATTACGTAATGAGCTTCATCTGACGGCTGCCAGCGCCATAAAGTCGTTTCACATTTTAGCATTATCAAACATCCAAAACATGCATGTTTAATTCTCATAACGTACTTGCTGTTTATGTGCACAATTAGACTTAGACTTGAAAGCAAAATGCAGGGGAGGGACGATTTAATCAGGGAGGCGATGTTACTTTATTGAGTGGGGCGAATTTTCAAGCGAAGGGGCGGTTTTTTGCCGCAAACCTCGCTCCCGGGGCGATTCTACTTTACCAAGGGGCGACATTTTAACTTGGGAGGGGTTGCTATTCTGTGACACCGGCACACGTCGCAGAGACTATGAAATTCATGGCCGGCCTTAAGGCCATAGGCTGAGATCTTTAAATGGCCGTCATTCACCAGATGTCGCCACGAAGCTGAGCACTATACTGACGAACTTGACAAAATCAGCGGGGAAAGAAGACCCGGCAACTCAACCCCCCCTCTCAAGCTGTCCGTGGGGCAGGTGGGAGGCAAGGTGGGGGCACGTATCTAAGGCCCAAGGACACAAACGCCGCGGTCGGGGTTCGCAACCGTGCAGCAGGGAAGGCGCTAGAGAAGTCTGACAGACAGACAGACAGACAAACAGACTTTCCGCGCATTATAGTAAGATATTAAACGGGTCTCAAATTATAGACGCCGGGTCTCTAATACCAACCGAAAGGAACAAAAAAGCTCTTATAAAAAATACAAAACAAAATGATGCGCGTGAGGAGTACATTAGATTGGTCACAATCTAATAATATTTTTTGTCTTGTTTTTTTCTCGTGTTGTATGTGTATAGTTTTGAAATCGTAGATGCACGCATTTTCGTCATCGAGTTTGTAAAATATATCCAATTCACCTTTTGCGCTACATAGGTTTTGTCGTTTATAATTTGTCACAACACCATGGCGGATGTGTACCGGGTAGTATTTTTATTATTATATGAACAGTTTGTCAATTACTCTTATCATTAATATATATGTTTTTTTCTTTGATTGTACATTATGTATTTGTTTTTTACTACTGTCTACCAGTTATAGTGAAATAAAAATTTTCAATAATTTTCGTTAGTTGGTATCGAAGTCATAACCCGTACGGCGGGTACTTTGCTAGTTATACTAATAGTGACTGGCGTCGAGGTCGTTATCGGAAATTGTCTCCGTGAAGTTCATAAAATATTGCTCGATTTTAGGAACTGAGAGGAAAAACTTTCCAATAATGGTCGATGACGCTTGTTGCCATTTGTGTTGCTATAGCTCAACGCATGTGTTTATCTGGCACGGTTATGGAGATATGGCGCCTCAAAGATAATAGGGTCACGACCTTGACCTTTTGGGGTCACGTGACGTCATCGGTCACGTGACATTCGACTCCCGGGGGTCGACTTCCTATGGGTGGTCCATAGTGACCATGCGTCTATCTAGCACCGTTATGGAAATATGGCCGTTTGAAGTTCTTCTATGAAGTCTCTTCTTGGAACAGAGGTCGGTCGTTGGTCGTCGGTCGGTCCTCAGTATTACACTGATCTTATATACTCCTCTTCGCTACGTTAAGAACGTAGCGCGTGAGGAGTAAAAAAGAGAAAAAATTTTTTCAAAATAAAGGGAGATTACAACTATTAAACAAAAGAAAAAGGGCTGTGTTTGGCGCGATAGGCTACCTGCTAAACAGGAGCGTCTATCCTCGCTCATCACTAGGAGGCAATTTTCCCACCAACTCGGATGCTTTCCCCCTTTCCCTCTTCTTTCCCTTCCCTTTTCCCCTTTCCCGTCCTCTCCTATTTTTTCTATCCTTGTCCTCTCCTTTCCCCACCTTTTTCCCCTTCTGTCTTCCCTCTCTTTCCCCCTTTTTCCCTTCCTTTCCCTTAGAAATAGGGCCCCTTGACTTCAGCTAGGGGTCTTGGGAGCTTCCCTAGCGGGGTCTAAGGCGGAGCCGCAGCCGAAATCAAATTTGGTAAATTTCAACCTTTAATTATGACATTTGCTGGCAACAAATTTAATTATTTTCCATATGATTCACTGACCAAATTTATTACAGTTTAAACAATATGGGCAAACCAAGGTGGCGTGGCACCACAACTTTAAAAGTAAGCAAGGCCGTAGCCAAAATTTTGACTAAGTGGTTGATCTTCCCCTCCCTTTCCCGTTCCTGTTGTACGCAGAATTGTCGCATTCTTTGTCATGCGTTTCTAGGCAATTTGCCACCAAAAATATTTCCCCATTTTTCTACTTTGTACTTTTCTCCCAACTTTCTACAGAAGGCATTTGCCTCCACCTGTCAATAAAGTGGAGGTTCCTGCTGCTGAATGTCTCCCATCAAGCTTACATGGTCATTAACAATAGACAAAATAAATTGTCGCTAATTAGCGTTGTTGTTTTGAGGCGTGATGTGGGCTACACGACAACACGTCATTGTAGATAATTATGATTAGTTGGTGCGAGAGAAGAGTGAAAGCAACCGGAACTGCAACGTGTAAGAACAAGAGTTAAGGCCACCTACGTGAAGACTTCAGTGCCCCAGCCGGCTATGGCAGTAAAGATTCTCGGCGAGAGGTCACGTGCTGGGTTGATCGCGTAACCAGAGTTCATGCCGAACGTCATGCCTATCGTGGCGACAGTAAGGCCGATGAAAAACGGCGCGAAATTTGGAGTCGGCGCCGAATTGTTGTTGTCTGTCAGTGCCATTAGAAACATCAGAAGCATCATCGTACCGTAAACCTGCGACCGCATCATCATCATTATCATTATGTTGGATCAATTTAAAGGCTCGGGAAATAGGGATTAAGGGGCAGAGCACTTTTGGGGTGTGCAAAGGAGGACATAGCCTGCGTCCACATGTTATACGTGCTTCATTTTCGTTATCGTGTCGCAATCTGCGCTTTACGCCAAAAAGAAGATTACAGAAAGGACATCAGCATGCCTTGTACTGCTGTCATTAGAATTACTGGGAAATGACAAGTTAGTCCAATGCACCAAAAAATTAACGATTAAAAACAGTTGCACGTACTTGGTCTGCGAGGCCACCGAGTGTAGTGAGATACGGCTGAGGGAAGGTGACAAAGATGCCGGCTGTAGCGTTAGCACCAACCACCGTCCGGTATCCGCCGTCAAAGTTATTCAGCGCATCTACGAATAAGCGTATACTCATTCATTCATTTAGTCATTCAATTATACGGGATACCTGTACTAAAGCAGTCATCAGAACAATGTGGGTGAACTAAATAATGTCATGGCCAGAAAAGTTTATACGTACATAGGTCTTGCTCGACACTAATGTTCAAAAACATTTACATGAATGACCGAAAGGCACTAAGTTAAAACATTCCAAACACATGAGCAAGGTAGCCTACACAGATTGGAATTAGGTGCGCCAAAAAAGTCGTCGGCATAGCAGTTAGCAAAAATAACGTGTTTACAAACTGTGTCTCAACAAAAACATCCCCGACATTTTTGACTGTAACTTGAAAACCAATTATCAGATTTTGATAATATTTGGTACGAATATTCCTGACACAGCTTGCCATTAAATGATCATTCAGTTTTCCACCTGCAGCCAACATTTGTTTCTACACTACATGGGAAAAACACAACCAGCGAAATACCACTTTTTTATCCAATGCGATATGATTGCCTCATTAACATAACGCGTAAAAACACATTTCGTTCACATTTCTGACACTTTGGCTGACATTTCATTCAATAGTCTATTTTTCAACAAACTGTAGTAGAATTGCTTGAATTGGTGGCCCACTATGCGAACACAGACAAGGAGACGCTTTCTCCATTCATTGACAGCAGTATCGATAAAGTTCTGCTCCAAACCAATCCAGGCTCTACCAGTCGCTTCTTGACTCTTCAAACATTTTTAAACTTTATCTGGTAGACACACTGCTGCACGACAGTCAAACCTTGTAATAGACCGGCTGTTGAGGCCCATAGGTTAGGATAGATGGAATTTATTGAAGTTTTTTCAATTCATTTTAACACGTATTATGCTTGGTCTGTTTCCCCAGGTAGTGCAAAAGCAGACATTAGGTGAGGTGGAAACTAAAACACTTATTTAATAGCCAGTTGTGTCAGAAATATTTCCGCCAAAAATATTAAAATCTGCTGATCTTTCTTCAAATTACGATCGAGAATGTCGGGGATGTTTTTTTCAGGTTTTCTGTTTATTTCAACACATATTTCGCTTGATCTGATTTCCCTAGGTAGTGCAGAAGCATGCATTGGGTGAGGTGGAAAGCTAAACGGTCATTTGATTATTCTCCGTATCTAATCCATTGTACACTCGTATTTGTTCCAAGGTATTTGCCGCTAAAAGTTAGGCCTACTTACACAATTTTTTCAGAGAGTTTTAGTAAAACAAAATCTGTGCTTAAAACAAACGAGGGCGTCTGACACTCAGTGGCATATATGTAAGGCAAAATCTTTGCATGTTTTTTCTAAATGCAATATATGGGTAAAACAAAATAATGATTAATGTAGTACATTAAAATAAAATGCAAATGTGTAATTTTAGATAGCCTTCAGTAAAACAGCGAGAAAACACGATCCCTAACTGGAAAACTGGGAACGGCGTCCCTACCTTATGCACTTCTTTGCCCCACCACCCTGTGAGTAAGACGATATATAATTTTCTTGGCATAAAAAGGTAAAACATCAAAAAACATCAATGACCAGCGGAGACAAACCATAATAGACAAGGTAGACGCAGACAGCACCGATGAAGGCGCCAAGATATTGTGCAAGCCAGTAAACAGGTACTTTGAACCATTTCAGACGACCGATCACTGCCGCTGCTAACGTCACCGCCGGATTTATGTGAGCACCTATAAGATACTCTGCGGTTACTTGGACACATTTTTACTAAACCGGTTGTATCAAAAAAACCTTAAAAAATTTTACAAATGAATAAAGTAACTGGTTATTGAAAAAACATTATTAAAGTAAGTAATTTGAACATCTACTAATAAACCATAGTTGTAAATGTAACATGACCCAAAGTGTCCAAGTTACCCAACCCCGGGGCAACTTGGACACTTCTGAATTAAGTTTGTAAAAACTGACAACATACTTTATGCATACTAATAATTTGACATTTTTTAAAAATTTAATATAAATAATAAATCCTCTGCAAACCAAACAAATACATGACATACACTAAACAGTACACATAAGTTATTTTATGCTGTCAATTAGGTGCATGCTCCAAAAACGAAGAAAATTACCAAAATTACTTCCAATTCTCCAGCAGTTTGAACACAAATATAATGAATCCTATAAGTTAACTACTGCTATAAAAATGTAGCAAAACTATAATACTGACATATAATACTGATAATAACAGCACTTTAACAATATTCGTTAGAGTTCTATAAATTTTCCTCAGTTATGTCTTACATGTTCAAGTTACCCCGGTCTTTGGGGGGTAATATGGTCATGCGTGTCCATGTAACCCCGGTAACAAGTTTGATAGTTACACTGACATTAACCCAAACATCAAATGCTGCACAAGATTTGGCATAATCAAGGTTTGACAATGACCCAAAGCGCTTATACTGTTTGATGGCAACACCACACACAGGATATCACTCATAATTATTGGCAATCGGTCATCCTTTTTGGCCACGAAAATTTGTTTTGTACTTTGATTTCCATGAATTTTACTGTTGCTTTATTCTCAGCTAGGCTTATTTCTTCCACAATGCCCGGATACCACTTGTTTACGTAAGCCACTGAAACCCATGACCCTACAAGCATTTCACCTGGAATATTTTGCTCTTGTAGTTCGTCTATAGAGTGAGCGGTGTAGACGCCGCTGGATAATTTATTTCCTGGTGCTGAATGTACTTTATCATCGATGCAGACGGATCTTCAATACTCAAATCAAACAGCGATATACTACTTTCAGTCTCAATTTCGTAGGACTGCGATAGGATTAAAATCTTTTTCTCAACTGCCATGTTCTCAGCTGAACCTCTATCCTTCTCCACTGATGCGAACACGGCTGATTCGATCTCCTTTTCGACTGACGCATACAACTATGCAGAATTTTTCTTTATTTATTGAATTCCGAAAAACGATCTGACAATATGGAGTCATGAATTGAGGTAAAACGTTTCGGTTTCTCGCTGTTTTGATACTGCAATATTGTCCTTATTTTTCTCTAAACGATATCTTACAGCAACAAGTTTTTGCACGCTTATTTGCGTTAGCAGCATGCAAAAGTCTGGATCGACGTCGAGAGCCACAGCGGGGCCCGGAAAAAAACATTATCGCAGGGCCCGTCTGGGGAAACATTTTTGAGTTTTGTTTTTTTTGAATGGTGCATTCTGATGTACTTTGTATTTTTGAGCAACGGCGGGGCCCCAAACGTTGAGGGGCCCGGGGAAAACTTCTCCACTCACCCTCTCGACGGAACAGTGGATGACCGCAGTAAAAGTCGTTACACTCACTAGGTCTTGTACAGTAAAGACAACCTCTGTACTCGGAGTCTCTTCCCCACTGGTTTATATCGAAATAGCTGAAGCAAGCGACAATCACTGGTTTTTGCGATGGGCAAGCTGTTAAGAACTTTCCAAATGTCCATAGGGCCTAATCGTGGTTTTGGGCATAACTAGTTCGCTATAGCACTGAAAACGCTCCGCAGATTCGAATAGATTCTATAAAATTGTAGAGTCTGGGTTATTGTACCAACAATTAGGCCTACAGACATAGGCCTCTATACAGAGCGACATAATATCGATAAAATTCTAACTGACCAGTGACACCGAAACAGGTCCATGCACCCAGAGCGGCGCTGAATCCCCAGCCAAACTGAACCGTCAGAAACGTGTTGAGACGAGGAGTAAGAACGTACATGGCGTTCGCTCCGAGACCCATTCCCTAGACACGTCGACATGCACGCCATTTGTCTCACAAAACGACCCTCTGCATGGGTGTATAGTTTACACTCTACAAGCTTGTAACCAATTTTCCAAAGCGGATTCGCCTAACATTACTAGACCACAAAGTGGCCTTCCATCAACCCAGCTAAGGGAGAGCTGTAAATTCACAATAATATAATCACGATAATGTCAAAGGATACAGAACAATGACGTAAAAATCTCGAATCCCGTCATTTGAATTTGCATATAAATTTATGTACACGTTTTGGAATTATGACACTTGGTAATTTAAAAGAAAAATAGCTTTGACAAGTTTTTTTTATAATTTAGACCTAAATGCTACTTGTATTAAAAAGCTTCATAAAGAAGTGGTTGACAGCAAAATCAAGCGACGAGATCTGAGATTTCACAAGTGGGCAAATTTTTAATCCGTACAACAGAACAGGTATGCATTTAGACTTTAAAAAACAACTGTAACGTAACCTCCTAGGACGCAACCCTACCGACTTTAGCAAATACAGCATTGGCAGCTCGATAAAAAAGCGCTTTGCATGTTCTAATAGACATTTAAAAGTTCGTGACTGAGTGAGATAGACGCCATTATCGCACTTCACTTACCAAAGCGATAACCTGACCGCTAGCGTTAGCAATGTCGCCACAAACAGCATTACATAGCCCAGGGGTCTAATTCGTAAGCAACACGATTTTTACGCGCGAAAGAATCAAAACTTCTGAACCGATTGAGATAAAATTTAGCATGGTTGATTACGTCGGCGAGGGGACCCGTCATACAAAATTTTATGCAAATCCCTCCAAGGG
>Ga0209671_1008181_pt1 | contig 10927 bp, 8 predicted proteins | sample WorMetHERISLAND2_2_FD_187401 | JGI IMG/M metagenome (GOLD analysis project Ga0209671, IMG submission 187401) | Marine gutless worms symbiont microbial communities from Max Planck institute for Marine Microbiology, Germany - Olavius geniculatus... | ecosystem: Host-associated > Annelida >...
AGCATGCATTGCGACGATTCGTTTATAAAATAGTTGGGCGTTTATTTTTATATAACGTAGTGTTGATTACGATTCATTTGTGTTCACTTACCTTAGTCGCAGCATATGATTAAAATTCGTTTTGTTGTGTAATACTCAGTTGCAGCTGACTGTGAAATGCACGATAGCATTAGTCATTTGCTGATGCAATGCCACGCCAACGGCTATGTGTATGTTGCTAGGCAACGATTACGCACAGTGAATGTGCGTAATAAATTGTGTTGTGTACAAAGTAACTGTTTAGTGACCTTTCAAACTTTAATAAAACCGCAAATATTATATATAAAAAATTTCAAGCAATTCATTTAATGTTGTATAGGCCTACGCGCTGATGTAAAACGGCAAAAATCAAAAAGTATAAGCACGAACATTAGGTCCTATGCATTAGCTTAGACATTTATATCTGGCTACTGAGAACAGATTAAATGTCTAAACTAATACATTAGTTCGTGCTTATACTTTTTAAATTTTTGCCGTTTTACATCAGCACTTATACAACATTAAATGAATTGCTTGCAGTTTTTTTATATATAATTTGTAAATAGGGCCTACTTCGGAGTTTCACCGCAAACGTAAAATTTTTACGCGCGACAGATATGTTGTAGCGCGTACATGTATGATGTGGTTATCATTTGTGAAAAAAAAGTGTATTGTCGCTAAACGATAGGACGTAGGGGAGGGGGGTCGAAAATGGTACCGTTGGATATAGGGCGACGGCGACTACCTGTAAGCTATCAATAGTAACCATGTCTCCATTGTCAGCAGTTTGGCCGCAATTTTTACTTGAAACTTTTGAGCTATGATAGGCCATATCTCAGAAACGTTACGGCCAAGATTTGTATTTATCAATAATAGGAAGTTGCATACGCGCTTTTAGATAAAACAAAAATCATCGACTTTGGATGACCTCGAAGAGTCATTACGCACTTTGCTATCCCAATCGTGCGGTATTGTGGCTGAACAGTAAGTTGTACGTGGTCGGCAATCGTACCGTTGGACAGGGCCGTAACAGAGTGCTCTGCATCGCAACAAAACAAATATCGCATACGTATAACGCAAACGTATTTGTTATACCTCAACGCAGAATACCTCACGCGATTGGTCGAAATCGCGATCTTCGATATCGAGCAGCATTTCACAAACTTTAATTGGGGTCAAATATTTTCAGTGATGAACTGGACGCCAGTCACTATTTGTATAGTGCTACTTTAGGCAGCACATGAATGAACATGTTTGCGTTCTCCTGTGCGATATTTGTTCTGTTGGCGTAATAAACGATGATGTTATCTTCTCGAGATTGCACAGGTGCATCGCCCGGCACGTAGACCTAACAAAAACTTCCTGAAAGACTAACTTTTGCAACATTCAGCAAGTTTTTACACGCAAAGTGTCTTTGCCGTTGGACAGTGAACAAAAAAAACGCGAACTAAAAAGTCGCTGGTAGGACAGCACAAACCTCCACCGAGAACGGTGCTGCAACCTGGCGAACAGAACGAACTCGATGCTGCTGTGGCACACTATATTTTACTCGTACATAAACCGGATGGGATCTCGATAGGCTATTGTACCGGATCGCCGTCAAAATCTGACTGGTTGGTCCGCCTTACCATGTTATAAAAATCGGTTTTAGAACACTGATGCGTATTATCTAGGAGACAGCTAGTAGCAGAGGAATCAGCAAACAGATTTTATTCCTTCTTTTCACACACAGTACGACTTTATCGAACGGTGCTTCAGAAGCGAAAGAGTCAATCAACTGTCAAAAAGCCTCGTAGCCTAGAAGTGACGTCAAGAGGCGTGGATTTCTCGAAGCTCACTGAACCCAGGTCACTGCAATTTCCTGGCTAAAATGTAAACACGTCGTTAGACTCCACCTCCAACCCATATACATGTAAGTCTCTGAAAAAGCCTTCTGGGGAGCGACGACGATATCGATCGTGGCCTTAGCCTACTGCTATTTAATATACAATTCCATCCCCCGGCTACTGCCCAGGAGCAAGATTTAGGTATGACTTTCACCTCAGCAAAGCCCATACAGCTATGGGAAACCCAATGTTTAAAGTTTTTTATAAGTAGCTGGCGTTCTACTGGCCAGGACGTTATGCTCTGCAAAAAGTCTAGAATTAAGTGACCTTTAAGCCTACTTTTCCAAATACTGACAATTCAATTAGCTATGCATTAAATTAGCTTTCCTCCATATATTTCTTCAGCAATGGCAGAAAATCGTGCAGGATGGGCAAAGCAATCAAGCAAACAAGCGGATAGACAAACAAACAAAGGAGCAAACAAACAACATATTCTTGTCACGTAATCTAATCTCCTCATACGGCAAAACAAACCTAACCAAAATTACAAGTAAACAATTCTCTAAACAATGAAAATGCAATGGCAAATTCGCTACGCATTAGAAACATTAAATCAGTGCGTAATAATCGGCAGATCAGTAACCTCAAGCGGCAATGCTCGTGCACTTCAAACCACTATGTACAAGTCCATTATTGAAGCCAAGGCTAGAAAAATCTAGGTCTTGGAAAAACACTTTCGGTTTTTATATTGTTATGTTTCAAAATGTTTGTGTTTTTATGTACAAATGAGACAGGGCACACATTTTTTAAACCCAGGAAGCGCATCTTATACAATGGGCGACTTCACTTTTTGACTTAAGACTTTCGCTGAGACTTTCGCTGAGCCTAAAGTACCTACTTAGACCAAAGCTGAGCCGAACTAACCTGGCTAAAGTCGGTTCGATTTGCATGGTATAGCTTTAGCCCTTAGAGCTTAACTTTCGCTGAGCTTGAATCCATTTCAACTTTTGACTTTAGCTGAGCGAAAACATGGCGACTATTTACAGTCCTATGCGTACGTATATGGTATAGTTTAGTAAATTAAAGCAGTCTGGTACCAAAAATAAACGCCGTAATGAATATGCAATGACGTCAGATGTCACGTAATTAGGCTACGTTATATGCGTGCGCGGCGCAATGAAATAAGCAAGTCCAAGCGTAAATGGTTGATTTATTTTCTGTTAGGTTTGCCTGTTTTTCCGCCATTTTTAATCGTTTTGGTTTAAGTCAGTAGACTTAAACCAAAGTTTAGTTGAACTGTGGTCTAAGTACAGACTTTAGCGTTCAGCTTTAGCTTTGGCTCAGCGAAAAGGCTCAGCGAAAGTCTAAGTCAAATAGTGAAGTCGCCCATTGAGTCCATATGTGACCTCGTTTAAGTTCAGTGAATAATGTGACGTCAGAACTCGCAAATCGCGATTAAAGTATCAAGTTCAATTTAATTTGTATTATAGATTGCAATGCACAACAAACAAACACTGTTCAAAACCTTAAAATTTGGACTTTTGAAGGTTTTAAAAGTATTTTAAATCTACATACCTTAACTTTTTTCTGTAGCAATTTTTCAGCCTTGGTAAAAACGGCATTTTCGCACTTTAAAAAAGAACTATCATAGTCGACGAATCATTCTCTCGAATGCAACGGTGTGCCGTACACTGCCTATACTCTTCCTAACAGCGCTAGCACATTGTGCTAAAACAAACTACTTTCCACGCAAAACGCTGCGATGGGTCGAACGCGAACGTAACAACAACAACTCCTGAACTTGAGAATCTCAACAGAAACGATCCATAATGATTAGGCCCTTACTCAGGGGCGTCCATCCCCCTCAGCGCCAGGAGGTAACTTCCCCCAACTCTGACACCCTTCCCCTGCCCCCTTAATTTTTTTCGTCCTTTCCGTTTTCTCCCTTTTCGCTGCCCTTTCCCCTTTTTTTCTCAGTGGCGTAGCCAGAAACGCGTATTTGGGACCTCGTCTCCTTTTCATCTCTTTTCTCCCCCTCTTTCTCGTTCCTCTTGTTCTTTTACTTTTCTTTTCCCTCCCTCTTTTTTCTTCTCTTCCCCTTGTTTTCCTTAAAAGTAAGATCCCTAAAATGCAGCTAGGGTGTCTGGGGGAGCGCTGTGAGCCCCAGCCAAAATCGAATCTGGTGCGTTTTTGCTTTAAAAGACGATATGTGGTGGCAATTTGTGTTATTTTCGAGGAAATAAACCGACCAATTTGGCAAATTTAGCGCAGTTTAAACAATAAATCTAAAAAAAACGTTTTCTTCACCTTTTTTATTTTTGCCACGTTTTTACGTTTCTAACTTTTATTTTTTAAAACATTTATTAAAAATTTTACCAGTCACTTCGAAAAGCACATTTGAGTCTTTAAAAAACGGACAGTAGTGGTTTACTTAGTCTAAGAATACTTGGTCTTATGACCCACCCTTGAACTGAAACTGAATAGGCCTACAGTTTTCCTTGTCTTTTAGTTTCGGACTTTCAGCTATACAGCACCTCCAACAGTTGGCATTAAACAAGAGGTTGAATAAACTAAGGTTAACGTTTTTAAAACGTTTTATTCAACCTTTTTAAACGTTTATTTTTAAATTTTTGTACATTTGTAACGTTTTTAACGGTTTACAAAAAATTTCAAACGTTTTTTTACATCTATGGTTTAAACGTATGCTTATGTCTTGTCTGGAGGATTGGGGGGCTTAATTCCCCCTTGTCTACGCCACTACCCTTTCCTTTCCCTTCTTTTTCTTTCATTCTGTCCATTCCCCTTGGAAGTAGGACCTCTTGAATCTAGCTAGGAAGTCTGAGGAAGCGCTGTAAGCTCCCCCAGTGCGGTCTGGGGCGCAGCCGCAGCCGAAATTGAATTTGGTGCATTTCAGCGTTAAATATGACATCCGGTGTGAACAATCTTACTTACTTTGCAAAAAGTTAAGTGACCAAATTCAGTGCAGTTTAAGCAATAAAAGCACAAAAAAACATGGTGGTACCACAAATTTCAAAATGGGGGCCACAAGTAACCTGCGAGCGAAGCGAGCAGAAAAAAAATGGAGCATTGCAGAATTATCGCATTTTGCGACTTTGTGTTATGCGTATTTCGGTATTTTAGGCAATTTGCCCTCGAAAAAATCCCCTAGTTTTTAATGTTTTACTTTCCCTAACTTTTTCCAGGAGGCATTTGCCTCCACTGGTCAATGGAGTGGACGCCCCTGCCCTTAGTGTGACATGCTGCACATTTACCCTGACCCGCCGGGGAGTTTAGTTTCTTATAGATTCTTATAGTTGCGTCGGAAAGCAAAAGCTAAAGCCTAAAGGATAACGCGTGCCCGCCAGCCGTAAGTGAACACTTCGTCTAAACATTCCCCTTCGTATAAACATTGGGAAAAAACGAGAAACAAGGATAAAATAAGAAAAAAGACAGGGAAAATGAAAAGAAAAGGAAAGGTATAAAAGGGGAAAAAATGATACGCCATCTTTTGTAAGCTGACTACGCCTCTGCAAAGCTGCGATATCACTGGTTTGACAGCGTTCCCTTGACGAAGATGAAATCGTCGACGAACAATGTCATCGGCGGATCGTGAAAGTGAATGTCCTTGTGGAGGGCGTAGCCGCGCTGCTGCATGAAGTCCACATATGAACGTTTGCCCGACCGACCGTGCACGTACTCTACTGACAGTACGCTGACGTTGACTTGGTGAAACGGAATCGTTCGCAGAATCTGTATGCACAGACACACGGACAGATGTCGACTCCACATGCGGACTCAGCGGCAATTAACAACCTGAAGTGGCTTGCTGGCAGAACGAAAGGACGTCGGACTTAAGATCGACAGGTCGTGGGTTCGACTCCCGGTCAGATCCCTGACTTTGTGACTTAAGAATTGGCACACACATTGCTCCTGTCGCTGGGAACGTTCACAACAATAAGGTTTTCTGTCTTTTTTATTTCCGAGTTAGAAGCTCGTGCGGGACAAACATACAAATGAACGAACAGGCAAAACACGTAATGCGGCCAGGACCACCTGGTAAAAAAGCAATTCTCTAATTAAATTGAGTTAATTGGCCGTCGAATACATTAAAAGAGATTTTGCAGTACAAAAAACCGACAACTGAGTCGCGTCGGCGTCGTATGTGTGATCTGGCCATTAGCTAAAACCTTTAAAGAAATAAAGGGCCGCGAGCTTTGGCAGTTAAAGAAAGCCGGCCCGTTAGAATATCAAATTACGACTGAGCACTATGTGAGCAGCCACTGAACTTCAGAGAATATACTCACAATAAACATGATTAATAGAATTAATTGATGATACACCTAACTATAGCCTTTACCTCGAGTTCGTATCCCTCAACGTCAAGACTTAAGTAATCAACGATAGACTGGTTCAACGCCACGAGCAGAGCGTGTAGAGGGAAGCACGGAACCAGTCTAGAGTTTTTCACGGACGACTTAGACCGTGACGTCATCAGTTCTCCCGCGCCGCCAGTCGACTCCTTGTACGTCATCTGTCAGTAATTGTAATAATTGTTAATTGTTTACACTTTACACGATCGAGCAAACATCGAGCTGGCTCAAGCAGGGGTATTGGAATCCCGCCCCTGGCTCAATTGTAGGCTCTTAGCCCACAGCTGATCACGTGTTATATAGGCCTTCCAATTACAACCCGCCCGCCTTTCTATTAGCATGCAAATTACCATAGAACAGTGATTTTCAACCGGGGTTCCGCGGAACCCCAGGGAACCCCAGGGTTCCGCGAGCATCTGCCAAGGGTTCCGCAGCTGACTAGTAAAAATAACCTAGCGTGCGAAATCTCGCCAGACAATGTCGTAGAAATACTCACTGCCGAGCCGCGTTGGTTTTTAGTCAGCTCGTCGGCCGGGGTGTGTATGTCGCTTGTGTGAGAACAGAGGCGCGTTTCGCACTTTTTTCTCTGAGAATCTCACCTATACGGCTCAGTAGTTCTCACTAGTTCTCACGAAAAGTGTGAAACGCGCAAGTAAGAATTCTACGAGAATTCTAACATAGAATTCTACTCTAGCCAATTTTATCTAACTCACAAGCAAGTGGGCGGAGCTAGCATAACGTAGCAAAGGAAAATCTTGCTCACAATTTCTCAGAGAATCTCAGAGAAGTAGAAAGTGCGAAACGCGCCTCAGTTCGACGATTTATTTTCGCTTCAGATAGCGAGCTTTTTCGCTGTTTGTTCAAGTGTGGTGGCGATTATTTGTCGACTTATCGCCGTCTTAGTGTTGCCGGAGTTCGTCTATCAGTGTGTCTGCATATCACTGTGATTCCGTGTCTTCGTATTGTTAGCTGCTATCTGTCTTTGCGTGGCTAGAAGTTGGTCTGTAGGTAGCAGTTATACTAATACGGCTTACGTTATGTGATAGTATTCTCTTTACCTGTCGTATGATGTCAGGCATCAGACCATGGGTGATTGCCAATCGGAGGTCGAGCTGTATACTTAGCCCCGCCTCACTTATAACGTGAGTTAAATAACTGTATTGTTATTGGTTAGCTATGACGAAACCAAGCTATAATTAGATTGTCGTTCAGAGTGGGCGCGAGACGAGCTGTATGATTACAGTTGTTTGTTTGGTGCTAACCAGAATGGTCTGGTGTGTATGGTATGTGTAATGCCTAGGCTGTATGGCCGTTTGTATGGCTTCGGGATGGTAATAGGGTATTTGTGTAGACCCTAAATGTGGAGTTTGATAGATTGGGAGGCCTGCGTGGAACGCCGTGGATCCCTAAAGTGGCGTATCGAAGGGAGGAGTCCCCTGGGCGAGCTCCTAAACTCTGCACAGATCATGATATTAAGCCCTTTCTATGTGGCTTAGTTATGTGTATATTGCTTGTGGTTGTTTGTCATGTAATATCCGTTCTATTGAGCTATTCGTCAGTTTATATCTGAACTTAGATAGGTCGATGTGATATCTCTGTTTAGACGGTGAAACTGAACAGTCTGATGATTTGATTGAGATATTTTTATTAGCAGCTGCGACTGCTTGATTGTTTGACTGTCTATTTGTAATTCTGTTCTAGTTTCGTTTATTGGCATTGCACTTACATGATAATTCGCACGCTGTAAATATTCTGCTTATTAAATTACATTATCGTTTTATTTCCCATTTTGTGTCCAGTTACTTTAGCATCAGGCCTAGGTTAACTCTAAATTAAGTTTAGCGGTAGGCCTAAGTCTAGGATCAAACCCACCAAGACAACCTCATACTCACCATGAAATATTTTGTTTGAAATTGCGTTTCTACGCGTCCATTTCTGCATAGATCAACTCTGTTAAATCATTTTATTATTAGTTATTTTGGCATATTTGCATTTTAGGCCTATATTATAGTGAGGGCTTTATATGCACGACATTATTCAACTCGATCCGAGGAATAGGCCTAAGTGCATTATAGGAAATAAAGAAAAGGAAAAGAAAAACGCAATGATTAGGGTTATGGTTATGAAATCGTTTGACCATTTACTTAGTTTATTCCATTGTTTAAACACTTTGCTAAGGAAAATTATAAAACACGTATCTTTTCGGAGGATTCCACTTGTAATTTTTTGGGTTGATGGCGGGGGCTAAGACCCCTATTACAACTGCAATAAAACTTGCAACAAACGCTGCAAGAAGTTGCACAACTATTGCAGACCTCATTAGCGTAATATTATGCGCGCACAATTTTATTCATGAAGTTGCAAGTTGCAGCCAATCACAGCGTAGCGTCCGGCCGCCCCACGGCTGCCGACGCACGCCTGCGTGGCTGTCTCACAGTCGCCGCGCACAGCTTGTGAAGGCCTATAGGCCTATGTCTAAAACTGTAAGACCACTTTATTTCGACACAAGAGTCAGAATAATAAAAACTAGGCTGAGATTTCACTAGGCCTACATGCTACACTGTCGTCACGGAAATAGCTTATCGCCTGTTTCGCCATAGTTTTTTCTTCTCTTTAGCACAATGTGCGCTATAGGCCTATTACCAGTGCGCTCACAGCTGCTAGACAATGCAAATTAAACATGTCGTCAAATTCTTCATCTATTTTCGCGTGGTTTATGTATGCAACAGAGGTACATTTTGCACTTTTTATTTCTCTGAGATGCTCTGAAAATTTCAGAGAAATAAAAAGTGCGAAACGTGCCTCAGCTGATCAGTGATTGACAACCATCGTGCAGGTGGTACCCGCCCATTTTCTTGCAGCGTTTCAAGTTTTATTGCAGTTGTAATAGGGGTTTAAGCAACCGTCGACGACCGCATCGCCCGTCGTGTTTGGTTAAGCACAATAACGTACTGCTGCCTACAAATGCGGTCAAATTTCATATTGGTCGTCTTTGCCTGCTTGACGTCCTCATGTGGGCTCTGCCCTGCTAGGGAAATGAGTCCATAGCCGTAGACACCCTGTAGGCTGTAGCTTCAACCTCCCGTACGTCGCTGGACTCACGGATCAATGCATGGGGGTTGTGTGAGTGACCTTCACGCTTGTGTGGGGTTCCGCTGCAGTAAAAAGGTTGAAAAACACTGCCATAGAACGTCGAGCTAGCTGAGCTGCTCGATGTTTGCTCGATCGTGTAAACACTGCAGAAGTAGCCAAATACTGTAAATAAGTAGTGTTACTGAACCACAGAAACAATTTAATAGCAATTAATTTGCGCGCCAATGCAGTCAGTTTTAAATAATTATGAGCTGAAGAAAACAACCGTGATGGTCAATCTCACATACAGTCCTGTACTGCAGCAAGAAACAGTAAGGCTTGCGTGGGATTTCATCATCAAGTCTGAGGAGAAATTAACAGTCAATGACAGAAATGATGACTAATTTGATTGTGGTCAATTATTTTAATTTCGACCGACATCTTAACGCGCTTACCGCGCTAACTGACTGGTCAATGATCACTTCAGTCACAACCGTTTGAAAGCTAAAACTATTACTGACAAACAAAAGCACTGCTTTGTACTTTCTACGTATGATTATGGCTGAAGAATCAATTTGAAATTGTCACGGATGAAATTTTCTCCAAATAATTAGAAAAAAAACGAAACGTTCGAATATTGGATATATCCCTAAGTTTTCGGCGGATTTTTTTGCGCAACAAAAATTCAACGGCGAATTTGGCTATCGGCTACAACTTGAAGTCCCGCCTAAAATGATGACGACGACGATGATGGCGACAACGTTGTGTGGAGAGTACAGACTATTCAGCGACCTGAGTGACGTAAGGCTGAGGACTGAGACAAGCGTTGATGCTCCACGACCGACGACTTTTGCCAATGAGCTGCGTGTAGAAGTAAGGGTCCATCTCCACTAGCAGTCCAGTCCAGCCACGCTCTCGCTCCAACCACAGAGTATTTGATGACCGTTCTCCATCGAACGCTCCACACTCCACGAAAAAACCGCCGCGCTACAGCACAAAACCGCAACCTGCAGAGCGTTCTGGTTACTGCACTGCTATATGACACAACCTATGGAGTATGGAGCAGTTCATCACAATGTCATGTTCCAACGAAAACTGCTGGAGACCACATAAGAAGATAAAATAATAAACGTAGGCATCAGAAAAAAAGAATGGGTTGCCGAAATTAAAACTCATCATCGAGAAAAAAACACTGAGAAAGGTGGTTGGAGACACGTGTTGAAAATGGACTGAAAAATAATTTGTCTGGCTATACTTTAGGAACTAAAGAGCTACAACAAAAAGCTGGGATAGCTAAGGAATAACTAAGGACATTATCAGACAAGATAATTTTGTCTTCGTGTTCTTGTCCTTGTTCTTCAAATCTTCAAGACCTGGAAAGAAGCTGGCGACAGACAGAGCAGAATGGCGTCAACGTGTGGTCCAATGCATTTGCCAGAATGTGGGTTAAAGTAAGGTCTAAGCTAAAGTGAATTGTATGCTTACGGGGCCTTTGTTATAAACACAAAACTTTATTAGTCCGCCCGTAAGCGATAGCTTGCGGAAGCGGACTTAAGTTTTGCTGTGGTTTATTTTTTTCTTTTTTCCCCTCGCGTAATCTCCGAGCTCCGTGGGCCGATCGCCGCGAAATTTTGCACGATG
>Ga0209671_1008183_pt1 | contig 10925 bp, 4 predicted proteins | sample WorMetHERISLAND2_2_FD_187401 | JGI IMG/M metagenome (GOLD analysis project Ga0209671, IMG submission 187401) | Marine gutless worms symbiont microbial communities from Max Planck institute for Marine Microbiology, Germany - Olavius geniculatus... | ecosystem: Host-associated > Annelida >...
ATTTTGGACCGGCATTATAAAATAGTGCCTATTACTGACCATTGTGCAAAATTTCACGCCGATCGGCCCACGCATCTCGGAGATCTCGCGTTGCAAAAAAAACATCTGGGCTAAAACTTAAGTCCGCTCCGCAAGCTATCGCTTTCGGGCGGACTAACAATGTCGTACATAGGCCTACGGTTTGTTTTAGCTGCTTTGGTCAGTTTCGGTCAGTAGTTTGAAGCTGCTGATTTGTCCGTGTATATGTGCGGCGTTACAAACTCATGTTAATTGTCTCTCTGGCCCTCTTTGTATTTTAATACTGAGCAACTGTTAGTGAATATACCTTGTTGTCCAGCTGTGATGCTACTATGTATTGTAGTGTATTAAAATTTAACACGTGCGTTAAAATAAGTTAATCTCTTCAGTAGCGTCGTAGTATGGAACCAAACGATAAAAGTAAAACCGAAATTAAGTTCGATAGATTGTTCAGTAGTGCCACGCGACTGGCACCGGGAGTTTTAAAACGCGGGAAATCTATTCACAATAATAAGGGCCTAGTACTATAGGCAAATAACAACAGCTGTCGGAAACCTGGTGTCCGAATATCTCCGCTAACGTGGCCGAATAGTCTCGAGTGAAACGGCATGCAGAGAAAAAAACATTCCAAGGATTTTTATGAGCTTAAATAAAACAAGCCGTAACCGGCGAAATTACGGCGGCGGCTGCGCAACCGGCTGCAGAAAAGCCGAATGACTCGGACCAATTTGCATAAAGACCGTGCTAATCGCGCCGTTACAATGCGAATGCACGAACCCTTCGAATGGGGCACCGACTGCGGGAACACACAGACTGAAGCATTGTTTTATCGGCTAGCACTGCGTCGACGCTATTCAATTAAGCCTACTCGAGTTGCTACTTGCTACCTACTATAGTATATGGACCATAGAAAGCGAACCGAGCGATCGTTTTTTTTACTTTTAGTCTTTACATCTTAATCAGTTACGATCCGATTTTAGAAATTTTGTGCCTGACACGCGTTCATTAATGTTTGTATATTGCAGTCAAACGTAAATCAAAAATCACGCTGCATAGTGCAACACGAAAATGCAAGTTTCCAAAAAAATTCGCACCGACTGGCAGAATATGACCATGGCTGATGGATTGGTGATTCGCCAACGCAAAGATAAATTCGTTATTCAAATGCCGCACAGACCACATCGGTACGTACAAAATAGGTCGATTGTACGTCCTAAACAGAAATAATCCTTTTGGAGCTAACTGAAAATTCGTTTGTTGCCAAAACGCTAACTAAAATAATGGTTATTAGATTTAAAACAAATAAACAAATTACCGGTACAAGATAGTTGTGAAACGTAAATACACTAGTTTGCCAAGACGAAGTTACTCTGCAGTGCAGCTGAAACAGCGCCACGATAAACGCGCATGTTAAACCCTAAACCCGGGTCAAACACCAGGCCTGACACGTTGACCCGTGACCCGACCCGACCTGACTAAAATTCCTGACCCGGTGACCCGGTTCTATTTCTGGGAGCGCTGTAAACTCCCTTAGCGGGGTGCTGGGGCGGAGGCCCTGGAAATGAAGCGGTTTTCTGCAATTTCAGCCATCAGAATGACATTTCTGAACACTTTAAAATGAATGTTTCTACGTTTTTATCGAACTGGAAAAATCTCCGTATTTCGATAGTCTGCGTTCTGACCATAGTTATTAGTCATGACCATCTGCGTGGCCTGGGGGCACGACCCACACAGTTTTTTTGGATCCACCACTGAAAAACTAATACAATAAAAGTTGTACGCAGTAGACGATTATGAAGAAGCCTAGCCGTGTCGGGAAAAATTCTACAGGCTTGCGTACTGGTACCGTATACGACACTGTCCAAGAGACCGATACAAATAACTGCCCATCGTCGGCGCTTGTTGTATAAGGGCGGTGTGAAGGCGCATACAGAGCGACGTAGCCTAACTGAACTGAACTGAACTGACATGTTTAGTTTTTAACGAACTGACCAGTGAGCAGGCAGTAATGCATTACAGTAGACACCGTCTAACGGCGTCGATGCCCTACGTGACTACACGCTCACGCCCCGCTTGCCCGTTGGTCAGTTTGTCAAAAACTAAGCCGTGTCAGTTCTGTTTAGTTAGTCATGCCGTTCTGTACGTGCATTTCAGAGCATACGCGCACGGAAGATATAATAACAAAAAGCAGAGCTGTCGCTAGGATAGCCGACCGTACTGGTCGTCATTGACCTTCAAGGTCATCCAAGGTCGATGATTTTTACTTCATTTGAAAGCCAATAAGCTATACTTCCTATCAACGATCAATAGCAACCAAGGCCCTATCTTGCACCGTTTAGCCACAGTACATCCGAGACGGACAGACGGACAGATGGACGGCAACCATGACAACAGCTCGACCGTTACTAAAGTGCGTTCGGCTAAAAACTGGCGGAATGGAGCTGCCAAGTATCATGACTGCATGTGCGCCGGTGTCCGTCCTCGGTGATGTCTCGAAATGTAGATTTTACGATTTCCCGGAATGCCACGCAATGTGTGGTTCGTACCGTTTATTTTAAACAAAAAATTTGAGCTAAGACTTACGAAACAAGCGAAAGCCTATAGCAGTTCGTGTTCGCAAACTGTCAGTTTATCTCCAGCCACTTCGTCGCATTCTTGGACGCATTCTTGGACTGTGCACTGCAGCCGAATAAAAACCCCTTATTTTGATTACGAAAGACTGGTAAACAATGGTAAAGTAACGACTTTTACGGAGTACCTCTCTTTGATGCCCTCGTGCGCAGGTTTCCTTGAACCTAGAAAATCGAGATTTGCACCGTCGAAATCTTCGTTCAATGCTGAAAATTCCATGCGCAGCTTCTCCATGGCTGTCTCAATTGATCTCGGCACAATTCGCTCTTGACATGTGTCTCGCAGCCCGAAATCGCCAAAAATTCATTTTTAAAACCCTATTTTGGCGTTCAAGGTCATCTAAAGTCATTAAATTATGTGGCAATCGAGAGCCAGTGTACGACTTTCTATTACTGATTAATAGTTACTTAGGCCCAATCTCGCACCGTTATTGAGATACAGCGACTTATTGGCTAAAAATCGCAAATTTTTTCTACCGCCCTCTCATTTATCGCCCTCGTTCGGAGTGACCTCCTTCGAATTTATGGAAAAGCTCTACGGTTCCTAAAACTAGAGTCTTCCAGGCAGCCGATGGTGAAGATTTGGTGATCCTATCTTGCGCCGTTTTTTGACTGAGACGGAGAGACAGAATTACGATAAAGACGCACTAAAGCAGTAGCTGCTTTCGCGCATAAAAATAAAAGAAGTTCAATAACCATTTTGACGTCATTGCTACTTCACAAAAATTTAACTTGGTCCCGAAAACATATGATGGCAGTACGTTACACGTATAGCCATGAAAGAAATGGATGGCTGCTACGACTATTATAGTCGGCCATTTCTTCCCTGTAGGCGCTATACCAACACCAATTAATTATATTGCCATATCGCCTACAGTGGTATATAGCCGTTCAACTGACGTCGATATCGTAATCAATCTTTTTGTTCGCAATTATTGTATACGCCTGTCTCATTATGTGAATGTGCCCTATATACCCCTATGACAATACGAACCCGTGATTCCGCAAAATGTTTTGGTGGACCATTTTGACACAACAAAAGGTAAACGTAGGCCTACCTTGCTTTTAATTTCACCTTCCTTTTTCAGTATTTTTGTTATTAGATAGCACGACCAAGCTACTGTCGTTCGCGGAGCTGACAGTAAAGATTTCGTGATCGTAGCTTGCGTTGTTTTTGTAGAATAGCAGAGTGTGGCGGTCAAACAAACGGACGCTTTTGCCAGATATCAGATGTCAAGATGTCAAGATATACTGAAGCCCTGTAAGAACTGTAGGTTATGATTTCTTGTTGTTCGCTTGGTCACGTTAAAATGCACTTGCAGTAGACTGCAGAGTTAACAATCAATTATTATTTAGTTAGTTAATCTTTATTACACTACAAACAGCGCAAAACACAAGATAGAAAATTGGGCAAAAAATCGAACGCCTAAAACCATAAAAAAATCTATGCAACATAAGCTACGCATAATTATGCACAAAAACGTCAAAAAACTACATATACAGAACAAATTAGTGCATAAACCGTTTTTATACCGCTACAGACAGAGTGTTGAAAAAAATAATTAGTACGAGCGCGACCGTGATGTGGACTTTAGAGTTAAGCATTCGGCGGCGGACATAACGACGTATGTAGCAATTAGTCGATGGCAGAAACAATTAAACAGATGAGCACGGAACAAAGCATGCACGGGGTGCATTGCATTCAGTCGGGCAAGTCGATTATTATTGCTCCGAGACAGATAGGCGGCAATGTGACGAATTTAGGCATGTTCAACATGTAAGGGCCGAACAGGGGCCCCCTCACAAAACAGGCGGCCCCGCCAGAAAATGTCCAAACGGCAACGCAGCACTTTCTGGCGTGTTGCAACCTTAACAATACAACCAAATCTAAACTTCACGGTGTTACTTACTTGTTTATTTTCTCAACAAAAAATTCGTGTGAGGGTCCCCACATTTTTAGCCAACAGGGTCTAGTGACCTAATCGGATATAAATTCCGCCCTGGGCAGTAGCCAGTTTCAAACGATAGTGGACATGCCGCGCTTTCGCGTAATAATAACCTTACCAACAAAAGAACTGCGACAAGCAATTTAATTTCTAAAATTAAAAAAACCACTCGTGTTCGATGTAATATGATATGACGATATGATAAATGTTTTGCACGAAAAAACTGTCAAGCAAGCTACCAGTTTAATTTAGCATATAAACCAAAAAGACAAAATTCACTGTGACAGCACATTTGATCACCGAACACAGATACTGCTTTCAAGTCAGTATGTAAAAATGTACGTACGTAAGTAATCAAGTAAGCAAGCTTGCGACAGGCAAATTCATATAACGTGTAAACCTCTGTATACTGCGCTAGTCGCACTCGTAACAAAAAGGACAGCTGACGTTGGGGTGGACCGACCGTACCGATTATATCTAAAGGCCCTGCAGCGTCCGAATTCTGGTCACAAAAAGAAAGCGATTCCACGAAGTGACTACAGTCACGTACACGCTGTAGTGACGCTGCTGTATTAAACCCTACAATCAACGTCAGAATAGGATACGATAATTCGACGCACGTGTGCGATGGCTGCAAACAGCAACTTTGCATTTAAAATTGACGCCAAACCGCTAAAAATAAAGACATGGTTACTATTCACAGCCTATAGATTCTTGTCATCGGCCTATCTAACGGTACTATTGCCGGCCTCTTACGACGTACGGTTTAGCCACAATACATGCGTTACAGACAACAGACAGACAGACGACAAATCGTGCCCAAGGCTCGACCTAATTTAACGGTCGGCCGAAAGATTGTTCTGGTAAACTGTTTGAAGCTGTCAGAATCGTACGCAGGATCCCCGAGTTCATCCGCGTTCGGACATACAATTGCGACGTTCGGTTGCGTTGTTTTATGTTCATTTCGGTTTTATTGCATACGCTCGGACAGCCAAAGCGACAACGGCGGTAAATTCTGCGGCATCTGAGTAAATTACAACGTAGACAGCAGGAAAGACGACTGCGCCGACACACTACCCGACAGATGAACGCACTCTGTTAAACCCAAACGCCACTATTTCAATATGTGAGTGAATGTCGTTTGCCGTAAACGGCTACTGCGACCGAAAGCCTGAACTGCGAAAGTCGAAATACATAAAAACTAGATGGTGGTTACCACTCCGTCGACTATTATGCCTCCGCTAACAGGTGACAACTACAAGGGCAACAAGTGCATTTTGAGGCATATTTGACCCCACCGTGACCTTGACCCTTAACCATTTGACTTCAAAATTTGATGCGTTTGTCCTTGCCCTGAGTCCGTCAGTGGTAAAGGTTTGGTTAAATTCCGTCAACAAAATTCTCGAGATATCACGTTAACAATGTTTGTTCGGAACTCACGCACACACGGACGCAAGAACAGTTTGGAAACATAATGCCTTCGGCCAATACGATGGCAGAGGCACAAAAACACAACACAAAGTTAATAAAACGTTGCACGAAACGTTACGCAAGACGTTATTCAATTGGTAAACCGTGAGAAAATGACTGACATTAAAAAAACTTTTTTTTCAAATTTTCAGTTTAATTAAAAAGACAATAAGCAAGACGTATCGAGATGTTGTGAATTTGTTGACTGCTGAAATATACTTTTTGCCAATGTTGATTTTACCCTGTAATTCATCATCATCATCATCATCATCAGCTTTATTTCAGGCGCTTGGCCCATATACACATAAAACACATAAAACATACAGCAAAACACACATAAGAAACACACAAATCATGCAAATACAGATAAAGCTGAATAAAAACAGTACCATTAGCAGTTGCCATTGCAAACATATTATTATGCATTAAGGTATTAAAACTTGCATATTTTTAGCTAAAATTCTCTATTTGTAGAAAAAAACATTTCTGGCTATTTAAAAAAGACACTGCTGCTTACCTTCATGCCATGATGAACTGGTTGCATATTTTGCTGTACAAGATATCAACGAAAAATCAAACTGCGTGGAATTTGGGTTCGAGCAAGATGTCAGCGTTTGTTTGTTTGTTTCTGGTGACAGTTTGGACGCAGGCTGTGACAGAGGTCCTTCCTAGCTGGTCACCCGTCACTCGTGTCTGTCGCGTGCAAAGCTTAATTGACTGAGCAACCTGACACCTTCATCCCCTCATTGCAGCGCACATGCACCAAAATCACTGCTGCACGGCGATCCTCCTCTTCAAGTAAGTAAGTAAAAAAGAAAATCTGTATGGCGAGCAATGTCAGTATATAACAACCCGTCGTATTTGACGCGCAAATGGTAGAGTAGAGGACTAAAATTACCCCAAAGCCAAGTTGTATAAGTGTTTTGGCGACGAATACAGCGCACAGAACAGAAACTGTAGATGTCCAAAAGGTTTTCCTTCCTTTCTGACGCGTTACAGCTTACAGCTATCCCGTAGAAAGTATATCACACAATGTGTCGTCTGTCGTCTGTCTGTCGTTTGTGACGGATGTATGGTGGCTAAGCGGTGCGAGATGAGGCCTAGGTTGCCATTGATCACAGATAACTAACATAATAAATAACATTTTAAAAATCATTGACCTTGGATGACCTTAAAGATCAGTACTGCAAAAGAAACTGTATAGGCTGTAGTGCGTCTTCCCTAGCGACAGCTGGACTTTCTTGTTTCCATACGTAGGTTACAGTCAAGCAGGCGTAAAGTAAAAACATCGTAACGCTACACAGCGACATTATGCGAAACGCCGTTGCCCTAACCAGAAATCAACCCCTTTTTCTGTCCCACGTGAGGACAATTCCTCCCCTTCCTTCCTGGCTTCATAGAATTAGGGAGAGTATAGTGTAACGCTTAGCATTGTATCAATGCATTCACACACGCTCTCGTTGCAGTCTGTGGCTAACGTAAAAGAGAAACGAATGGATAATTAATAGCGTCTATAGGCTATACAATGTGTCCCACTGTTGGATATGCTGTATAGACGTTACTAATGCGTTCCGAGTCTATTCATGTGTGGCTTCCGTCTTTCTATATCCACTGTCCGGTCGATAGGTTTATCAACCCGAGTCCACGCTGATATACGCACTCAGCCAATATATCATGCGACAACTGCAATTTGCCTGCATATTTCCCTTTCTTTATGGTGCAGTGCGATAAAAAAAATTTTTTACGGTCGACAAAACTTGTAAAAACGCAAAAAAGCCTAAAGGTAAAAGCATTCTAGCAGTTGCTTAAATATAAGTTTAGCTGTTGTTATTAAAACATACAATTTCAATTTGTCTTTGCAATTTCAATTTTTGTCCTTTTCCATAGAAATAGGACAAAAATTGAAGCGCATTATAACAATATGTCGTCGGGTAACTAACTTGGTCTTATTTTAAGACCCCAAACTACAGTGCAAAGTTTTATCAAAATCGACTAAGAATAATTGTGATTATGTCCTACGTGTAGCCAGCACATAGAAGCCGATCGTATACCATACCCAGTGCTATGTGCTAGAACAGTGAATGAAAAAACGTTAGATACAAAATCGGCTAGTTTTAAAACAAAAGTTTATACAAAATTTGTTTTAAATTATTCTACTGCAACTTCAAGAAGCACCACACAGCGTTAATGCATTTGGAGACTGACCTTTTTGAGACAAAAAAAATCCATTGAAAAAGTTATACTGCAGCGTTACCCATATTTTCTGTTGGAATTAGAAAAGAACAGAAAAAAGTTAAAATTTGGCCAGAAAAGCCCTCAATCGCAAGCCCATAACAAAGATCTGGGTACTCTGGTAACGGAGTTTCCAGCGGTGTTCGGGTATCTTTGAAACGTTCAACAAAAGCTGCAAATTTGCCCACTTTCAAAAAATAGAGAAAAAAACAAAAAACACAGATATTTTTAGTGTCTTACCAAATAAACTGTCATCTGTCGCACCATGAGCACTCTTAATACGCCAGTGGATTAGCAAAAAATACGACAAAAATAAGTACTCAGCAATGTTAAAAACTTTAATGCACTCTAAGTTTAGTCATTTCCCGACATATGGAACACCGCTGAGTAAATCCGGTAGAATAAAACTTTGCAGATACGACCCATCCAGAGCGCAATTATCTCGACGAATAATCTGAACAAAAGCTTTGCAGCTGCACGTAGCCAGCGTCCCGACAGCGAAAACGTTCGATTTAGTCGGCTATGGCGCAAATGGAACCGTATGCATGACATTTGCATGACAGACCGCGACCGAAGCGAAAAATGCTTTTTGTTTCGAAACAAAACGGTCGTGCATTGTTAACCGAATCTAAAAAAATCGAAGTTGTGATGTAACTTTTTTAGTCCGATCGAGACCAACGATATCGATCTATAGCCAACATTGTGGGGGTGCAGACTAATATCATAAATGTATCAAATAAAATTACAAACATAATATAACCTATTTGTTAGTTAGCATACACGCACAGTTTTTCGTGCCTTTTGCTAAACCGTTTATTGCATGCATTTTTAAAAACGACTTGTAATAAATTTTAGTTAACAACATAAGTACGGTACTTTAAAACGACTTTTAAAAAACGATAGACTTCAAAACGTTTATAATTTTCTTACATCGTTTTACTTATACCTGGTTACTAACTCGGTTTTTACTCAATTTTACGAATTTAGCTTACATACGTGCAAAAACAAATTTGTTTTTAGACATTTTTATTATTGAAATTATTAATTATCTTCCTCGCTAAAACGCCTGTGATATTTATTATTATTTATTATTTAAGTCCTAGTCTCTGTTAAACTCAGTCAAGTTTTTTTCAATGCTGACTGTTACATTTTGGCGAACCAAGATGTACCGGTATATATGAGAAGTCATCCTGGGCACGTTGCGATCGTTTAACTGCAACACACGTTGCAACAGTCGCTGCAACAACTGCACCGTTTATATACTGTCTAGTGCGTTATTCTGCGTTGTACTAACGTGATCACGAAAAATTAGTCCCGGTAAAGGAAAGCTGCAAATCAGGTTTTGACGCTACATGGCACCGTTCCACCGTAACCGAATTCTGGAAAGACCATGGCGCTTAGTATTCCCTTCTGTATACAGTATTGCATACACGCCAGTATAATTTGATTATGCCAAGGCCTAATCACATTAATATGGTACGGTAATCTATCACGGTATATCTAATATACTTGTCATGACTATCTCATTCTCGATCCATTGGAGGTTTTGTATCATCATTATGCATTATGCTCAATTAATGTCTTAACGTAGCACGTACTGATTGATATTTGTAGAGACAGGGACAGCGACAAATAAGCAATGAATGTGACAATGTTTTATAGCAGGACAAGATAATGTTCATACGAACACGGAGTCTGTCCAATGCATTTCGATAGTTCACAGTATAATTATATGTCCGTATAAATATAATCAGTGAGCTGTTTAGACTGGTAGAAAAAAAATCAAACAGTTTAATTTCAAATTAAACAGCGGCAATGATCCTTTCATCCTTCTCTATTATTTTAACTAAACAATAGACATTGTCAGTCACGAGACCATTCGATTTACTATAAATGGTCCATCGTCACCATGCGTTTGTCTTGCACCGTTATGGAGATATGGCGCCTCAAAGATAATGGGGTCACGCCTTTGACCTTTTGGGGTCACGTGACGTCATCGGTCACGTGACCATTCGAGTTCCGGGGTCCGAGTTTCTATGGGTGGTCCATAATGACCATTCGTCTATCTTGCACCGTTATGGAGATATGGCGCCTCAAATATTGGACGCACGGATCTGGACACAAAAAGAAAAACGGAAGAATGAAAAGAAAAAGAGAAAGGAAAGGGAAAGGAAAAAGAAAAAATGGAAAAGAAAAAGGAAGGAAAGGAGAAGGAGAAAAGGAATAAAAGGTAAAGGAAGGGAAAGGGAATTGTAAAAGGGAAGGAAAAGGGAAAAAGGGGGAAGGAGAAAAGAAAGAAAAAAGTAAAGGAGAAAAAGAATGGAAAGTAAAGAAGAAAGGAGAAAATGGAAAGGATAAAAATATGAAAGGGAAGGGAAAGTTAAAAAAAGAAAAGGAACAGGAACAGGAGAAAAAGGAAAGAAAAGGGGAAAGAAAAAAGGGGAGGGGATAGGAAAAAGAAAAAGAAGGGAAAAGGGAAAGAAAAAGGAAAAAAGAGGAAAGGAAAAGGGAAAGAAAAAAGGGAAGGGAAAAAAGATAAAAAGAGAAAGGAAAATAAAAAAAGGAAAGGGAACGGGAAACAGAAAAAGGCAGGAAAAGAGGAAAGGAAAGGGAAAGGGAAAGAAAAGGT
>Ga0209671_1008184_pt1 | contig 10925 bp, 9 predicted proteins | sample WorMetHERISLAND2_2_FD_187401 | JGI IMG/M metagenome (GOLD analysis project Ga0209671, IMG submission 187401) | Marine gutless worms symbiont microbial communities from Max Planck institute for Marine Microbiology, Germany - Olavius geniculatus... | ecosystem: Host-associated > Annelida >...
CAAAAGCACTGGTAACGTGTAGTAAATGTTCTCACGTATTTGGTCAGCTCTTAGTACGCTCCTATCCTCCAGATTGTAGAAATCTTTCGGGTCATCGAAGCAAAGCCTCACCACCACGTCAAGGTGGCTGACCTCGGTGGGGACCATTTTATAGTATTGCTAACAGAAATTGAAATCAATATTGAAAACAGTAATTAATGTCTGTTATTTCGTTAATGTTAATGCATATATTGATTATGCCATAGCCATAGGGTGTTAAATCGAACCCCAGCTGGTTTGCCATAGTCAGGAACAGTTGCATTAAAAGTAACCAAAAGTGTCACCAACAGCTGCAGGGAGTTGACGTTTTGCTTTATTTTCTGTTTTTGTTGGTTTTTCTCAGATTGCTCAAAAGTTGTGCATGAAACAGATTTGATTTGCACAGTTTTAGTGGCCCAAACAGTAAGAACAGCTTTAGCAAGCATTTGATCAGAATTCGATAACCCATTTTTCCTGTTTTTATTGACCATAATGCATTTTAATGAGATAGAAATACTTGACTGCCTGACAAGAGGTCTGAGATGGGCACCATTTGGAGCTATGGATAACCTTTGACTTATATCATATGATGGTGTAGCTAACTAATGTGCATCATGTGTAATGCAGGATGTGGATTCTTACATCCATCGGTCGGGTCGAACAGGTCGAGCGGGTCGACCTGGTATTTCCGTGGTTCTCTATCAGGCATCTGAGATGGCTGACCTTGGCAATGTTGAAAGAATTGCTGTGAGTTGCTGCACTTCTACACATTGTTTCAATAAACGTGACACCCTTAGAACTCTTTATCTTTCATAACTCACTCTAATGGCAATGAATTTGCACAAAATTTTCAACAGATGTAGCTGTAAGAATAAAAATTAGAAATGTATTTGCACAAAATTCAGCTGTTAATTAATGCATCACGTCTGTCATAAAGTTGCAAGATTCGTGGATTATCAGAATTCAGTTTGTTATTTTAACATAGTCATAAGTTGTGCGATGACGTTGTTAACATGAAGTTGAAATTGCGAATTGTCATTATTTTCATACTTTTAACTTTTATGTGACATCGCATATATTTAGCATACATCTACATTGTACCATGCCCTTGAAGCTTTCTGTTTTATAGAATGTTGAATCTAATATTTTTAATAATAATAATTTTAATACTAATGATGATTATATATAATTTACAGTTATGTGACACAGCATGGCCCAAGATTGCAGTCGAATATTTGGCCTAAAATGCATTCTTCTTGTGGTCAGTTTTTTGATTCGGCATTTGTCTGTGTTAATGTTGCAGGGTGTGAGGTTCAAGAAAATTGCACCTCCAAATGCCGAACGTTTGGCCGCTTCAGCAGCTGAAGATGCCATCAAGTAATTGTTTATGATATTACTCTGTGACAATGCTGCATGGAGGATTGGACGCTGTTGAGAATCAGCTTTTATTAACTAGACCTGGCCGTCGCTCAGTTGACACTCACTCAAGCGGTTTTCTGGCTGTGCTCAAAAGTATTTTTATCTTGCTAGCCAGATCAGTGAAGGTTTATACTTCAAAATCTGAATCTGCGGTCTCTCAGTAGTATGATGAGTCCTTTGGCCAAATATATGCTCAGTGTCGTCAATTACAGACTTAAATAACACCATGCAGTGCCACTGCCTATGCATATCACAAGGGAAGCATTGTGACATAGTTTGTACAAATGAATGAATTTATTCTGATAAACTGAGAAAAAACATACATGACTAAAAACCGATACCGATGTAAGAAAGTAAAACAGATGCAGCAAACCGATTCAGATACTAGCAGACTTCCCACTGGTCCTGATAAGTCCTGAAATTGGGCATGGGTGCTGAAAAAGGTAAAGGTAAAGGTGAATATCGTCAATTTGTACAGCGCATCGTTGCGTGTACACACCTCTAATGGCGCTTTCGTCACTGACCAGAGTCGCCGGCCACCCAGCCACCGCGTGCAGCTTGCAGACACAGGCTGGCGCGGCGGCCAGGCCAGGCAGCCCCAGTCAGCTGTACCAAGGTCCCCACCTTCCGTAACCCATATATAAATGGGTTACTACTCATTTAACCGACCCCAGAGGGATGCAGGCTGAGTTGGCCTTGTTGGTTGACTGATAGCGGACGCTTTACCCACAAAGTGATCACACGGCCATCCATCAGTCTAGCGCAGGATAGGGAAAGTTCATCAGCCAGGACCGACGTTCTAATCACTATGCTACGCCACCATGAAAAGTCCTGATTTTTGCTAGTGTTATCCTGAAAAACCAAAATACTGAATCCGTAATTTTTTCCAGTAACGTTTGTGCTTAATTACTGGAATTGCTTATGTGTTTCACGTAAACTTAATTACTTACTTTTATTTTTGTATACTACCTGCTGTCTGTGTGTCATGTTTTCTCACTAAAATAACTCAGGTGCTTATAGTTTAGCTAAGTGCGTTGATGGTGTTTTCTTGTTTTATGGTGCTGAAAAAGTCTTGAATTTTGATTCTGTCATTTGAGTGGGAACCCTGTACTAGCAACAGTCTGTTCTCAAATTTGTGACACAACTGCTGACAGCAAATGTTTATCATATTCAAGGTGACCACTTACTTGTAAAACAGGGAAATGTTGTGGAATTTTCCAGCCGTCTGGGAAAGGGATTTCCATCAAAATCGGGGGAATATCGGGGCCGAATCTTGTCAGGGAAGATTGACCAAAAACTTTCCTAAAAATTGCATCAACAGGCTTTTTAGTATCACTCACTTAGTACTCTGTGCCGATTATTTTATGATGTTTATTGCTGAATTTTGCTTACTTGTGTTTTAGTTGCTAATACCTATAACTGAGTTATATGTTAGATAGTACTACGGTTAGGTCACTTTAGTTGAGTAGCAGTTAAAATGGTCAGGAGTGTCGTGAATTGTCAGAGAATTTCGTAGTGGCTGGAGAGTGGTCATACTGTGCATTGTTATTTGTTACTGCACACATTACCACATCAGTCATGCTTGTTTGTCGCTAGGTCTCTGGATGCGGTGCCGAGTGCTGCTACTGAGAAGTTTGTGAAGATGGCTGAAGATGTCGCTGCAAGTCGCGGTGCCATCCCAGCTCTAGCAGCGGCCATTGCAGTCATTTCAGGCAATGATAAGCCAAGGTCGCTGCTAACTGCCACACCAGTGAGTCGGTCTTGTACTTTGTGTAGCGCTGTCCTTCAATACACAGCATTCTGAGATTGATGACTGTCGAGGATAACAGGGACAATTATTAGAATTGCCATTAATAGTAATAATAATAATAATAATAAAACAATAATAATAATAATAAGTGAACATTTATATAGCGCACTATCATTTCGAAAAAATCTCTAGTGCACTGTTACATATGCACACCTATAATGGAGAGTTCTTACAATTTGGGGGTTAGGTTGTTTTTTTGTGTTTCACATCAGGTTTTTTTGTAAAGGTTAAACTTTCTGTTCCATTATTATGTGTTTGTGTGCATTCCGCCTGAAAAGCCTGTCCCCGAAATGACCTATACTGTGTCGGGCAGGACGTTAAACCCTACCGTACTCACTCACTCATTCTACTGTGTGTAGCTGTGCTTGGTCCACAGACGAACAACTAAGGCCTGATTTATCATCATGCTTTTTGTTGCAAATTTGCTGTGGAGCCTGACATTGAAAGAATTATGGGCCAATATCTGGCAAAGATATGGACACAAGTTTAGTCCCATGCGTTTTTGACTTGTGTATATTTGTATTTATGGAGTATATTATTTGGTTGGTGGGTGTTCCAATTGCTAAACTTATTTTTGCTTTGTGAGCCTCGTGTGGGCCAAGAAAGAACTAAATGTGTAAAACGATTACGAGAAGTGGTAAATTTTGCCGTGGTTCATCAAAGCAGTCTGTTAATGTTCGGTTGTTGTGCACTTGCAGTAATACAATGAGGGAAAGTAGTTGGCAAAGTGCTGATGACCTGTGTGTATTGTGAGGATTTGTGCTCACTTATGTTGTGCATATTCTGCATTTTGTGTGCTTTATTGGCTTGCGATGTTGCAAGCTGTAGGTCTAAGCAACACTTATTAACAGACACCATGTCTGTGTGTCTGCCGTCTGTCAGTGGAACAGCTATTGCTAGCAGCCAGTTGCAGTTAAGCTGCGAAACACATTTATTTATTTGTCTTCAATAGCAGGCTCGAGGCCCATGAACACACAAAACACAAACACAAAGAGTAAAAGAAGACTAAAACAAACTACTTTGCCAACGTTTAAAAACTGGAGATTTAAAAAACAAGTCCGATGATAAAACAGTATTGACAAGCGAATTGTCACTAATCTGCAATGATCGCCATAGTGAGAAAATCAATTTCCGCGTATTTTCCGGTAATGATGTAACACTGTTTAAAACAAAAAGTTTAGAAGCACTACACCATCGTGGCTCCTGTAACAGTTGTCGAAACGCATCATTATATGCAACGCGTAACTTGTTGAAAGAATATTGATACATTGAACACCACAGCTGACAGCCATACATTGGACTGCAATATGCTCTGAACAACATAAGTTTTGTGTTCAATGAAGCAGACGAAAACTTTAGTATAATCACGTTTGCTCTAGCATATAAAGATCTAGTTTGTTTCATTATGTCAGCATCATCAGTCAAGCTAGAGTTGACAATATGACCAAGGTACTTGTAGCTATCAGTATCAGTGGCCACATTTCCCACCAGTTTGTATATTATTTAGTGCTGACTGTAGTTGGTGATATCATGACAGGAGATTTTTCTGTTGTTTTCAGGGCTTCACGACGTATTTGTTTCGTCCGAAAGAGAGACTACACAAGCGATTCCATGCATGGCAGTCGCTTGAAGAACATGTTTCAGCTGAAGTCAAGAACCAAATAACCGGACTTCAGTTGTGTGCTGACCACAAGGTCGGTCCTGGACTCCTAGTTGCACATTCAGGGCTGGATTTAAACTAAACTAGGTCACTGGTAAAAATGTGGGGCCATCGAGTAAATTATTTGTTCAGGAAGTAAATAAGTAACGTCATAAAATGCTTAATGATGTCACTTCAGATTTCACAGTTTAGTGTACACAGGCCACAAAGTGTTGCGTTGCTGTCCGACATTATTTGGCATATGGGCCCCCTATTTGTGGGTGCCCACGTTTGGTCGAACATGCCTAATTTTGCCAGAGTTTTTTTCTGTACATTTGTGGTCATTGAAACTGACTTGTTTTTGGTAAGCTTACAGAATACTGTGTTTGAACTAGTTCTTTGCATGGCTTTACTGCAGTAGTTCTAATGCAGTTGATACTGATGGGACTAATTGCTTACAATAGTCGAAGTGAAGATGTAAGCCCAGTGCTGCCGTATTGTGTGGACATATATATATATGTCTGTCACTTAGGTAGATAGGCTACTGCACTGACCGGGACCTCTGACCATTTGAACTGAAAATTGAACACCGATCACTCATGCCCTGGGGGATAATGTACACACCAGTTTGATTTTTGGCCAACTGTTAGGTCGAGCCATGGGTACAATATTGGTTGTCAGTCTATGATGCATGTGTTGTGGCTAAACTGTACATTGTAAGGAGATGGTATTATTGTATAGGGTGATGATAAGTTCCTATAGGCTGTCGTTAGTAAATATGGATGTCTCTGTCTTCAGTGGATTACCCGCAATTTTGCCAGTTTTGAAATGCAAAATTACAGAATTCTACAATCTAGTGTTGATTGTAGAATTTTGTACTAAGTCTGCGAAATCACTTTCTTTCTGCAGCTGGAAGTTAGTTTCTGGCCTTAAGATATGGGCACTATGGTTGTCCCGTTTTACCGACAGCTGGACTTCTTGACTAGTTAGGAGCCTGTTTGGTATGGGATAGACGGACAGACGTAGATGGACAGACGGCCTGTATTGCTGCCCATTAGTAGAACTGTAGAGCTGCATGTGATGTGCAGGGCTGTGTGTTTGATGTGCCGTGTGAATTGGATGCCGAGTTTAGCAACTCCCTAGTCTTCAGCACAGTCACCGAGCTGCCAGAGCTCGAGGACATTCAACCGTTGTTCGACGACAGACCCCGACGTTTTGACGATCGACCACGACCATTTGGCAACCGACAGCGATTTTCTAGCTACGGTGGTGGCGGCGGCTACCGTTTCCAGTCGCCTTCAGTGGGCCGACGCCAGCAGAACCCTCAGAGGTTCAGTGGTAGTTCATACTGGAAGGATCAGAGGGGTTCAAGACGTGATCGAGACAGTCTCTGGGACTCAGATGAAGAATGATGATGAATGAATGCACATTATGCTTGGATTACTGTTGTAGCAGCTTGTCATAGCTATGCGTTAAGGCATGTACAATGCACTGAGCCAAACCAAAATTTCAGTTTGGTTCAGTTGAGTATAAGAGTATACAGAGTGACAGTTCAGTTGCATGTATGGGAGTGTACTAAGCGAATGAATTGAACTTACCTGCAGTATACCAGCCCACTACACTTTTGTTGCTTTGCACAGACTGTACTAAGCAGACAAACTGAAAGTTTAGTTTATTTTATTTCAGTTCATTTTGTAAAGTATACTAAGTGACAACAGTTCAGTTCATTACAGTTTAGTTCGTTTGCTTTGTTCACCCCTTTAGAGAGCAGACTTTTTACAAACTCTCATGTATCGTGTTAGCATTACTTTTGTGTCATCTGGTCGTCATCGTCATAGCTTTATATCTGGTGGTGTGTTGGTAATTGGACATCAGGTTTAGTACTTTGTTTATAAAATACTGGTCCAGTATGCTCTGAACATTCCCAATGTATATCTGCCTTGCAAACTGCTGCTCTACTGACAGACCATACTGTTAAACATGTATGTGTAGATTGTACTGTACCATAACTTGGTTACATATTGACCAGTTTTTGCCAGCACACCCGCTAGTGAATCTGCTACTAATTAACTGGGGCTGTACCGACTATTCTATTCGTATTCTATTCGGTCTGAATAGTACGCCGAATAGTGTAGGTCTCCTATTTATATTCAGCCGAATAATAATGCCAAAAATAGACCAAATTAAGATAATAATATACACTGTGTCTGCCATCACTGCTTCTTCTGTCTGCATTTTAACTTTAAAGACCGCTGCTGTCAGTCTGGCAGTCTCAGCACACATAACACCCAGGGCTTTCCTTTGGCTATTTATGTACACCCACCAGTGGCTTCTATCCCTATACTTGGTGGATGCAGTTTGCACCCAGTGAAAAATCGGGGGGGGGGGAGTTTTGTTAAGGGTATAGATAAAAACATTCCCCCTATTTTTACTGGCAATGAACACCCTTAATAACCCCACTATTTTTTTACTTTCCCCTATTTCTCTATCTGCACCTTCAAAAAAATCTCCCCTACAGAGGGGAAGAAGCCCAAAGGGGGGAACCTGAGCCCGAAAGTGGGAGGGGGAATGTGCACTCGATTTTGATTCTCATTTGGGGGATAGAGGCTACTTATACCCACTGCCAACAGTAAGTAAAGGTAAAGGTAACCCATACTCGATACGAGCGTAGGGTCCAAAGCTGATCCTGGTCTCTAGGCAGCCTGCCCACAGGTGACGTAGTCATAAACCCAGTGGTAGGCTGCCATTACTTCCCAACAGGCCTGAGGCACTGTCAACAGTATATAGTATGTTTCGTTAGTGTCGTTAATCTTTGTTGGAGTCGCTCTATACTTCACCATATCTGTGCGAGGCAAGGCATTTGCAACTCGTATAAACTTATTCAGCTATTTATATTCTATTTGTTTTCGGCCAAATAATTGAATAAATATTATTCTTGTTCTGCCAGATATCTGCTATTCGGTGCAGCCCTGAGAACAACCATGAGATCCCACTGCAACTCGTACATTATCTTATAAATTATTAACTTTTGCTTTGGTTTTGGAACATCATTTACTACCACTTCAGAAAAGTCGTTTCAGATTTGACAGAGTCTGAAATTGTCACTTTGTGTTGCAGTTTTTTTTTATTGTGTTGCCAGTGAAAGAATTTGGACGGTGATAAATATTTGTGTTTTTGTATACTCTCAGTATTTGATTCCAGATGACTTAAATGCAATAAAACTTGGTTAACTTAAGGCTTAGACATTCCTGTGTTTCCAGAAGTTGCAGTCAGGTGAAAAAGTTGGGACGGTGCAGGATAATTTACTTTCTATTTTTATTTTATGACATTCTGTGTAATTTTGCACATCTGCTCATAAAAAAGCAAATTGACACACTGAAGTTTACCCAAGAGATTTAGAAGTAAAGATACTGCAGCATAACAGACTTGCTGCAAACAGTTTTTTCAGTAAGACTTAAAGCAAGCAAGAATTGCTTCAATATTCCTGAGAAGTACAGTAAAAAATTTCGGGATTGGGTTTTTTTGGGATGGATGACAACCAGAAGCACGGGAATGCCTGATTATTGCGTCAATTATTTGTAGACAAACTAGATAACATTTATCACTGTTTGATGTTGACACATGTGCTTGTACAGTAATTTAGTGCTTTGGTGTTAACGAGTATTGTTTTGCATTGGCGTGATAGAATAACTTTCAGAGCGTTGGCTCACATTTGCGTAATGTGCAGCAGCGTCGTGTGTTAGAAGTTACATTTTGCCGACAGACAGCTGCAAATTCCCAACAGAAAATATCATCGGTGCTAAAATTTCAATTTTGTTTTTAAATTCCGGCAAAATTGGCGATTTTCGGCCCCAGACTTTGTATTTTTTTAAACAACATTTACCAACAAAAAGAAAGTTATTGTACAAGCAAAGAATTAATGGGCCTGGCTCCGTGCCACGACGCCTCATTATGTGAGTGCTTTAATCCACACATTCTGCATTTTGTGATTGACGACTTGTTCAGGTGTCGTCATCAACCATGTTTAAATGCAGAATACAAAAAAACAACTTATATGGTTTGCTCTTTCTCTTTTGTCAATAACATTAAACGCAGTCTAAGGTCTAAGCATCGGTGCAGAAGTAGTAACAGAGCAAGTGATCACTTACAGTTTAAATACATCCAGCTCAGCAGGTTGTCCTGAGATGAGGTGTGTTAAACGGTTTTGTTAGATTTTGTTTTAGTTAGCTTCATGGAACCTGATGATTATTTTTTTAGTTCTGTTCCTCGTCTGTCAATTTGTTCTGACGTCGCCCTGTACGCGCCTTTAGGTTTGAGATGGGAACGGTTGGAGTAGACAGCTACCCACTATTAGTGATGATTCGATATTTCGAAATTATTAATATATCGTTTTTGATATCAATATATCGTGTCGTATCGTATTGTCAAAAAAAAAAATTTTTTTTTCGATATATTGCGATATCTGTTATATATCATGACATTTTCGATATCTCGCGATATTTTACCCCAGATGTTTATATCTTTATTACTGCATTGCCAAAATAACAGAATAAACGATGAAAACGACAAACTAGCCGAAGCAAACTTACTATAGTGTCGTAATTTAACGACACTTATGACAGTTATTAGTTAATTTTAAAGTTCACTGACACATTTTAGTATCTAAAGCAAAGCAAACTGCCTTGCTGAACGTTGACTTCTTGTTCTTGTGCTTGTATAAGATTTACATACTTATCATTTTAAAAATATCGATATCGCGATATTTTCAAAATATCGTATCGAAATTGAAATCCTGATATCGAATCATCACTACCCACTATACCTCTGCGTGTGGCGACGCTAATTATGCAAATGACTAATAACTATCTAGTATCGACATCACACAAAAGCAGCCTATACTACCGGTAATCCTAAGCAACGAGACATAACGCAGACTAGAATACTCAACTCACAGACTTTTCGTTACTGATAACCCTCCTGCCACCTGGCGAATGTAAGAACAACATTTTTGACGCGCTACGGCCATGCTAAACGGCGTACTTAGCACGATGTGTCTGCCGTCCATCGTCTGTCCGTAACAGGTGTATTGTGGCTAAACGTTGCGAGTGCGACATAGGTCATGGGTTGCTATTGATCACTAATAGGAAATCGCATACGCCCTATCGGATTAGATGAAAATCATTGACATTGGATGACCTCGAAGCCGAAGGTCAGTACTGCAACAGGAACTGCTATATAGGCTGTAGCGCGTCTTCCAAGTGACAGTTGGGCTTCGTATTCGCAGCACCGTTTGCAGTGTCACTGAGGAAGAGTCGTTCGTTCGGCAGCACATGCCTAAATCCGGCAGTCTGATTTCGACTGCATTGTAAACCTTACGCCATGCCGGCATCGCGATGTTGCACTTCATATGATTGTCATTAGTGACTCAGCGGCGTCGTGACCCAGGGGGATGCACATTGCTCCTCTCCGCTAAATTCTCGGCTGTCGGGAAAATTGTCAGAAATTTTTCATTTGGTCGGAAAATTTGCGTTCAACGATGCAAAATTGGGGCTGAAAACAGCCTTTTTGGGCAAATATGGTAGAAATGTTATAATTCAGAGCACCCACATTTTTCTTTACTGTCGGAAGTTTGCGGCTGTCTTTTGGAAAATTGCAATTTTTTGTTCGTCAACTTCTATAACTCATGACGCCGCTGATTGTCGACTGTTATTTCTAGACCACGTCACCAGGCACATCTTTACAACGTATTGCCGAATTTCGCTCATTCGTCGTGCGGTTTCATCTGTCAAAGACTACACCGTGTCCCCAAAAAACTAAGCAGATTTGTTTTTGTCAGAACTGCGTCAAATTTCCACCGATTTTGATAATTTTTGGCAGAAAGCTGGCAAACGATCCAAATATATGCGAGGTGCTCTCATTTTCCACCTCACCTAATTTGCGTCATCACCTTACCGTGTTAAACGCAAATGTTCCAAATTGCTACATAACGCCGAATGTTGTTATCTGCAATAAACTTTTAAAGACTTGATTAGCGCACAA
>Ga0209671_1008186_pt1 | contig 10925 bp, 8 predicted proteins | sample WorMetHERISLAND2_2_FD_187401 | JGI IMG/M metagenome (GOLD analysis project Ga0209671, IMG submission 187401) | Marine gutless worms symbiont microbial communities from Max Planck institute for Marine Microbiology, Germany - Olavius geniculatus... | ecosystem: Host-associated > Annelida >...
GTGAAATTTTACCAAAAGTAACCTTCCCTGAAAATGTTAGGCAAATCTGTAACCCTTTCTGTAATTTTGCTAACAAAGTTCTTGCCCTATCTCGCAACTGTGAAAACAAGAAATATGAGCTAATGCAACGAGGCGCGAGAAAGCCTATATAGCACTTCCTGTTCGCAAACTGTCAGTCTATCTCCAGCTGTTTTCACGGAAGACTGGCCAACAAGTCAACAATGGTAAAATAACAACTTTTACAGGGGTACCACTCTTTGATGCCCTCGTGCGCAGGTCTCCTTGAATGTAGAAAATCGAGACTTAAACCGTCGAAATCTACGTTCAATGCTAAAAATTTCACATGCAACTTGTCTACGTTATCTCAATTGGTTTCAGCGCAATTCGCTCTTGAAAAGTGTCTCGCAGCCAAAATCACCAAAAAATCCATAAAACCCCTATTTAAGCGTTCAAAGTCATCCAAGGTCATTGAAGTCGGTGGCAATCGAGAGCCAGCGTATGACTTCCTATTAGTGATTAATAGTAACCTAGGCCCTATCTCACACCGTTATTGAGATTCAGCGACTTATTGGCCAAAATCGCAAATTTTGCCCACCCCCTTTCCTTTAGCGCCCTCATTCGGGGTGACCCCCTTCGAATTTACGGAAAAGCTTTACGGTTCCTGAAACTAGACTTCCGGGCAGCCGGCAGTGAAAATTTGGTAATTCTAGCTTGCACCATTTTTGACTGATCCACCCGTGTGACAGATGGACAGACAGAATTGCGACGGCTAAGACGTGCTGAAAGCATTAGCTGCTTTTGCACTTAAAAATGTGGTCCAGGTGATCTTGACCTTTGACCTATGTCCTTCAATAGTTTTAGAGGTTGTCAGTCAAGGTACACGTTCTTGCGAAATGTCATTAAGTGATGCACAATGGTTTACAAGTTACGGTGTTGACAGAGATAAAGCGACTAGAAACTTAGCAATAATGCTAAAACCAGTATACTGCATCGCTACCGGGGACAGTAGTTAACAAATCAACTCTTATACAAACGTTCATAAATAACTGCAACTCGGCAACTGATGAACTATAAGTCACAACCACTAATTAACGATAGCATTAGAACTAGAAACAATCGGAGATCTCAGCTCTTTGTCGAAAATGGTGGTGCCACCTGGTGAATGCAAAAAAGCGTTTAACACAGCTGCTATTTCCAAATGGCTATTAAACTGTGAAATGGGCATAACCCAGGATCAAGCCAATCATCAAAATAATTAAATAAATAAAATTAAACAATTAAAATGTCAAAATGATTAATCTGAATGACCAACAAATTAACAGCACTGGAAAATAAACGAGAGTAAGCCTATATATGCCCAAAATGTTGGCAAAATGTCACTACTCGGTGGCTTATAGCACATTTTAGCGAACAGGCAACTTAACTACACTGTATGCAAAATTCCACACAGTGTCTATACGTCAAACAACGGCTACACGTCAATGCATATAAAGTTAAGGGGACCAAAGTTGCAATATTCCAGCAGACAACAGCAAATTTCTGAAAGTGAAGATTAGGCTATACAAGTGCTCAAAATGTCGTATTTGCCCAGAGGCCTATATTCCCACAAAATTGGGAATTTCCAGGCCCGCGTTTTGTAAGCCCCTATTTGTGAAATACAATTTGCAGATGAAAAAAACATTCTGACAGCCAAGGAATTACGGCACGTAATTTACGGGTGCTCAGAATTTCAATATTGCCTCAAGATTTCTGCAAAATGCGGCAAAATTTTTAGAACTAAATTTTCTACTTCGTGAAAAATGCTGCAAAGAGAACAGCATTTTTGAACAATTTGAAATTTATCAAGGGGGCAGGGTCATTCCCCCCCCTTTCCACTGCTCCCCCCTCTGTGCCAGGGTGCTACTGTGGCTTGATCTCGAGGTGCTTGGCCTTGGGGTTATCGAAGCGATCCATGGTCTGGATGCTGTAGGTCATGTCGATGGCAAAGACCAGCATGACAATGACGAATAACATGAGGATGATGCCGGCCCACAGCGGTGGAGTGAAGAACACTGCCGTCGTAGAGACTGTGTCACTGAACGTGTTCCTCCGCGAGAACGCTTCCATCTGTCAGTCAAACCATCAACCCATAGATCAGTCATAGACTGACACAGTGGCTTCTATCTCCTCCAAATCTAAAATCTATATCGGGCACAACTTCGCCGAACTTCCATCCCCATTTACCTCCCCCTTTAGGCTCCTTTCTCTTTCCAGGGGAGAAGTTTTGTTGATGGGGTAGATTTAAAAAATAAGGGGGAAGTTTGGTTAAAGGTGTAGACTGCGCAGTGAAAACGGGGGGAGTTTTGATCTCCCCCTTCCATTTTTCAAACCATCAATATGCGAATCAATCACCGACCAACCGACAGGCGTGTGAGGTTTTCAAAATATGACTTCGGCTCGGTTTTCGGTTCGGTTTTGAAAAACAAATCGTGATTTTCGGCTTAGTTTTCAGTTTTTAAACCGCGTTTTTCAGTTAGGTTTTTGATTTTTAACATCTGCTGTTTTGTGTGTAGTATACAAAACTGCCATAGCCTACAGCAGATTTCAAATTTGCACTGCTACCGTCGTCCATGGTAGCCATCTTTTACTCTGCGTATGACGTCAGAAATTACGCAGACTACTTCGCATGCCGACTGTTGTAGGCCTAGAGGTCCAACTAATTCTCGGTCTAAATGTTTCAAAACTAAGCTTATAGAACAAGCTACTTTGACTGACATGAAAAGTGTAAATACCATCTAAAAACAGATGGTTTGGTTTCTTAAAATCCGAACTGCGAAAACCAAGTCAACTTTTTCAAAAATTTAATGTCAGTTAGGTTCGTTTAAAAAAGAACGAAAACTAAAATTTTCAACAAATTCCGCACACCCCTACGAACGACAGACCGAGCAACTGACCAACTGACTAAATCAATCTGTCTGTGATCCTAAGGTTCGATAATCAAAAAGTTTGACAGTCTGAAGGTGTATATTGTCACATGCATTTTCACCAGTCTCTAACCCTAACCCTAACTATAAATGTTAACCATGGGCCCACCCCAAGGCACAGAACTCTGAGAGTTGAGAGAAAATGTGGAGATTGAGTCAACATCTGTAGAAATGTACTCGGGAATTGAGTACTGAGGGCTTTTAAAAAATAAATCAATCAAACAATCGTGCCAGAGTTCCAGCGTGAAGAAACTGGTCGCTGAGATCAGCGCATATTTAAAGTGAGAAAACTGTCGCCCATTTGTTGATCAATAACTGAAGCTGAAAAGGTCTGATACTGGCATTTCTCACACAAGTCAGACTCCTTGCGAAGAGCACATTTACTACCAGGGCTAAAAATACCCCACTTTTTCTCAGAGAAACATAACCCGATGGGTTTAACTGTGTTTTGCTGGTTCGGATATCTTTGGCTTTTTAACAGAAAAGCTCGACTTACGTTAGCTGTTGATTTATCCGGGTTTTTACTTCCCCTGCAGAGCACACAAGGCTAAATATGTGTAGAATGTAACATTAATTAATAATACGCTGATCCAATGAAATGAAAACATCGTTTTGAAGTAATTTTCAGAGAAATATGTTGCGCTAGCCAAACTCACCTAAACATGCCACAATAACTGATGAGGTCAAGCTGTATTTGACCTCAAGGCAATAAAGCTAGTTAGCAACCCTCCTGCAGATGACGTCACAGTTACGAAAATGGCTGAAGCCATGAAAAGGCAAAATTGAGTACTTTAAACCTTATTTTTAGGACATTAATATGAATTTGCAACCAAAATATTAATAAAAATTGACAAATTAGCATTTGGTTAATCCAACTAGTACTTTATAACAGTTACGCAAAATGATGTAACTTGGACTTTAAGGTATCCGAAAACTTGCAATTTCGTTGGTTCGGATAAAGCTTAACACTAATCAAATATTCTGATCAGCAACAGGACACTAAAATTACAGTAGACTGATTTTGCATGGTTTTTGGGTGAGTTAATAAGGTGGGTTTACCCCCAGAAATCCCATCGCTTTTTGGGTATCTGTCCAGTTCTCTCAGCCCCCTTCGCTAACGCTACTGCTACTACTACTACTGGCCTGTAGGTCATAGAAGAGTACAGTGATGGTGGACTTGGCTTCAAGTGAAGTGCCGGTGTAGCCCAGCCAATGTTTTCTGGAGTGAAATGAAGATCCAACTGGAATGGATGGTATGCTGGACACGTGGACATCAAATGAAGTCACTTCACCCGAAGTCTGTACGAAGGTGATTCGCATGGCAGACACACGCCAGTGATGATGATCTGTCAGTTCGACCTTCATTCTATATGCAACAGCAATCTAGTGATACTACTACTACTACTGCTGGTACTAGTGAGCTCTGTACGTACCATTGTACGGTACCATAACTAGTATGAATACAATTGCAATTACTTTTACTACGACTACTAGGCTACTATGACTACAACTTGCAGAATGCATCACAGACAAACAGACAGACAGAAAAACCAAAAACAATACTGTCGTCGCTACCACGGACAGGAAAAATGCTCATCCAAACATAATTTTAAATATACCTCAAATGTCCTCAAAATTGCATATACCAATCGAGTTGTCGCATAGAGCACATTCATTACAATGACTAAAGGCCAAGGCCAATTTTTTGTCCTCAATCTGTCCGAGTTCGAGGATAGTCATCAAGGACACCATTCTTAAATTAAACTTGACGAGCGATTCAGCAAATGAGGACAAACTGTTATCATCATACGAGATACGTTTCAGGAATTCCGAATTCGACAGGTTTCATTACAAAGCAGTCTAAGATATTACAAATAAAATAAGCCTGATGCAGTGGAGATCATTTCAGTGTTTATTTGTTTATATATGCAACACAGAAACTTGTTGAATGTGATGCATTGTTAGTTCTACAAGCAAAGACACGCTGCACGCAAGAACGTCGGTTTCAGTTGAAGCCAGAACGCATTATCTAGAGCTAATGCAGCTGATGCATGCGTGTCTGCCTACAACAGGAGCCTCACTCGTTGCTGCAGTAACGCATCAGCTCAAGATAGTGCGTTCTGGCACGCAAACACTGGCCGAAAGTGGCTAGAATTTGAACAGGGCAGTTCAGTCTGAATTCAAATGTAATAATCCAGCCTCATTTAGCCAAACTTTAACATTATCATTGTATTCAGCGGTTAATTGTTAATACTACGAATGCTTTATTGTTTCTGTCGCCTGTCTGGCTGAATTTACAGCGTGCTGCAAACTGTTTTTCGATTTTCTCGGTTTTAGCTGCGTGCGAGACAATGCGTTCTAGCTCTGAGCCCACGATATAACATTCTACAAGAACAACAACAAGAACAACAACAACAACTACTACTACTACTACTGCTGCTACTGCTACTACTGCTACTGCTACTACTGCTACTACTACTACTACTACTACTACTGACTGTAAGGTGATTGACTTGAGGTTGACATAGAACATGCTTCGCTGATAGTTACACGTCATATTCACCGTACACACTCTGTATGCATACCATCAGCACAAACACTCATACGCACTAGCATTATCATTATCCTCGTTTAGTCAATAAATTAACAAATGGATGTTGCACAAATAAATTATATTGTCAACTTGCAAAACATAAGAAATCTCAGGCCGTTTATGATCTCTTATGTTGTACAATATAACTGTATTTTTAGATCAGTTTCTCTCATTTCGTTTTCATTTCGTTTAAAACATTTAAGATTTTCTTAGTTTACGGATATGTGTTAAATTAAACAGATATCTTGTTCTGTGAGTTTTCAAGTGCAAATTCATATTCTATAGTATTGAATCGCAAAACAAATTAAAAGTAATTAAAAAAAAGTGAAATCGGTCTCATCAGTCAACGCAACTTCTCATTACTGTTCGCAATATGAGAGTGGCAATTTGCAATGCTTGCTTCGGTCAGGTGGTTCTGGAACCCTACATCTGACACAATGTGTTGTTCTTGGACACCACATATTGTACCTGCTAAATAGACCGACGCAAAAGATTTCCATCTTAACGGAAGACCATAGCTTCTCACGGAAAACCCATCTTAGAGCTGTGGAGCATCACCTGCCATGTGGAACCTGCCATCAGATACAGGTGAACGTGCCCTTCCTTAACACTGCAGCCAGACAGGCCAGTACTTGATCTACATACCCCAGAAATTTGGAAGGCTGATTTGACCTTGGCACTAATTATATACCTAGATGGTTTAGGCTTATCTGTCCACAGACAGTCATCCATCCAAGTAATAGACTACTAGTAACTATTAGTTACCACTTGGTAGTGATCTGATCAAAATTTGAACCCCAGAACTCAAGATTGCAAGTCCAACACCCTACCACTGCACCACCGAGCTACACCTAAAGATGTCTAAAGCAGGGTCTTGGGAGGACAGTTTTTTTTTAATTTTTGGGTCACAGTTTAATTTCATTTATTTATTTCATTTAATTAGATTTAATTCTATGTTTTATCATGCTTGCGATGTTTTAGTGTACTGCACTACTCGTAATCCAGCCATTTGCTGCAATAGCAATAAATATAAATTTATGTTTTTGTGCTATGTCCCTAGCAGTGGCGTAGCCAGAAATTTTAATTGGGGGACCTCGTTTCTCTTTCCCTCCCCTTTTCTTCCCCCTTTCGTACATCCCTTCCCTTTCCTGCCCTTTTACCCCTCCCCTGTCCTCTCCTCTTTCTCTTCCCTCCCTTTCCTTAGAATTAGGACCCCTAAAATTCAGCTAAGGAGTCTGGGGGAGCACTGTGAGCTCCCCAGCGGGGTCTGGAGCGGAGCCCCAGCCGAAATCGAATTTGGTGCATTTTAGCTTTAAAAGATGAGATCTGGTGGCAACAGTTTTAATTATTTTCCCAAAAAATAAACTGACCAAATTGGCAAATTTCGTGCAGTTTAAACGTATGCTTAAGTTTTGTCTGGAGGATTGGGGATGGAAGCTGGGCGCCCTAGGCCCCCTTGTCTACGCCACTGCACTGGTCCCTAGGGCAGATCTACAGACCGTGCGCCATGCGAACAGTTTCTGCTGTGACCAGTCTGCCACATGTGTGACTTGGAGCGGTGCACGACGTTCCCGTTGATGGCGACCTCTATGACGTTCGCGTGTATCATGAACCGGCCCGACACGAAGCCCATCAAGTCGTAGTGCTTCGAGTAGCGTCTGGCCTCGTCCTGCGGCGACTCCCGTGCCTCTATGGAATGACCGTTCAGACCTGCGAGATGACGGCCGGTGCCTTGCATTGAGGCAGATCTCTTGTCTACCCCTTCCATCTACAATGCATAACAAGAAGCCCAGCTGTCGCTAGGGAAGGTCGACCGCACACCAGTGTCTGAAGGTCAGCTGGCAACTCCAGTGCATCTCTGGAATGGTCGTCCAGATCTGCCAGATGACAGCCAGTGCCTTGCACCACGGCCGACCGCCTGTCATGACTTTTCGTCTAAAATACTGCAAAGACTACTTCTCCCAATCTTGGATCAACACCTACCCGATAATGACATACAATATGGATTCCATCGAGCTCACTCGACAACGTGAGCTCTTCTCGAACTGAACTCAACTATAGCCTCGGGCTTCAACCAGAAGAGACCTCCCAGTTGGACGCTGTTACTACAGATTAATCTATCTCAAGCTTTCGACCGAGTCAACCACGAGAAGCTTCTTGCGGATCTAAACAACTCTTCTCTCTTGAATGCAAGTCAAGTGGTTCAACTGCTACCTCAAAGGCCGGCAATCACGTACCATGTTTCTAAATTTTTTGTCTTACTCACGTCACATTCACACTAGAGTCCCACAAGGTGCTGTTACCTCACCAAGATTGTTTAACTTTTACCTGTACCGTCTTCCACAGCCTTCGGCAAAAGTAAAAGTTGTTATGTATGCAGATGACCTGTCTGTCTATGCCATGGGTCCAAATATCCAAATTCTGGGTGACAGAGTTAACTCGTATGTTCCTACATTACTACAGTTCTTCAAGGAAAGGGATCTTATCGTCTCGCCAGTGAAATCAACAGTTATTGTGTTTACTCCTCAACCGAATCAATCTAGGGAACATCTGCAGATTTTGATGAATGGTACAACTGTTTTCCTTAAGAAACAACCGAGAATCCTTGGTGTGACCCATGATACGATGTACACTTTTGCCGCTCACTGTCTGAATCAGGCGGTCGTGCAAATACGCAACCCGGGCCATCATTTAACATCTCAGCCTGCCCCCAGCTAGAAATATGATGGGCACACTTAGTAAATTTGACAGGGGCGTTGTACCACTCCATGAAGGCGGCATCTCTGAAACTGAGCAATACGGTTCTGCTTTACGCAACCTTCACAGCCAAGCAGTTGTAGATGCACAGTCAAACTTTGTACCAAACAGAGTCATTGGAACTACTCCGCCTGAACTGTCATCATTCGAATGCTACCTTTCTAGATCTGTCCGCACTACTCTTGCTCAGTCACGTTTGGGTCACTGCCGGCTCCTCAACTCTTACAAGGCCCACATCACTGCAGGCGTGACAGATGTTTGCCCGGACTGTGGAGTGGCACCACACTTCGTTGAACATTTGCTCCAGTGCCCTGCCTGCCCGACACAACCGACAACTCAAGACCTATGGGACGATCCAGACGTGGTGGCTGATTTTCTCAAGCTCGACGACAACTGACGAAAGAGAGGAGCTGTGGGCTACAACAACAACAACCTCGCATCTACAAAACACACAAGAAGCCCAGCTGTCGCTAGGAAAGACCGACCGTTCAAATTGGTCAGATGATGGCCAGTGCTTTGTATTGTGGCAGATCTCCTGTCCTGACCCTCCATCTACAGCACAAATGTAATAAACGTTTTTTAAATGTTTTCTTACATTTAGTTCAAATATTTAGTCAACGTTTTTGACGTTCATTAGAAACTCCATAATTTAGAAACTTTTAGAAACACTTTTTGAAACCATGATATGCGGCTGCCACAAAATGCGTTTTGATAATCTAAATGTGCACGCAGCCACGGCTCTGCCTATAGGAGAGCTTACAATGCTCCCCTAGCTAGATTTGGCGAAAAATGGTAAAAGAGAGAGAGAGGGGAAGAAAGAAAAAAAATCATGGGAAAAGGAAATGATAAGGGCCCATTACTGCCCTCAAGATAAACTCCTTGCTACGTTCCCCCAGACCTATTAGCTGCATTTTGAGAAGAAATGGGAAAGGATAAAAAAGGCGAGGAAAAGAGGAAGAAAGTGACTAAGCAGTGCCTCCCCCAAAACACAAATTCCTCACTAAGCCTATGCCCATGGCCAATGGGCTTTGTAGATAAAAATCAAGCAGCCTAACCGGATGAGATCTGGCCGCAGTGTAGATAGCAATAAAGGGCTGGTGACGTAGAGTCATCTGTGACGTCACTGAGCCAATGATCTCGTCTAGACGACGTGACGTCATCAACGCACAGACAGACAGACCACACGCAGACAGACATATATGCATAATGCTGTCCTGTCCTTCAACCTTCCAGCGGCATCCTGGCAGCGGCAAAAAGAAAACGATTCTCCCTCAAAATTTTTAACTGTCAGAAAAAGCTGCAGTCTTTCGTCCAACATTCGATTTTTTTTCCAAAAATACTAAATTTGCGGCTGTAAATCTTCCTTTTTTTCGGCACATTTAGGGACACAATTAAAATTTTCAGCATAAAATGATGTTCTCCTGTGTTGGAAATTTGTGGCTGTCTGTTTGAAAATGGCAACCACCTGCTCCACCCCACCCGTTTTTTTAGCCCAAAGCGGCGTAGTGATAAAAAATCGCCGTGATATATTTTCAGTGAGCTGTGATGTTAAACCAGCTAGCACATTTTATACACCATGTCTCAAAATTCGCAACACCCCTACAAATAACTTAGCGTAAAATCGTTAATACCGGATAGAATTTTACAAAATTTGAAACAGTCACAAAGACAATTATTCTGAACTAGTCTGCAAAGTTTGTGCTCAAAGTGGCCACCTACGCAAACTCTTAGTCTTAGACGGGCACGCCACTGCTTGAGCGCCTTGTCAATACCAACATACTGAATGTAACCCTAATGCAGACAAACTCTGACGTCATAATGACGTCACACTGAGCACACACGGTAAAGTGCGGATGCCGCAAAAAGTGTGGTGGTAAGTAATGTTAAGACAGTGCAGTGTACGATATTTCATTGAAATCCACGAACTAAAAACTGAATTAGACGTGTTTGAAGCAAGGGCTGTCGCTAATTTCGGGACACGGTGTACATAGATGTTATAAATGACAACTTGTAGCAGACCATCTGATCAAACCAGTATGTGATGTAGGATATGTCAAAGGGGGAGGGGTTCCATGGCAACCACACATTGCAGCGCATGAGCTTAGCCTATAACTAAGGTCTGGGAGCGGAGCCCCCAGCCGTGTGTACTGACAGAAAGGTGTTTCTAGTCTTAAGTGCAGCTAACACACTTCTTACCTATTTTCAGATGCCATCTAAAACATTTTACTTCTCCTTCTGCTATAGCACATCGAGCGCATTCGAGACTGCTATATAGCTAGGGTCGATTTATCCATGACTAAGTTAACTCGCGAGTTTGCTAACCAAAGGTTAATTCTAACTCTTGGGTTAACCGTTCGATGCCAAATTTTGGCGTGGATCAATGCACCATGCGTCACGAGCAATTTCCCCCTGAGATAACCCCATGGTGAACCTTAAATCATGCATGGAACAATCAATAATTTAACGGGTTGTATATTTTTTACTGGAGCGGAGCTTTACCCCGGGAACATAGAAATTCTGGCTTGAAAACCGGCGGGGCGCTAGTCCTTCACCAGTCCTCACCCAGGCATAAAGGTAGCGGTCAACGGCTTCTTCTTCGAAGAAGGCGGATG
>Ga0209671_1008188_pt1 | contig 10923 bp, 7 predicted proteins | sample WorMetHERISLAND2_2_FD_187401 | JGI IMG/M metagenome (GOLD analysis project Ga0209671, IMG submission 187401) | Marine gutless worms symbiont microbial communities from Max Planck institute for Marine Microbiology, Germany - Olavius geniculatus... | ecosystem: Host-associated > Annelida >...
CATTAAACCATATAACACTAAAATTTAAAAAAAAAACATGTGCAAAACAACAACATTTGCATAATTACGTTGCAGTGAATAAAAAAATAAATCACAACATCTGCAAAACACTAACAAAACAATAAAATCAAATAGCATGAGTGCTGTGCACTATAATAATTAGACCTCTGACTTTGCCTGATCGGACCAGAACTCGTCCGCTGCGTGCGTGCGCGGTGCTTACGTTGATGGTGAGATATTCGTTGGGCAGGAAAAAGAACTTCTTGGAGCCGTCGTGAAAGCGCCGGAATCGCGGGTCGGCGTAGACTGAGAACATTCTCTGCCGGCTGCTAGCAGACAGATTGCGGGTCAAACTGACAGCGTCCAGTATGAAGCCGTAGCTGAGCCGCACGGTGCCGGGACTGATAGACGACAGGTAGGACGCGTTGAGCGCCGACTGACGCAGACTTGGAGACACGCACACCATTCGACGCTCAGTCACCGCCTTACACGACTGTCACGCAAACAGCACAAGTACTGTATTACAGCCAGAACTCTTTGTGTAGTGTTTTTTAGAAGGACTTAAACGATACGATGTTGCTGCAACATTTATACTTTTTGCAATATTTTCTTCATTTTTAAAATTATATTTAGTTAAGTTTAATTAAACTTTCTTCACTGATACATTTGTAGTGAAATACAGTTGTATAGTAAACGAGTTCTTTAACCCTATCCTAGATCCAGATGCTGATCCGGATCACCACCAAAATTTAATCACCGCTAATTTGGGCCAAGATTCAGCCAAATCTGCCTGCAACTTTTTGTGTAACTCTACTCACAGACCAACTGACAAATAAACAGACGCTGGAGTATCACATAACCTCCTTGGCAGAGATAATTAATTAGATAATTAATCAGAAGTAACTGACGCTGGTGAACATGTCGTCGCCGACGTAGACTGCTAGCTGTGGATTCACGACCAAGTCTAACCTTTGTCCTGTCACAGTCATCTGCGTTCCACCGCTGCACAAACAGACACAATCACACAGACACTATAGCGATTACTAGCAACGACCCATAGCAACACACGCTACACATTAATGGCAAAATTTCAGGGAAAAAATCAGTGTCTGTAATTTGTCTATCATTTTAGATTTGGCATATCTAGTTTCTTGTCTTTGTCCAACCGAGTTTAAACCAACACTTAGGTTCACTTATGTTCAAATTTCTCCGGGGTAAATAAATCCAATGTCAGCCTGCCTGCCTGTCGGGGGTTAAAGCGGGATGCGATCATTTGTTTTCGGTGGCACCGTGGCAGGTAAAACTGTGTAATCCCATATGGCAGATGACGCTTGATGGGTTTCCTAAAAGAGCTATACACGCCCATCTAACTTTTTTGCTTAGTTCGGCAAATAAAAATGTCTCACTACACCAGACAATACGTTAAGTAACACAAAGAAGTGGTTTTCCATACAACATAAAAAAACCATAGGGGCCTACATCAGTTTGTTTAAGAAAGTTAGTTGTCAGACTAATTCTTACACATTTTCTTATAGCTACAACAGTGATAACTAACAAAGTGTTATACATTGTAATTCTAACTGTGTCGTGCAAAAGTACAGAATTACTGTGAACTGGCTGCCAGCTAATGCGCACCTAAACACTCCTCGCTGAGGCAGTACAGTGGCTACGACGGGGTCAGGTAGGAACTGATAACTGGCAGAAGACGAGGAGGCGATTAATGCCGCATCCAAGCTGAGAGTGACAGTGCGTGCAGTGTAAGCAACATCAGCTGCAGCGGTTGAACACAGCAGCGACGTCGACGTACGACTAACAACAGTACATGCTGTTGCACGACCACTGCCTTCTGACACCAGAGATACCTGCCATCATCATCATCATCATTATCATTTAAATTGCCAAAGTCGACATATCACAACTTCAACTTCAAATAAGTTATACGGCAAGAACAACAAAGCAGAGAGACAGCTAAACTGCATTTACAGTTGTCCTAAAAACAACCTAACAACTGACAATACACACAAGACAGTCAATTTAAAAACAACTACATTAAATATAAAAAACTAAAAACACCAAAGAACTAAAAAACAAATCAACTGATAATCTATCAGCAAAAACGACTCACAGAAATTGACTAAAGGAGTAAAGGTTAATGAAGATCAGATGTTTCGCGGACAGTCATTTTGCTGTTTTGCTGACGAAACTCAGTTATTTCGTAAAAAGGATAATTAAAAAGGCCCACTAATCTTCAGAAGAAGTACTGTAAACAAGACACGGTCCGAATATATATTTACAGTGTTTTTTTTCAGTTACGGTCAAATTTTAAGCCAAATATTTTCTGGTTTTTTTTCGAAATTTCTATCACGATTGCTTCAACGCAAACGTCAACTGCAAGCTATCATCAAAATATTAAATTCAGCTGTATTCAACTATTTACTCCCAAAATTTTAGCTTAGCTATACTAATACTAAATCGATTGCCTGTTAACAAAAATTAATTACACATGGTTATTAAGACAACAGCAGCGGTATACCTCTACTCTGCGACCGGCATTCAGATTCGTGCCATAAAGGGTTAACAGGGTGCCGCCAGACACTGGACCGCGAGTCGGATAAAAATCGGTAATTGTTGGCTTCTAAAACGACAAAACGTCACAGAAAATCATCTCACGCTGAGGCTGAATTGACAAGCAGCGCGATTTGGACAAACGTTCAGCGAAACAGAACATTGCATGACAGAGAAGCCGCAATCCAACAGCTGACACCAGTGAGCTCCGGCTTAATCTGCTGCACGACATGTGACGTGAAAATCAGCTAACGCAGAGAAAACGCGCGTCCATGCAGCGATAATGTGCAATAGTTCCATCGTCCATAGTACCGGAGATGTCCGTTCAACGTCATCCAAGGTCATCGATATGGGTACCAACCGAAAACTCCATACAATTTCCTATTAGTGACTTTTTGTAACTGTTATCCTTTTGGACATTACTGTGCATACATGCGCGGCGGCACAGAGTCTAAAAGCTTTTGCGCACAATTGACGAAATTCATCGACAGCTCTCTTGTTTTGTTCACGCAACACTACGAATTGAAACATTACAGAACTGATGCAGCTTTTACTACTAGAAGCGATCAAAGATCTCAAATCTCGACTCTCAAAAAATGAGGTTTGCCACGCACCAAAATCTAATCACTGCCTCCTTGGCCCAAGCCCAACTTCTCTGCAAAGTTTCATCAATTTTTTGGACTAATCCAGCTGGCAAAAATTTAATCAACCGGGCTCATTCGTCGAGTCGGTTTGGCGGAGGTAATAAATGAATGAATGCATGAACGAATGTGGTTGCAATGTGAGGCTGCACAGACCACGTATGAGAAGACGTGCGTTGACTGAGCTGTGAACGAACTGCTAATAGCGACGTCGACGTTACCACGCTGTTCCACGCCTGATCTGCTTGTCACGCACGTCAGCCTGCGTGTACGCACATACATCACATTCACAGTATTTAACCCACACTTAGGTTGCACTGGTATTGTTTTCACAATTTTCGGCTGCCGTCGAACGTCATAAAACAAACGAGCGGTGCAGTCTATGCGACCTAAGCCTGAGTCAAGTACGATACAACATTGTCTGGAGTGGTATTAGCTAGTACTGCATACTCGTTTACCTACGTAAACGGTGTTTACTACATATATTAAAATACTTGCTGAGCGTGAATTTATCTCGGTTTGTTTCTTCTGGTATACTACAAAAGATTGTCAGCTATTGAAGAAAGGCAGTGCTCAGATAAATTTGTACGTACCTGACAGGTGACAGATATTCCACGGTATCACAGTTTAGTCCAGCTACAGAGACTATCGTATCATTAGCACTCAGTCCAAGATTCTCTCCATCCACTGTTAGCACGGTGCCGCCCTCTAGCGGTCCCGACAATGGCCTCAACTGCAACGACACATCATTATTTACTCGACGCTCTTTCAACAAAAGAAGCACAATATAATACGGCAAAAAAGTTTAAACAAACAGATTTTGCAATCTGTCTTATTCTTATTAACTTTGCATTTCAAGTATTAACAACATCATAATTTCGAAAAAAAGTGCACTCGCTTATTTTTTCAAACTACCCCGTTTAAAATGCATTCTCAAATCTCTCCAATCAGCCAGCATTTATGTAGACCCATGCCTTGATTTGTCCACAGTAGATGTTTCATAGTGATAACCGCCAGCTCTTCTTTTCGTGCTCTCTGCAATCTCTACAGTTTTCAATTTATCACAGTGCTCGTTTGTCGTTGTTTTCACTTCAATTTCTACCACTTTGCAAGCGCCAATATTCTACGAAAAAAGATGACGATGCTGCTAGTTGTGATGGACCGATAGATTGTGGCTGTAGAATAATCTTACGGTTGAGCTGCGACAGTGAAAAAACCATCAGTTTTGAACATTTTGAACAACTGCTAAAGACGTTTTTGTGCGGTTGATGCTGTGGCGCATTGCGACTTTTTCTGTTAATTTGCGCCTGCCGGATATAAACTTACACTTACATACCAATGGCAACAAGAACGTTGATTAAGAAGATTAATGAATCAACTAAGCGGCAAGTGCAATAAGTGACCTGCGTGATAACTGGATCGGGACAAAGCTGAGTGCGGCTGATCCATGACCGGACGCCGGGACACCTCTGTTGAACCGTGCATGAGTGAGTGTCCGGACACCAACCACAGCGATAGGGCGGCTCAGTAGCGCGACATCGGCCACAGTTCACAGCCATGACGGAACACTCGTACACGCGAACTGCAACACGCTACCAGTATCATGCACACAGCATTCATCCAGCGGACCTACCCATCAGGGGCGTCCAGTCCGTTGATAGGCGGAAGCAGAATGCTTCCTGGAAAAAAGTTGAGATAATTAAACTGAAGGGGAAGGGTTTAATTGACAAATCAACAGTTATCATTTGCAGTGCACATAAATGGCTAGAATGTTGTCACAAAATGCGTTTTAAGGGCCAAAATTCGCAAAAATGCGATATAAACTGACTTCGTACGGCGTGTGGATTGTCGAGTTGTTTCCTGGCCAATCCGCCCCATAAAACGTCGACGTGAATGTCTTCGAACTGAGTGTCGTTTTTCAGCACATGCTGTACACAGCACGTCCGCGCATTAACACTGATTACTGACATCAACATCACGAACTAACAACATAGACATTTTTTGAACTACACACCGGTGTCTCAAAAACAACTGTGCAAAATGGTTTAGTTATAACTTCGTCAAATTGCCACCAACTATGATAATTTTTGGCACAAAAATGGCAAAGAAGACACAATTACGTGCGATGCATTTACTCATTTTCCATTTCACCTAATTTGCGTCAACGCGTTGCTGTGTTAAATGCATGTTCGAAATTGTTACATAACGCTCAGTTGTTTCCCTTTGTAAATTTTCTAACATCAAATTGAACGATCGTCAACTATTTTTATATGCATTTTTATATGCAAGAAAAAAAGCGATAGGCTTACGGTGAACGGTTCGCATTCGATGTACGTTTCTTGTCCGATGGGCGGCAGCAGTAGCCAAGCATTCCTTTCAACGCCGCCGTCGACGTCAAAACGACATTTGAAAGACATTTGAAAGCTCTGTAAACACGACAATCAAATAACATCCAACTGTCTAATTAAACCAGTCTGAAGTTAAATTCTGTTGCTATTGCGGCCTACAGAGGCATATTTTTACGACGGCTATACGTGATGAAAACTGGAGACACTAGAGACAGACCTCACACTGGGATTCGACTGTAGAAAGAACGTACAAAAGTCCGATCACGAAGAAGATGAGTACCTGTAGGCCTGTAATTTGTAATCTGTAGGCCGCAATAGCCTCTGTAGGCCGCAATAGCAACAGAATATTATTGATTACACTGGTCTTGGGATTAACGATGCGGCTCAACTGATACTGGGTAAAAAGTGGAGGGAAGCTAATTTAACGAATAGCTAATCGGTTGCTGGAATTGTAGGAAAAGTATTCTCAAAGGTCGTTTGGTGCTGGATGTTTGGTATAGCGAGGCGTCCTGGCTGTTGGGACGTCAGCTACTTGTAAAAAATATCAACATTGGACTTTCCCTAGCTGTCTGAGCTTTGCTAAGGTAAAGGTCATGGCTAAACTTAGTTCCTGGGTGGTAGCCTGGGGAAGAAATTGAATATTAAGTAGCAGTAGGCTAAGGCTACGAACGGTATCGTCGTAGCTCCATAAGAGACTTCCTCTGAGTCTCGTGTTGGCCTGAAGGTGGAGCCTAAGAATGGGTTTACATTTTTGGGGTTACAGCCTGTAGCCAGAAAATCGCTATGACCTAAGTTCAGTTAGGCCCGAGAAATACACGCCTCTTGACGTCACTTCTAGGCTACTAGGCTTTTTGACAGTTGATTGACGTACTTCTTTTCCTGAGCTCTGTTCGGATAATATCGCTGTAATAAAATCAAGGAAAATTCTACAGAAGCCGTCTTACAAAAGCAGTGGACAAAATGTGTTCATCATGTTGCCGAACATCCTTCAGAGAATGACACCTGAATTGGTCTGATCTAACCTTATTTGACCTAATTATTCGGTTTATTCTGCCAAAAAAATAAATCATGCGATGAAGGTTTAAAACGTTTTTAAATATTTGTTTTTCACATAAAAATTAAATTTTAATTTATAATCCCTTTTTTCCTTTGAAAATAAACTTAACATTTTAAAATCTTTCCCCCTAACGTTTATTTTATCCACGTAAACAAACTGTCGGCCGAGAGGGTCAACGATATACATGTACAAGTTAAACACTACCACTGCTATCATCTGTTGCGTGAGGTATAAACAGCTAACAGGTAACACGAAAACTAAACTTATAGCCACTTATACTTATTTTTATCAGTTTTACCTGAAGATTCACGACCAGTACTTGCACGCTGACGGCTTCTTCTGACGCAACAAAGATCATTGTTTCATTACTTTCAATACGAGGACATTGTTCAATTGCCACCGAGTTGTTTGCCACCTATACACGGTGAACAACGCATAAAGCACATCTACCTAAAACACAACAAAACTGCTACGTCTAATGCAATTTTTTAAAGTTTAAATTTTAAAGTCAAAAATAATTGCCCATGTTTACCAAAAATTTTCGTACAATACGTATTAAAATAGACAGAAAACAGATGGACGAACAGACGGACAGATGGATGGGCAAGACCCGTACAACGCCTCACTATAGAAGGGCCGCATAATAAGTTAATTTGGTTCGTCTGCATATTTGATATGATGCAATTTCAAATGATATTTTAAACAGACATGTAATTAATTACATGTAATTACTAATTACATGTAAGTTATTTAAGGCTCTGAATCAATACTAGACGCTAGACTAAACTGACAGCTTACCTGCCAGTTTTTCAATGCAAATCATTTATTCTATCATAATAATATCACCAAAAGTTCACATCGTCACAGATGATGATGCAGTTATGGCAAAAACTTATAATGGACTTAGTTTTTATTCACTAAAAAATCTACATATAACCGATTTATAAAAAGTTTTTAAAGTGCGTACACCAGTGCCGGTGACAATAGCGTCGGACGGACAGTTACGTCTCGAGTTGACACACCGGTTCATCTGAATGCACCATGAACATTCGAACATACTCGACGCACAACTCCGACACCTAAACAGTAGTGACACTAACGAAAATCAAACGCCAAACTATATGCATGTCTTCGATAAGGTACAATTATACGTAGGCCTAAATTAATTCTAACATTTAACTTGAGGCGGAGGTAGATTTGCCGATTTTCCGTGAAAATCGGTCGATATGTGGCGAATCAAACAAATTAATTACGTAAATGTATAGTAAATCCGTTTCTGAGTTTATATTTTAAGCGTATGAGCAGTTGTAAGCTCTACTGCCCTTTCTCTTCTTTAAAGCCATTTATTTAGCTAGCAGGCCGTTTCAGTGCACTGTATTCACATTGCAAGGGTCTGCGCTCCGAGAAACAAAATGATAATGACGATGATGATGAAGCTATGACTAAACTCACTGGCGTGGCTGCTTATTATCGACTTACGCCGCCTGTGTATGAGCATGTAACCGCCAATTCACACACACAACGCCAACGCGACTCAACTGTCAGCGACAGTTGAGTCGCTTTGGCGTCGTAGGTGTGAACTGGCTATAATACGTACGACGTATGAACGATGCAGTCGTAAAAAGTGACGTCAGTCGCCAGCAGTTCGTAGTCATCGGCGACGACCGCCAACCTCATCGACACATGATCTAGACAGACATCGCACACATCCACCATCACAACTAAACCCCTACCATCGTCATCATCACCATCACCATACCAGAGAAGTTTAACGTAGCCAAAATAACAAGCATTATTTCTAAGACCACTTCAATAAACTGTCAACATGAGCAGGCCCCGTCATGAGCGACGAAGCAGGAACACAGGCAGAGAGAGCTAAAATAAAAATAACGAAATATACACCCGATACATGCATTTTCAGTGCTTTTTCATGCTCCAAAATACATGTTTGCGGATCCCTGCCCCGTCCACAAAAAACTTCACCCCCGCTCTCAGCTATCGGCGTCGATGTTCAATTGTTCTGGCCTCTGGCCTTGTACGGACTCCTTATTTAACTCCAACTTTTGTCTACGCCTATGAGCAGGACAGTCTTAAGACGCTGTCTACAGATCGTAATCATTAAGCATCATTGTGATCAACAGCAGCAGGCAGCAGGAAGTACTCGTATATAGGAAGACCAGCCACTGATCTTACACACCCTTTCAATCAGTCGTTATAGAGCAAGTAGCCCAGCCGCTAGTTCTAAGCGACTGGTGATCGCCCGCTAGCCGGCTCGACGACAACGAGTGCGTAATAATGCTAGTCAAAGGCGATGATGAAATTAAACGAACACGGCGCATGTACGGAGTGGCTGCCTACTGGCAAAAGCAGACATCGCGGGCGACACGCGTCAATTACATGCTATTAGTCTGCAGTTCCTTCGTGATGACGACTTTTTCTACCATCACAGACAGGCGGGAGTGACGTCGGCACCGCTGCAGTCAGAACAGCCGCTCCAAGAACTGCGTTAAATGTCAGTATTTTTCTCAAATCACACGGCTCTGAACTCAATCCGTCTGACTACCTGGCGAAGACTGTCCGATAGAAGTACGGGAATAGATTATCTAATTTATCTTACTTACATGTGAGTTTCTAGTTGTCATATTCGAGCGTTTGCATCACATGGATCATAAGCGACAGTGCATGCATAATAACGTACCACACGGTGTCTCAGAAATCAATCCCGGGATTGCAATCATTTCTAAAGAGTGATTTCGCCAAATGCATACGCTAAAAAAGACTTACTTAGTCACTTCTAACATTATGCAATATACAAAGTTTACAACTTCGCAGAAGCACTCAAGCGTAACCAAATGTACGAACGATATTGTCGGCTACAGTAGCAACTGTCGACGACCGTGGAATAGTGGGTTAAACCAGTGTCTGAAGTGTAAAAGTTCGTTTAACATCGACTTAATCCCATCTCAAACCACGGTACAACATACGCATAACAAGCGATTGGCTTACATCACACTTAGCTTGCACTGCTACCGTTTTCACAATTTTTGGCTGCAGTCGTGCGTCTTAATTTAGCAAACGACGGTGTATGGCCTAGGCCATCTGAATGTGGTTTTAGATTACGATACCATACTGTCTGCAGTGGTATAAGCTCGCACTGCGTGCTCGCTTAACCACTTTAGCAGTGCAGTATCCTACTATGACTGACTAACTAACCGTGTTGCGGGGCAAACGGTGGCAGTTGTTGCGACAGCGGCGTTTCACACTTGAGCGCCGTCTGGCTGCCTACGTCCGACAACTGGTCGACTTGTATGACAGCAGTGCTGTACGCGGCGGACCCTGCGCACGTGTAGCGACACTCGTAGCTGCCATCCGATGATGTCGGTAGATTCTGTGCCACAATGACGACCTGCAGCCGACGCAGCAAACAACATGCAGCCATTAGTTGTCGACTACCGCAAGTTCCACTGTTAAATGCAGCAGACAAGAAATCTTTCACGCCGTTCAAGCACTAAATTTTCTAACGACTTTAATCTTGTGTAGGTTTTTGGCATTAATGTGGGCTGCTGTTTAAGCACTGCCGGCAACACTGTCACACGTGACGTTGTATTTTTAAACAAATAAGAAATATGGGCATAGAGATAAAAACACATTAACAATAAAACACTTTCTGGCATTTCTGTTTATTTATTCTCCCTGATTCCGTCAAAAAAATTTGATCAGATTTCTGAAGGTTTACACAAACAGTCTGATGTGACTGTAATTTGACACATTTACTCTTGGCTCCAAAAAATAAACCTTTTAATAAAATGTTTTAACTTTGGTGCTAGAAACAATTGCTCTATTTCTCTCATGGAAGCTATGCATTATTCATGGGTTTCAACTGTCTCCAAACGTTTTGCCAAGTTAGGCTAGAGCCATTTCAATGTCATGCACTTGCTGCTTTAAAAATAAGCAAGAAAATACATTATCTGATCAATTAAAAACTAACTATAAATACATATGTATTTATTAAATTGACGCATATTCATGCAACAGTAAAATACACCATAAAAACTCCAAACAAGATCGAAAACAATAATAAAAAATATTGAAAGCCCGTGAATACAAGCGAATCAGGTGACTGAGCAAAACAAGAGTAGATATAATAAATTTATATTTTTACCATTGCTGAGGCTGACGGTTGTCTGGCAACGTGACGCGGTATAACGGACACTACTGTTGTACACTGTCCGCTGTCGTATGATTGCCAACGCGCTGGCGAACCACACTCCGTCAACGTGCTGCATCTGCACAGATGCAGCGTTGCACGTTA
>Ga0209671_1008189_pt1 | contig 10923 bp, 6 predicted proteins | sample WorMetHERISLAND2_2_FD_187401 | JGI IMG/M metagenome (GOLD analysis project Ga0209671, IMG submission 187401) | Marine gutless worms symbiont microbial communities from Max Planck institute for Marine Microbiology, Germany - Olavius geniculatus... | ecosystem: Host-associated > Annelida >...
CCTCCCTCTGGCGCCACCCATGGCCGTGCTGTCGTTGAGTCGTTGACGACGTTGTCGACCAGGCGATGCCAGAGCAGTCTGTTCTCTGAAGCCCTGATGAGATGTGTTGGTCTCACTGTGTTCTTCCACGTTTCACACAAGCTATTCAGATACTTTAGTCGCTGACGCTCTTTTGCTGTCCTCCCATCTGTCCTCTTAGTCACCACCAAATTGTCAAGACCATGTCCTCTCAACATGTGCCCCAGGAAAGCAAGCTGCCATTGCCGTATTCTTTTCAGTATAGTGTACGATGTGGATCCCGGCTTCTTTAAATACTTCCTCGTTACTTTTAACCTACATCCATATCTTCAACGTCATCCTCAAGAACCAAACTTCTATAGCCATCAGCCTGTTTTTCTCCTTTGAATATCGGAAATTTTCCAAGTTTTACATGTATACAGCAAAAGAAGACATAACTACTTTTATTCGCAACCAGCATAATAGGCCTATGCGGTGATCAGGGTGTACAAGGTGCATGCTAAATTGATGTAGGCCTAAACCTTAACATGGTTTTATCTAGCTTTTACGCTCGTTTTAACTGTGAAAGTTATCTGCGTAACTTACATTCGAAGTTGTCTGCCGACCCTAGCTCCTGGACACGAAGCGGGCACCGGGCAGCAGCGGTGCTGTCTTCGTCAGCGGCGAAATGATGAGTGGGAGGCGTGACAGCGAAAGTTGACGCTTCCTGCTACTGCGCACGTCTTCCCTGTCTCAAGGAGACGTTGTAACCCGGGTCACCCTCCATTCTGACAGCAATAATGACGCCACGCACATGTACTAACGATGGCAGCTCTGATGCTCTATGTGTCGACCGTCGTTCAACACTGCGTATAGCCCCATGAAACGTTCTTACTTTGGCTAAAGCCGGCTACACTGAAGCAATTTGCCACGAGCTGTCTAGGTATAGAGTTAACATAGCAGGTCTCACCGAAGCACGACTGCCAGGTAACACAACTTCCCTCCTATTTTTTAAAATCTGCACTTTTAACAAAAATTTCTCCCCATTTTTACTTTCCCCTATTTTTCAATCTGCACCTTAACAAAAATTTCCCGCCCTCCTATTTTTTACTCTCTCCTATTTTTCACTGGGCAGGATCTAACAAAGTGTAGCATTGTATAGATCATTCACTGCATTTTTTGTCGGAGGTGTTTTGTTTACCAACATGCTTGCTGTCTATTATTGTTAGTTTTTCTTGCGTTTATATTTCACAAGGTAGTGTAGCGACGCAGTTAGAGTGTGGCGGGATATTTAGTAATCACTTAATTGCTAATTGTCCACAAAATGCATCAGTAAAAAATTTTGAAAATCGGTTAATATTTGGCGAAGGTATAGACAATCACAAAGTGGGACGTTTTTTGGGACAGTGTAGTTCTAATAAACGCTTGGAACATTTTTTCTACGAAAACGCATTTTGACATTGTGTTTAATCTGAAGTGTTTATTACAGTCACTGTCTATTGCTGTCTCCAGACACACCAAGTTTTGAACTTAATTCAGGCATGCATCACAAAAGTTTGTTAGCATCTATAATAGGCTTACCGGTATGTTAGTTTCCTTTTAAGAGAATTTTTGTCACCAAGCCAGTCTGCAAAACATTGGGAGTTTACTTGAATTGAGCAAGTTATTGCAGTGGATGGAGGCATAGACGCCGAAGGATAGTTGGTGACCACACCGTCATTCACTCGGGCGAAGATAAAGACCACGTGAATGGTGTTGCCCTGGTCCTGGATAAGAGGCTGGGTAAGTCACTGACAATCTGGACAACAGTGTCGAGCCGTATACTGTCAGCACGACTGCTACACAAACACGGTCATCTCATTATTATTGTTGCATACGCTCCGACTAAAGACCACTCAACCACTAGTAAGGATGAGTTCTATGCCTCACTTGAATCACTGATTTGCTCTGTTTCACCACATGATAAACTAATAGTCATCGGTGACTTCAACGCCGAGACCGGGGTCACACGTGTTGGCTTTGAGCAAGTGATTGGTAACTTTGGATATGAAAACGTCAATGACATCTCACTACGTCTTCTTACTATGTGCTCATCGACAAACTTAGCGGTGCTGGGCTTTTGGTTTAAACGTAAGAAAATTCATCGCCATTCGTGATTGTCTAATGATGGCCATATGCGCAAGGAACTGGACCATATATACATGTCAACGATCGTGGTTTGTTCAAGTTGTGCAGAGTGTACAGAGGAGCGGAAGCACCAGTTAACACCGACCACAGGCTGGTTGTTGCCGATTTTTTCTCATTTCATCTCACCAGAACTCCAAAGGCGAGACCTCAGAAATCATTGAATGTGAAGAGCTGCCTGTCAGAGATGATGATACTGCTGACAGGTATAACATCAGCGTGTCAAACTCATTCCAGGCACTTGGCTCACTTCCGGAAAATGTAGAGGACTCATTGTCAGCAATTCGCACGATAATACTGCAGTCTGCGCAAAAAAACAGCACAAATCACAATTTAAAAATTCAAACATCACCATTACACAATGTCAGAAGAACTTTGCTGATTGTGTAATGGTAAAGTTTGAATTTTTAAATTGTGATTTGTGCTGTTTTATATCTACAACCACGATGTCACCTTTACACTGTGTATAAATTGAACAGTTTTTTTACATAAATATTAGCTCTACGACTACTGTCTGAAATCCATCATGAATTTAACCAGCCAATACATGTTGCTTATATAGACCTTAAAGCTGCGTTTGATTCAGTGGACCGCTTAGCACTGTGGAAAGTCCTACATGCCAGTGGAACCCCTCCGTTCCTGGTCCAGCTGCTGGAGGACCTGCACCGGGGTACTAAGTCACGTGTTCGAGCAGACGGGCAGTTGTCTGAACCATTTAACACCACTTCTGGCGTACGCCAAGGCTGTGTATTAGCGCCAGCATTATTTTGTATTGCCATGGACTGGATTCTCAACAGATGCACAGAGTCCATGGGTGTCACAGTTGGTTCTACTCGCTTTACAGATCAAGCCTATGCCGATAATGGTGTTCTGTTCACTGACTGTCCGTCAAAATGGCCAGAAATACTGACCACCTTTGATGCTGCTGCTAAGACCATGGGACTACACAAATTATGGCAGAAAACGAAGTTTCAGAATATTGGCTACGGTACACCGCCATCTTCAGTTTGCATGCAGGACAGTGGACAAACAGTCAAAGCAGTAAATCAGTTTCTATATCTTGGCAGTGCTATTAATTCCGATGGTCGATCAACGCATGAAATAAATCGTCGAATTGATATGGCCTCTGGCGTCATGAGCAGATTGTCCAATGTGTGGCAGCAATCCAGACTCAGCCTGGCAACCAAGTTGAGAGTTTACAACTTAATTGTTCTGTCTGTTCTCCTGTACGGATGTGAAACGTAAACCATAGTGAAATCTGACGAACGAAAACTGGAAGCATTTCACATGTCATGCCAGCGACGCATTTTCAGAATTCGCTGGTTCCATCGTGTAACCAATGCTGAAGTGACCAGTCAGACGGAGCAGGAAGATCTCACCAGTCACATTCTTAGACGGCATGCGGCGGTCTTTGGACACGTCCGTCGACTACCTGAGGAGGCGCCAGGTCGGATGGCTATGCGACTGGCAGTGGATACACGAGCTGGAGGCCGTCCCGACAACAATCCACATTGGAAGCGACGACCAGGACGACCGAGACACACCTGGATCCGACAAGTGGAGTTCGACACCGGTACCTCCGCTGATGTTGCATGGGACATTGCCGTCGACCGCTGCAGTTGGAGGGCGCTACGACCCCAGCTGGTCAAGCGTGACTGATGATGATGATGATAAACCTTAACACCCAGCTCGCACTGGTATTTTTTCGGCTGCAGTCGTGCGTCATAAAGCTAACAACGGTGTAGTAATCTATGCGACCTGATACGACATCACTGTCTGGAGTGGTATAAGCTCGTGCTGCGTACTCGCTTACCCACTCCATTAGTGTGGTTAATGATATGATGGTGCTGAGTACAAAGGTGCTCAGTGGTTATCATCCCCCTCCCAATCTGGAATCAAAATCGGGCGCAATCCCCCACTTTCGGGCTGAAGTTCCCCTCTCCTGCACATTTGGACTTCAGTATACCCCCTTTTGGGGCTTCTTTTCTTTTAAGGGAAAGTTTTGTTAATGGTGTAAATTAAAAAAATAAGTGGGAATGAAAAATAGGGAGAAGTTTGGTTTAGGGTGTAGATTGCCCAGTGAAAAGGGGAGAGTTTTGACCTAGGGGCCTACACCTTTAACAAAACTTCTTTCCCCATTTTTCACTGAACACAAGCTGCGTCAATCAGGTATAAAGATAGAAGCCATGATGGTGCTGACCGTTGCAGTCAGTCACGAAGCACTGAGAGTCGGATGTGAGTCGACTGTTTCAGTCATTATATGTACGCCAGTGGCCACGTCACGTATAGGCCCAGGCCTAGCAAGCAATTGTCTCTTGATCTGTGCCCGCTGCGGCCTTTCTACGTGCCTCCATTTGCCGACTTATGGTCAGTTCCCATCTACGACGCCGACGCGACTCAATTCAACTCAACTCAACTGCTCAGCCAAGCTAGCAAACAACGCGTGGTCTGTGCACAGCTGCATGAGTACCAGGGTTTTCAATAGCGGACGTCTGAGTGTAAATACGCCCAAAAATTTCAGCCCGTACGCCCAAATTTTAAGACACGACGTCCAAATCAATTTGCCTCTTATTATGTTTATTTGTCCATCATAAACTGGAAAATGACTGTTTTTGAATGTCTCGTTAGTTCAGTACTTTTCGCTGGCAGTCGTGTTTCTGAACACTTTATTTCATGAAGAAGTGGCACGGCAACCATATTAACTTATTCTATGAACAGTTTTGGTCCAGAAACTGCGACTTTCGATTTGCATAAAGTAAGCAAAATTAAATGTTGCATGTTTTTACAAAAAAGCCCAGATGTCGCTAGGGAAAACGCGTTAAAGCCTATATAGTTCCTGTGGTACTACTGACCTTCAAGGTTATTCACAGTCAATAATTTTTATGTCATTTGAAAGCCAATATGTAACTTCATATTAGTGATTAATAGTAACTTTGACCACATCTCTCACCGTTTCTGATATACGGCCACTTATAGTCTAAAATTTTTGCTGTAAAAATTGCGGCCAAACCGCTGCAGATGGAGACATCGCTACTATTGACAGCCTATAGAAAGTCCCCAGCCCCCTATGCGATAGTACTATCGCCGACCCTCTACGACGTACCGTTTAGCCACACTACCGCACGATTTGCATACTATACCCTTCAAGGTCATCCAAGGCCAATGCTTTTCATGTCATTTGAAAGCTAATATGCGACTTCCTATTAGTAGTCATTAACAACCTAGGCCCTATCTCGCAGAACCGTTTAACCACAATACATCCGTGACAGAGAGACCGACTGACAAACTGACAGACAACAATCGTGCCATAGACGCTATAGCGCGTAAAAACACGACCTATGTTGGCGGTGCGTAAGTGACGCATACAATAAGTGTTGTTTTGCATTAAGTTTTTGCTTGAGTTTTCTTGTAAGCTTGCTGCATGACTTCCAGATTTTATACAGTGACGTCCAAATATTTTAGCTTGGAAGTTATGACATTCTGAAAATTCAGGTTTATTGAAAACTCTGAGCGTGACGTCACACTGCTAATGACGTCATTGCATTGTCGTCCACAGTCGCGACGGTTGAGTTGAGTTGAGTTGCGTCGTAGGTGTAAACTGTTCTGTCTGCACGCCCGACCGCACAGTCCCGCGGCAGTCACGTTCTCGTAATGAAAACAAAGCGGTTCGAGTCGACATCGCCGACAACCCTGCAACAGACAACTAATCCGATTGCAACTAGCACCAACCGCACGCCGCATCATTTGCAGATTCACCACACTTCTAGAAGATTTCAACTATAACTTCGTTGTTGTATCCAATACACAACAGAGGAATATGAAATGAAATTATTCAAGCGTAGATTCATTACCACAATAGAAAACACTTTTTCTCGTGGAGCAAACATCGGAATAATTTAACTGACGATGTAGTTGCAAACGCACAAGTATTGCAATTTATAAAAGTTGGATATTTGAATGAACGATAGGGGTTTTATGTACGTGTTCGCATTTTCTATTTTCTGAGGCTGTTTGACTCTTTTCAGACAGCTTCGGGTTAAATCATAATTAAAAAAACAAACAAAATTATTAGGAACTGTTACGCTTAACAAAAATTGGGAATGCTCTCCCTAGACTATAAAGTCGACGTTGGGACTGCCGAAGCGCAAACACGACATGGAGACATCCAACTGTGTCGTGGGTTAATATTAAGTTAAAGTGGGCATGCAGAAATAAGCAATTTTTCACCAGACAGCGCAAATTTTCGACGAAGGAGATTACTTGTGCTCAAAATTTTATTGCTGCTTAGTTATCCTTCAAAAAGGGCAAAAATGGAGCATTTATAGATAGCAATAAAAAGCAATTCGTGATTCTGAACTGACTCTAGTAGGCCTAATAATCTTCATACAGTGCGCAGCTTCAATTGTTTCGCGCTTATCTTATTAGTTGCTGTTTCTCCGAAAAACCCGAAGTGACACCGGCTAATTCTTAGTTATTCGACAGTTTTGGAAAGACACGTTTTCCGTCGGGATTCTGCGAACCGAGCAATCGGCAACAGTAGCAGCAGCTGCTGTTGATTTGAATATTGGCCCCCTGAGAATACGTACAAACTAATCCGTTTCCGCCCACAAAACTTTCAAGAAAAGAACACAGGGAAATAGGCAATTTAATACACTACGGTTGATCGGCTTTAATTAATAACAATTCGTTATTTACGAGCACTTTTTTCGTCAAACGAAAGACAACAACAAACAGAGAGAAAGTGGAGATATGCAAAAATGCTGTCGCGCAGTACGCTTGCTTTTCTTCAACAGGAACGAACTAAAACTTATGGAATAATAATTTGTCATTAAGATCAACTTCTGTCATGGGATAATGTTGAGTCTACCGAAATCTCATCAGCGATTTAGTGCAATAACAACGATTTGATTGGTTTTAAACATAGGCGGATGTGGGGGGGCAAAGGGGCTAAGGACCCCCAAAATGCCAAAAGTCCCCCTTTTTGCCTTGCATATGCAGTGCATTATGAACTTTTACAGTAAAAATAACAAAATTTATACTCAATATATGCATTTTTATTGGGTTTTTAAACTTTTTATGCCCAAAAAAGCGTTTGCTTACGGGGCTGCGCCGCGGCGACTAGACCCTCCCCAAGAAGTCCACCTCTACTCTCGGTTTCAATTTTTGGCCCTGGGGCCAGTTCACCTTTTGCGACTCCAATATCTGGCTACACCTGTGTAAGAGTAAGTAACAATAAACAATAATAAATAATGCTAGGAGCGTCTAAGGCTGGGGAAGCTCATGACGCTCCCTAGGCCCCTCCCCATTCCCTACCTTATCTGCGCCTATATACGGCGCCTCATTTTCAACGCCTTGGGCGCCTTACCTTCAGTTAGGAGAGGGAACTTGCTCCAAGGACTTAGGGGGGATAGACGCTTCTGAATAACGCTTTTTATCGCATGCAAGTTAATCACCATGGTAGTCAATGCATTCCTGGCGTATTTCTATACTGTTTTGGTTATAAAAAAAGCAAAATCTTGTACCAAAAGTCCACAAAATACGCCATATTGACCCTAAAGTATCAAAAAAAAATTCTGGGGAGGGAGCAGTCACACCCCACCCCACCCCTTGGCGCATTTGGCGCCTCGACTCGGCTTGCACCTTAGGCGTTCGACCTTGCCCCTTAACTTCAACTTCTGGATCCGCCAATGTTTTACATCTGTATGTATGCAATCAGTATATGTAATGTTAATTTTCGTTTTTTTCGCGCGTTTTAGCCACTGTCTAGGCGTTTGTCTGTCTGTCCGTTACACTCGTGATCTGTATCAAAACGGTGCAAGATATCACGAAATCTTCACCCCAAGGTCTCTAGTTTTTCGTAACAAAATTTCATGCCCCTGGGTGAAGAGGTTCCCCTCGAACGAAGGTGTCAAAGAGGGGGTACTCCCTAAAAGACGTTATTTTGCCATTATTGGCTCATATAGTGTGAAAACGATTGCAGATAGATACAGACTTGCCAATCATTGTAACAATCACTGGTAACAGGCTTTTTAGATTTGTAAACATCGATAACCTTGAACGACCTTGAACCCCCCCCCCCAAAAAAAAGGGGAATTAGTAAACTTTTCGCATTTTTTGGATGCAGCGCACATTTCAACACTGAATTGCGACGAAATGGCTAAAGATAAAGAAGACAATTTGGGTATGAAATTTTAAGCATTAAACTTAGATTTTAGCAGTGTAGTCTTGACTCCCTAGGTTCAAGGAGGCCGGCGCAGGCGGGCGTCAAAGATGGCTACCCCTAAAAGCGGTTATTTTATCGCAATTATCTTGTGTAGCGTTAAAACGGTTGCAGATAGGCACAGACATGCTGCTTATCATAACAAGCAATAATGACAAGCTTTTTGTTGGCGTAAACGTCAATAACCTTGAATGACCTTGAACCCTCAAAATAGGGGTTTTTAGTAAAAAGTTTTTGCGATTTTTGGCTGCGACACACATTTTAAGAATGAATTGCGCCGAAAAGGCTGGAGATGGACCTTGACAACCTGCGTATGACATTTTAGCATAGAACGTACATTTTTAGGAATATAGATTTCGATCTTTTAAGTTCAAGAAGTCTTCAAATTTAAGTACTCTTTCAAGATGCATTAATATCTTATTTCTGTAGGCCTACACTAATTGCCAAAGTGGCAGGACCGCTGCTATCGCGCGTCACGTGAGCTTTGCTCAAATTACTTGTCTTCATAAGGCAATCTACGTATGATGATTAACCGTCGCTTACTGAAAACTTTGTTAACTGCATAAAGTACTTAAAAGTGTGTATTTTATCAAACAAAATGTACTGATCTAAAAAATAAAATAATAACATTACAAAGTTACAAAAGACGACTTTATATTACGCCAAAGTGGCAGGTAGTAATGTAAAGTAGTTGTAAAGACGTTGAATTTACGTCCACGGGCGTCACTTAGAGGGACTGGAGGGGTCTACGAACCCCCTCGTCAAGGATGTATGATTTTTTTCTTTGTAAATCGTACTTTTGAAACACTGTTACTACTGCAAAAATATTACGTAGACAGAGACACCACACCCAATGATTTACTGAAATGACGCCACTGTTTACGTCGATAATTTTGTTCTGCTATATACAGTGTATATATCATTTATGTCATTGGTAATAAACATAAACGCATACGTCAAATTATTCCCATCAAAAGCATAGGCCTATCGTAGATAATAAAGTCAGTTTGTGTGAAATTCAACAGCAACAGTGCAGTCAGTCTAAATTTGATCGTGCGTTAATCTTCTCCCTAACTACGTATAATATAATGCTGCTTCGTCTCGCCAGCGACCGCGGAGGCGCCAATTTACGGCGAGACGCTTCCGTGATGCCAAATTGCCTTTTCTTCACCACCCAACTGCGAGCGAGCGAGCGAACGAGCGGGCTAGTCTTCTTGTAGGATGAAGGAAAGAACGACGGGCATGAGACGCACACAATACGATGACAAGTAGATGTCGTTGGGGCTCGCGTGTCGCAATGTACACAATGTAAAGAACATTGCAGCACATTGCGATCAAAATTCGTCAAATACGACCAAAAAACTTATTATAGCTCCCCCTATACCTTAACGTTTAATGAATTTTAATCGCAAAGTACATTCGACCGAAGAAATCTATTCGTTATTGCAGCACATTGCTTCGGTAAATCTTACTTCCAATCCGTTGCCTGCGCGGTGCAGTGCAGTGCTGATCAGTAGCTTTTATCTCTATACCTGGTGGGAGCAGCTTGCGTTTAGTAAAAAATAAGGGGGAGTTTTGTTAAGAATGTAGATTAAAACTTTCCTTCATTTTTCACTGGGCAATCTACAGTTTTCCCTAAGAAAACCTTGCCTGTATTTTTCAATTTACACCCCTAACAAAACTCTCTCCCTAGAAAGGGGAAGAAGCCCAAAATAAAGAGAAAAACTTGAGTTAAAAATTGGGAAAACCTGAGCCCGAAACTGGGGGAAAGTTTTGCGACGGATTTTGATTCCAGATTTTTTTTTGGGGGGGGATAAAAGCCACTGCTGCTGATGGGGTAACTAGCAGCAGCAAAAGCAGAAGCCGTTGCATTGTTCCGTTGACGTCACAAGCGCTTGAGAGTCGCTTGTTTATTGTCGTTGCATCCGTCCGTGTCGGCACGATTTCGTGACGTTTTGGGCATCACGTAATGAAACTGCTTTTTTCCCAAATTTTCAGCCTTGTCTGGCCACTAAGTGCGAATAGTTCATCGAGGCATCTGGTAAATGTGATAAACCAGAAAATAATTTGCCAAAATTTTGTGTCACAGTTCAGCCAGTCTGATAACTTTTTCAAACTCTGCTGTCATGTTGCGTCAACCGAGTTGTGACTACAGGCATTATATACAGAGTGGTCCAAAAAGGCACAAAGTTTATGGCACCATAATTTTGCAACCGTACATCACAGAGTCATGCGGTTTTCAGCAAAATGTTCTGAAAGAAATTATTTACATGACTAAAGTCAGTGTTTAAATACAGCAATTAAATATTCTTTGTTTTGCCGTTGGCAAGTGAACTATTGAAAAACAGAATTAGCTTTAATGTACCTTGGTCCATAAAAACTTGCCACTATTATTTTTTCAATAGCTCCGTGAAACATTGGCCGATTCCAATAATTTTTGGTACGCGACATTAAGAAAAAACTTGACGCAAAGGTCTGTAGTTTTGGCCACCTCACCTTAACGTTGTCGCTACACTACCGTG
>Ga0209671_1008190_pt1 | contig 10922 bp, 8 predicted proteins | sample WorMetHERISLAND2_2_FD_187401 | JGI IMG/M metagenome (GOLD analysis project Ga0209671, IMG submission 187401) | Marine gutless worms symbiont microbial communities from Max Planck institute for Marine Microbiology, Germany - Olavius geniculatus... | ecosystem: Host-associated > Annelida >...
TGTAGTGCTGCAGCCTGTATGAGCAATGAACGCGGGGGTAGCCCCATGCACACCGGGAAGTTTCACTCACGCATGCAGGGTGCTGTAGGCCTACTGGTTACTGACTACTAAGGCCCCAATAAGCTCACCGTTTCGAGGTAACCAAATGCCATGAAATTATGAGCTATCGCTAGGCCTATAGCAGAACTAAATTATTTCAAGCGTTAGATTTTGTTTGTCCGCCTGGAACGATAGTTTCCGGCGGACTGTAGCAGATGGTTTTTTTAAATTTAAGCCTAATTTTATATTTTCAACCCGAGATCTTCGAACTCCCTCAACCGATCGTCGTGAAACTTTGCATCATGATCAAAACTAGCTTGGGCTTTTTAATAAAATGTCAAAAAATGGGGAAGCTCTCCCCCCATAAAATCTTGCACATCACAACATATACATGTCATGACATTGTAGCCTATACGCAGATTAGGGCACAGCACGATTGCCACTGCATGGTCAGTAAATGCGACAATAACACGTTATTCAGTACCGCAACAAGCATTGTCAAAAAATATTTCATTAAGTCTAAACTCCACCGCTTTCATTTTTCTGGGGCATCATGATGGGGGAGGGCGAGAAATGTCACAGCCGAACGATGGATCGGACCGAAGGTCCTGAGCGAAGCGCAGAAGACGAAAAGCGCCCGAGCGCTGTGAAAGGTAAAGTTTGGTGAGGGGTGCCGTAGCCCCTTCCCAGCATGGGGTCTGGAAGTTATGCTTCCCAAATTATTTTTAAATTATCGTTGAAACTGCACGGTTTCATGCTCTGGGGGTAGATACCCTACTCCTGAACGTGTTAGGCCTAGGCCACGTGTGCAAAATGTTTTAATTAAAACGAAAATATTTTCCTTTTTTTTGAAAATATTTGGGGGCACTTACGGCCCCTATAACCACATGAGCGCGACGCCACTGCATTTGTTGTAGAATAATTGTTGTACACCAATTAGGCCTAAGTCGTACAAAAAAAGCAAAAATGACCAAGTACATTGGTTGTACGCTGCAGTCAAATTTTGTAACTTGTTAATTGTAGGTCTAAAACTTGCCTCTAGCATCCTGTATAACAAATCCGCTACAATGCGTGGAGTTTGAGCTGAAAGTAAACAGTAAAACGTTCTGGTATAGGCCTATTATAAGACGGCATCAGTCGATGTAGTTGGCAAGCCAGCGGAACGCTTCGGCGCAGCCTTGCCTCTGCAGCACGCTGCACATGAACAGTTCCACGGGACGACCGACGACACTATCTCTCCGTCTCTTCTCCTGCACCAGAACGACACACTCGAACAATCATATTCTCGGTTTATGTTTACAGTCGTGATTACTGATTACACTTAAAACATTTTCAAAAATACTTTGCTCGTATTTTTTTCATTTTTAGACCATAACGACGTCTGCAACATTTGCAAAGCTGCTTATAATATTTTACAAGTATTGCGCAGGCACGGTTTGAAAACAGTAGGCGGTACCATGCAAAATGAAACGCAAACAATATTGCAGAACATCTCTTGGAAAAAAATCGCAAAAATTTATTTTAGCTTTGCATGTAGACCTAACCACGTCCGTCGGGCGTATACCGGCGCATTCTCCGATATTATTCCAGGTTACGTTATTGTATCGATTCGTTTGACTGGACCAATCTCCAAAAACACTTTTTATGCCTCCGACTCAGACAGATATCGGTGGAAGAGAGATGCGTTTTCAGCTCGTTCGTCCGCAAGCGCGTCAGATCGTTAATTGTGACCGAGCTTGCATCAAGTAAATAAGTTTGCCTGCGTGTCTCAGAACATGATAGAGAGAATTTTGCCGATCTTTGACTGATGTCATGAGATTTAGGCCTAGCAAAAGCCAAAGACTAACCGATTAGTTTATGAAATGAACGAATTGGGGTCGCGTTTTGTAATGAATACGACGAATGTTTACTTTGCCGGTTGTTAGCGCGTGATGAAGGTTGAAGAAACTTCGAATCTCGTCCTCGCTGGCTGCAGCGTACTTGTCAATTTTGTTAGCTAGTATCAGCAACGGTATGTCTGATAGAGATTCATCGCCCAGCAACGCCTATAGATACGCCATGTCACCGTATAACAAACAGCTTCATAGCCTAAACGATAAAACATTATTAAATTAATCGATTCGTTTAATTCAGCCAACGTTGTCCGTAGTCCGTACCAATGCCAAAAAATAAAAGAAAAAAATACATATGGATAAACGGACAGGCGAAAGAAGCAACGAACAGTAAACAAAATTAAAAGTACACCTATAAAAAGAAAAAAACTTCTAAAATTCGTTAATAAGTCTTACATGCATGGATCCGGCTTACACGATTGCTATTGAACGCTATAATAAAGCTGTGTAGGCCTATACGAATGTCAAAAAATAAAAAACGTAAGTTCGAACAAAATAGCTGTAACACTGCATGGCTGTGCCTTGACAATAAATAAAAAATGGCAGTGCCGACATAAGAGGCGTCCATCCATCCTGTTGCCGAGCGTCGACGGTAAATATTAGTTTACCGCGCCTAAACCGTGATTGCGCGAGACATATAATCGTACCATTTTCTTGACATTTTTGTCATCAGGTGATCTTGGTTAAAACTAACAGCTGGAACGTATTAGTTACTGCTATCTTGGAAAATGTTCACAGAGCTAATTTGCACCATCAGCCTAGTACCGTGTTTCTTCTATCGTGCAAAGTTCCAGCTTTGGATCTGCTGTATAGTTAGTTTTAAGTAATGATAATTAAGTCTTTTTTCGACATGGAAACAACGATAAAAACAACATGAAACAGCACATGAACACGACCAACAAGTTTGGTGTACAATGTATACGCACATGTAACTCGCTGTTTGCTTCGTTGAAACGTTCTCTGTTCGAAGCGTCAATTATGAACACGACTGCATCGGCTGAAAGACAGTAATCTTTCCACAGTCGCCGCACTACAATTAACGCAAGACAGCAATGACTAGAAGCGATCAGATATCCCAATCTCCGCCGAAAATTGCTGCCACCTAGCGAACACAGAGGATTCAGTCGCCACCAAAATATAGTTTTTTTTCTTTACTTTAGCCACGCTCAAGCTCAACTCGTCTAAAATGTCATCGAAATCAATTTACATTTTTTTCGAGTGATTAAACTTTTAAAAATAATTTATCCAAATAATTAATTTCACTCGACGACTCGTCGTTCGCTCCTGCTGAGATAGCGAAATTTCGAAATGCTCTGCGTTGCGGTCTAATAAAACAACAGTAGCCGGTTTTCAGCTGGCGGTTTGAACTCGATTTAATAAAGACTAAGATCTGATTGCCACAAGTGGGTTTAATGACACGTCATCGCGCGACACAAAATAATCGCGGGACAGCCAGGCACAAAATGAATTCCGTCAAAAGTTATACCCCGTTCACACGATGAAATTTGGCACGACGAGTGCACAACAAGCGCACGACGAGCCAGCTTCGTGAATGTCAGCAATATTACACTGTTTAAACGTCGAGATAGCTTTGCAGCACATCAAGCCAGCTCATCGAGCGCACGTCGAGCGCAGCTTTATTGTGTAAACGGGGTAGGCCTATTGAGGTCAAAAAGTTGCAGTCAGTATATGGCGCAAAACAAATAAAGCAAAATTTCACTCGTTATATTGTGTACATCACGCAAGCAAAAAAGTGTAGGCTTAACACATTATCATCGGTAGCCTACTTATAAAATAAAAAAATCAATATGACTGCACTTTTCTGCAATAATCAAGGCTAAACGTTTCTGATTATCATTCATACATATTCCAGTATTTTTTACTCCTCGCGCGCTACGTTCCTAACGTAGCGAAGAGGAGTATATGAAATCAGTGTAATATTGAGGACCAACCGACGACCGACCGACCAACGACAGATTTCTGTTCCTGGAAAAGCTTTTCTGGAAGAACTTCAAACGGCCATATCTCCATAACGGCGCTAGATAGACGCATGGCCACTATGGACGACCCATAGGAAGTCAACACCAGGGAGTCCAATGGTCACGTGAACGATGACGTCACGTGACCCCAAAAGGTCCAAATCGTGACCCCATTGTTTTTGAGGCGCTATATCTCCGAAACGGTGTCATATAGACGCATGCGTTGAGGTATAACAAGACAAATGGCAACTATCGTCATCGACTGTTATTAAAATTTTTTCCTCTCAGTTCCTAAGATCGAGCAATATTTTATGAACTTCGGGGAGACAATTTCCAATAACGACCTCGACGCCAGTCGCTATTAGTATAATTTTAAACGGGTCTCAATTAGACGCCGGGTCTCTAATACAAGTTAAAAGGAACAAAAAAGCTCCTAAAAATACAAAAAAATGATGCGCGCGAGGAGTAGGCTACATTAGATTGGTCACAATCTAATAATATTTCTTGTAGCTATTGCCGCTATTTAGGCATGTAAGCTAGCGTATGATACGCGTAAGCGCCTACCGCTTTATGAAAAATACGCGCGCACTTGAAAATATTCTATTAGCGTAGGAGGCCTACGCGTATCCATGAGCATTCTTTGCAGAGTACTCTAAGAACAAAATAAGCCTACTTTTTAAACAATGGTCTACATTATACTATAGAATAGTCGCAGTTGCAGCTTACCTCGCTCATGTCCACCAAGATCGTACGCCGTGAACGTCACTCCGCCAAGAACCAAACTCTCGCACGCTAAAGCCAACAAAATACACATTACGCCACAAGTCAAAACTGCACTTACTTTAATTACCGGTGGGTTTGTTGTGTGAAATGTTGTACAACAAATTCGTAAGTGTCTAGCCAATCAAAAGTTAACAGCGAATGCATGATAAGTTTGCAACTGTACAACGAATCCTCAAAAAATGGAAGCCTGCAACTGACCCGCAACATTTCGACATCAAGACGTTGCTAATCATAAAAACTGTTGTTTCCAGCACGTCCACAACAAAATCGAATTAGTGCAATTTGAGCTTTATTGAGCATGAATAGCTATGCAAATATACAGAGCAAAACTTAATGACTGATTTCACAGATATCCGCACTGACTCACCGTTTTTCTCGTTTCGGTTTTTTACTTTTAGTTATCGCTAATGTTTCTATTGTTTTTCTGAGCTCAGGCTTTTGTCTGCCCCACAACCGCTGTTTCTGGATTTTAAATTAGATTTTAGATTTTATTTAGAACATTTTAGGCTTACTTTCTTAGTTTATGTGCTAAATTAAACTAAAAACTTGCAAATCATTAAATCGTATCATATATATATATCGACAGGGCCGGATTTAGCTGGTGAGAGGCCTTGGGCCTAGTGGCGTATTTGGTAGCAAAAGTTATGCAAGCCAGTATTGGCTATCGAATTACGGGGTTTTAAAAATTGAGGGGTTTGGTGGGAGACCCCCTGTTGGTGAAAAGCCTGGGGCTCGGGGCCCCGCCCCCCCTAAATCCGGCTTTGTATATCGATGACATCCATGGGCCGCTGCATGAAAAAACGCTTACTTGGTCGTTCGGTCGGAAAGGTTTGTGTAATACGGGACTCTTTGAGCATATACATGAGTGAAGTTTTGCCGGCGTCATCGAGCCCGACTAGCACAAGCCTCGCCTTCTTGTACTGCAGACCTATACGCACATGTACACGTGTTTTGTTCAGTGTATCTAACGAGGACAACAAATACGATCAAGACTCGCCGCATTATACCGAATTTACGCTTTACTGGATCGCGTTACTATTATGAACCTTCGCCGTAGTTTTTATGGGTTTAACCCACGACGCGTCTACCAGCAATGCATCCAAATCACGTATGTGCCTGGCATGCAGCATGTTGTCGCTATAGAGCGTCGCACATTACGTTGAAGTCCAAAATATCTAACACACCACGAACTTCAAATTTCCTCCTAATTCCGATAGTGAAAAAAATTATGCAAGTCCGTTCTATTTCACAAAGCTATTTGCATGCAAGACATTGTGCCAATTTTTTGGCCCACGCTGTAGCTATAACAGAACTAAATCATGTCAAGCGTTAGATTTTGTTAGTCTCCCGGAATGGTAGTTTACGACGGACTTGTGTTCACCGCAAATGTTTTAACGTTGTTTTTAATAAACTGACCAATGAGCAATCGAGGCAAACCCATTGGTTATTGTTTAACGCGTACATGAGCGCAGTCACCACTGATGCCGTTAGCCAGTGCCTGCTGTAATGCATTACAGCATTATTGCTTGCGCATTAGTCAAAAACTAAATCATAAACTAAATTATGTCAGTTCAGTTCAGTTCATTCACGTCGCTCTACTGTACGCGCCTTAAAACTGCTTCAGACTTTGTCGTTGTTTTATTCGTAGATGTAGTAACTACTGTTTTAAGTTTTATCATTACGTGTACTGTTTTAGCTTTGTAGGCCCTATTAGTTTTTTTTCGTTTCTCGCACTACGCAGGCAATGCCTTACCTAGATATTGCAAAATGCTCGTGAACCATTGCCACAGAAACATGACAGCTGTCGTGTCTGACGAAGCAAACAAGAGAAAATAACTTTACTTGTAGATGCAAATTTCTATATACGCCTGTACAAAAATGCATCACACTAACAATGTGCAGTTCAGTTATCTATTCACTATATGCTTATTGCTTACGTCTATATATCAGAAGAACTAGAATTTTTCAGCCGTTATCAATAATTTTATTCTCATTTTTATTCACAATGTAGAACTGTACATATTGACAATAATTAAGCTTACATACAAACAGAAACAACAAACAATGTAATTTAAAATACTTTTAAAAACGACGTCACAACATACATGTGCACTGTAGCTTTGAAATTTCCACTCTTTTTATAACAACGCCGGTTAGTGAGTCAAGCTATTAATATTTCCCATTGTTCGAAATAATGTTATCATTTTATCAAACGAAAGTATCTTACCTTCGCAGTTGGCGACGACACAAGATTGTCGATACATTTAGAGATGCGTGACATTATAAGTATCGAATTCATCATTGATTTTTTCCCGTGCCACGTGTAGAGCGACAGCGTCATTACTGTGCAGCGTGTGTGGCATATTTGACGTCATGTTCAGGCCACGTGGATGCCTGCGTTTGTACATGCCTACACTGTGGCCCAAAACATCATGGCGTTTTAATACCTTGATGATATTTTTACCAAACCACAGCATATTATAATCACGAGTTATGTATGCTGTAACCAAACTGTAACCGATTTGTGTGATGCTGTTATTAAATCGGAATAAAATTCTCTTCATAATTATGATACTCAATGTAAATCTTTTTACGACGAAATGTATACACACATTTAGTCCTCGTGCGTTTGGCTTTTAGCCTTAATTAAGCCACTTAGAATTAAAGACCACTCATTTGATTTAGTGTACATAAAAGAAAATAAAAAAAAATTAAAATGAAGTTATGCTATAATCACTAGTTATGTCGTTTGTACAGGTAGTTCTTGTTCTTTTGTTTCGTTTTGTTGATGCGTTAATGTTTGTGCTGGGGTAATGCAGATCGATAAATTAGGCCAATGCTGCTGAGCCTGCTGTTCGTGAATGTACTCTCTTCTCTTTTTCTAATTATATTTTGTAAGCATAGAACTTATAGCCTATGCAAGGTAGATCTACGGTAAGAGTTTATCTCGTCTGTACGACTTGATGTTCTGGACTATATCAGTGCAAAAATCACATACGAGTAAGTGCGTCAATTCGGCATTTCTGAGAATGTGTTTAGGTCTATAAAATCATATTTTTTTTTTCGGTTACGATTTGATTCGATTTATCATTAAGCCTATTGCAAAATAAGCCTACGTCGTCATAACGCAACACTGTTACTATTGGCAACACGCTATTGGGTTCAGCTGCAGATTTACAGCGAGTTGCTCTTAACGGCAATCTACACAGCATAACGGATGACAATATTATTAGCTAACTAATACTATACGACTACAGGTGAATTGAATTAGTAACGGAATGGAAGAAGATGAGGCGAAAGCTAAAGGGGATGAGAGTGAGATACCGGCAGGATTGTCGGCAGCCATGTTCGTCGGTCTGATAATCGCCAGCGCCGCTCTATTGTCTCTGCTGCTCGTGAGTATTAGGCCTATGCATGGGTGGTGCATGGATAAAAATAGCCTAAGACACTAACTATTATAGATTCGTAAGTTCGTCAAATATTGACAGATTTCCTTTCAGTCACTTTAGTGGCTTTAGTGAAATAGGGCCTAGAGCCCACAGTAAACGTCATACTATGAATTTGGTAGTGACGGAAATGATAGGTGGGAGAAGTTCTGCGAATCATGAAAGGACAAAGTGAGCCCAACAGAGCTCATCAGGGCTTCAGAGGACAGATTGCTCTGGCAGCACATAGTCGCCAACGTCATGGACGACGGCACGGCGACATGACATAAACGAGTCGTGAAATATAGCGAACTTTACTGAAAGTTACAGTGTGGGCCAAACTTGCTTGTTCCACAGCTAACTGGATTTCACGCGGAATTATCGCGCGTTTGGGCCCTTGGGGTATGATGGAATCTTCAACGATCAATTACGGTAATTGCAAATTAACTGCAGATTAAGCTAGATGAAAGAATAATGGAATCAAGTCAAGATAATATGATGCAGTTGTCAACGTTTTTACCTTTCTCTTAACATTCATCACATCTACGTCTGTATGATTGTAGACAATCATTTACGACTACGCCGATCAGAAGAACGTGATGATCGTGGCGAAGATTACGCCGAACAACACCAGACACTCCTCGTGGACAGTCGCCTGGTTCTGGAGCAAGATTTCTGGCACCGGCTCCGGCTTCGCTCCATGGGAGTACTTTGTCAAGAAGAAAAGCATCATTGCGACGACACAGCCATCGCTGTACTATAGACACGTCAGAAGAAAGCTGCACTAGATGCGCTGTATTAGGACCTAAAGCTACGGCGTCTCGAACGGTTATTGTTAGGTCTATTGCCAATATCGAGGCGTTCGTTGAATCGTCTGGGCCTATTTTTAGTATACCGCGAAAAAAAAAACTACGATAATGAGAATTATGGTCTATACTCATAGCTTCCACTCTGTATTTACCGGGACACCAAAGACCATCAAAGATCAGGACATTGATCACGACATATCCAATTAGTTGACATAGTAGACTGTAAATCGTACAACAGAAGTGTAGGCTACAAAAAATATTTTCGAAAACTTACGAGATTCGTATATGCGAAAATTACGTTACGTAACAATTCGCATATCTAAGCATATATTTTCGTAAGCTTATATGAGAACACATCTTCCTAACAATTAGTGCATTTGCTTGCGCAATGTCACTGTCACTAGGCCTAGTGGGTATTTATTTCGCACGATTTTCGGGATTTTCAAGACAAACCAAATATTAGTTATGCAGCTGCTGCTTACGGGCTCGTGCTTTTCATTACACTCAAGGACAAACTTCAACTTTCAGGAATTTCAGGACGAGCAAGGATTAGATTAGACACCGACTTTGCCAAGTTTTGATACTGTATGCTTACTTCTGAACTGTCGACGCACTCGCCGGCTTCACAGTGTAGAAGGAGGACAAGTTTTCGAGTCGCAGGCGGGCGAACACAAGAACACAAGCACAAGAACGCACAATAAAACTTTAATTTCCAAAACAACTCAATTGAATCATAGAGATTTCCTCATTAGAATGTTATACAAAGACATTTACTAATCCATGAACATGTGACGGGATATTATTTGCATGTTTAAGTTACCTGTTTTTAACGTTTTTAATCTGTTGTAAACATTAGTTTCTATTTAGAGTACTTTTTTGCTAGTCGTGTTTATTTTCCGCACACAAAATGAACGTTTTTCGTAAATGTTTGCATGTTTTTTGACATTAGATGATTGCGTTGATAAGTTGCGTATGTCAACTGTCATTAAACGAATATATGATTATCCGTATCTATTTGACTGTACTTGGTTCGTTATGATTTGAGTGCATAGTTGCAGCAACTTCTTAGTTTTAGCATAGGTTAGATTCAGTGTCTCTTGCACATGGATCTATATTGGTATGTGCGAATTTAAACTTTTTTCTGTTGATATGGGCCGAATTGCATAATGCAAATAGGCCTAAATGTCTATTAGACGTTGTTCTGTTCGTTTTAGTCATTCAAAAGTTCACGAACTTGTCCCTCAAACGTGCATGTATAATTCGTTGAAAAGATTGTGAAACCATCATGACATTGTGTTGACATAGGCCTGCGTCTTAGGAGGTGGGCCTACTTTACCTTATCTGCTAGGGGCGTGACACCAAACATAATATAATGCAGCTGCTCCATACGGTTGTTTAGCAAACTTACTTTGCTAATTCTAAGCAAGCATATACCAGAGTTTTCTTCAAGCTGATAGCGCTAGTGTCGTGTAAACACAAATTTAGTCCGCGTGCGTTTGGCCTTAAGTCCCACTTTAGACTAAGGTATTACGTTAAAAGAATTTACATTTTCAAGAATATACAGAAGGCCTACGCCCTTTACGTCGTTCATGAAATCGTTATAGGCCCTAACGTTCGTTAAGTTTAAAAACTTTTCCCCAAACGTACGCTTGGCACGTGCAAAACAACTATGCTATTGCCACGAACGCATGCCCTGAATAATAGACTAATAATCATGATAATCACATTTCTACCTACATTGAAGCGCTGCTGTTGTCAGAGACGCCGGCCGTGATTTCGTGTGCGTATAGAGTACAGAAACAAGAAACAACGTTAACACTTCAACATCAGCAATTCAAACTGTTGCTATATACAATACCAGTACAATGCTGGAAAAGATCATTAACATAGGCTATTGCCAGCCGCATAAATACGAATACATGCAATATAAATACAACATCATATTACAGTGTCAGATGATGCGTCGTAAGATGCACAGCAGACATCTTCTACCCT
>Ga0209671_1008191_pt1 | contig 10922 bp, 8 predicted proteins | sample WorMetHERISLAND2_2_FD_187401 | JGI IMG/M metagenome (GOLD analysis project Ga0209671, IMG submission 187401) | Marine gutless worms symbiont microbial communities from Max Planck institute for Marine Microbiology, Germany - Olavius geniculatus... | ecosystem: Host-associated > Annelida >...
GTCGAGTGAGCCCCGACTTTCAGTCATTTCGAGCTGACTTCAGTCTGAGGCTTTCAGTCGGCTTTAGCCGAAACAGCGACTTTCAGTCGCAACCCAGACTATGGACTTTCAGTCCATAGTGGTTGATCAAGTTAGAACACTATCATGACGGTCTACCTCTCCCTGGGCTCCAACATCCGGCCGCGATACCATCTGGACGCTGCCTTGAAATTGCTTGACGCTCAGGATGCCGTCCGGCTCCGGGGCGAATCGCCGTGGTACGAAACGCGCCCGTGGGGCGGCGTTGCGCAGGCGAATTTTCTCAATCTCGTCTGTGCCGTCGAGACCAGCCTGCCGCCGCCGCGACTCCTGCAGGCCACGCAGGCAATCGAGCACCGACTCGGTCGGGTGCGTACCCTGGACAATGGCCCGCGCACAATCGACATCGATATCCTGCTCGCCGGCGACACCCGATTGAAAACGCCGGTGCTGACGATCCCGCACCCCGGTCTGCTGGAGCGTGACTTCATGCTGGTTCCGCTCCTCGACCTGGCACCGGATGCGCGGCTCCCCGGCAACGGCGGGCGGCTGATCGATAAGCGCGCATACCTGAGCCATCACCAGATCATCCGCAAGCTCACATAGGGTTGGGTTCGGGTCCCGGCTCTCGACGCGACCACAGGATATGGTGAGCATGGCGAGCCGGAGCGACGCGGCGAAACTTTAGGAGTGATGTTGTTGTTGAAATTCTCGTCCGCGAGCAGCCGGATCACGACGAGCCACTACACATTTTTTCTTATCTCCAAACATCGCCATGTAGTGGCTGTTTGCGGGCCGGGGCGTTTCCGTTGACGAGCCGCTACATCTATCGGCTGTTGAACGAGAAGCGATAATGCTCACGGCACCCGTGCCTTCGATTCCGAAGGTCACGGGTGCCACGACGGGTCAGCTCAGGAGACCCTCGACGCCTTTGCGTTCTTCTTCGAGTTCCTTGAGGGTGAAGTCCATCTTCTCACGGGAGAAGTCGTCGATCTCGATGCCCTTGATGACCTCGTACTTGCCGGCAGTGCAGGTGCAGGGGAAGCCGTAAACCATGCCCTCGGGGATTCCGTAGGCGCCGTCCGAGACCACGCCCATGGTCACCCACTTGCCGTTGCTGCCCAACATCCAGTCGCGCATGTGGTCGATAGCCGCATTGCCCGCACTGGCCGCCGAGGAGGCGCCGCGGGCGTTGATGATGGCCGCGCCCCGCTTGCCGACGGTGGGGATGTAGGTCTCGCGGTACCAGGTCTCGTCGTTCACCAGCTGCTTGGCGTCCTGACCGGCCACGGTCGCAAAACGCAGGTCCGGATACATGGTGGGGGAGTGGTTGCCCCAGACCACCATCTTCTCGATGTCCGAGACCACCTTTTTGGTCCGGGTCGCCAGCTGCGAGATCGCACGATTGTGGTCGAGCCGCATCATGGAGGTAAAGTTGGCGGCGGGCAGATCGGGAGCGGAAGTCTTGGCGATATAGGCATTGGTATTGGCCGGATTACCGACCACGATGACCTTTACCTCGCGCTTGGCAACCGCATTGAGTGCCTTCCCTTGCTCAATGAAGATCTTGGCGTTGTCCATCAGGAGGTCTTTACGCTCCATGCCCGGCCCCCGTGGTTTGGCGCCGATCAGCAGGGCGTAATCGACGTCTTTGAATGCCTCCTTGGGATCGCCGCTGCCGGTCACGCCGGCCAACAGGGGGAACGCACAGTCGTCGAGCTCCATCATCACGCCTTTGAGGGCGCTTTGCGGCTTCTCCAACGGTAATTCCAACAGCTGCAGGATGACGGGTTGGTCCTTGCCCAACATCTCGCCGGAGGCGATACGAAACAGGGTTGCGTAACCGATCTGGCCGGCGGCACCGGTAACTGCGACTCGAACGGGGGTTTTTGCCACGGCGGAACACTCCTCACGTTTGGGGATGGGTGGTGATAGGCCCAGGGAGGCCCCAGGGAGACCTTATTAGAGCCTTATTAGAGCCTTCTTGTTTTTCGCAGGTGCAGGGGATGTGCTTCCTGTGAATCTTTAATCCTTGCCCATGGAGAGGATTTCGTCAAGGTGCCCAGCCGGGTGGTAGTGGCTCAATTTGAAAGGGCCTAGATAACTTTAGCCACTGCGAGAGCATGCTAAGGTTATGTTATGCAAGGGAAAAATAGGTATTTCAGGCGTTCACACCTTTCGGAAGCGAAATTCAGCGTGATTATCCGCTCTTTTGCGCACGATTTACCGGCCTCGAAAATCGCCGAGCTGAGTGATGTCAGCCGCCCGACGATCAATCAGTTGTTGTTCGAACTACGGACCCGAATCGCTCGAATTCGTGACGCCTCCTCGCCCTTATCGGGTGAGGTTGAGGTGGATGAATCCTACTTTGGCGCCCGGCGTGTCCGTGGCAAAAAAGGTCGTGGGGCCGGGGGCAAAACGATGGTCTTCGGAATCCTGGAACGCCAAGGAAAAGTCGACACGGAAATCGTCCCCGATGCCTCCAAAAAGCAGCTACAGGCTGCGATTCGGGGCCAGGTAGCCCTCGACAGTATCATCCACTCGGACGGCTGGAGGGGCTACGATGGGCTGGTGGATATGGGGTATCAAAAGCATTTCCGTGTGAATCGTGGTCAGCATGAATTTGCCCGCGGTACTTGTCATCTCAATGGCATTGAATCATTCTGGTCGTAGGCCAAACGGAGGCTTGCAAAATTCAATGGTGTTCCCAGACATACGTTTCATCTACACCTCGAAGAATGTGAATTCAGATTCTATCATCGGGAGGAAAACTTATTGATATAATACTCATTTTACTGAGAGAAAATCCTCTCTAAAGTTATCTAGACCCTGTTTATTGCTGGTCGCTAGTAAAAACTATGGACTTTTAGTCCAAGAGCTTTAGTATTTTAGTTATGAGACCAAAGAAGCACGCAGCACATGCCGTTTACGACCTGAAGGTTCATCTGGTATGGATCACGAAGTATCGCTATAAGGTATTGACCAAGGATGTAGGGAAAAGAGTTCGGACATTGGTTCGACAGACCTGCGCTGCTAACGATATAGAAATCATCCAGGGAGTCGTGAGCAAGGACCATGTGCATCTCTACATCTCTTATCCGCCCAAGTTGTCGGTTAGTGAAATCATGAGGTTACTTAAAGGAAGGACATCACGTAAACTACAACGAGAATTCCCGCATTCGAGGAAGCAGTATTGGGGACGACACTTTTGGGCCATTGGGTATGGTGCTTTCAGTTCGGGGTATATTACAGACGATATTATCAGAGAGTATATAAAGAAGCATCGAGAACATCAGGGTCATAATGATGATGATTTTCCAGTCGAGTGAGCCCCGACTTTCAGTCATTTCGAGCTGACTTCAGTCTGAGGCTTTCAGTCGGCTTTAGCCGAAACAGCGACTTTCAGTCGCAACCCAGACTATGGACTTTCAGTCCATAGTGGTTGATTTCCCATCAAGGGAGACGAGAACGGAGCGGGGAGCGGTCATGGTCGGTTCCCTGTGGTTTCAGTGTGGAAAGAAGTTTGGCTCGGGGAGGAGAAGATGTCAAATAAAATGGGTGTCCTTTTTTATCCCTCGAATGCGTCCCCCAGTTCCTCGTAGAGGGCGCGGTAGTCAGCGGTTTCAGCGGCTTCGGTCTCGAAGAGGTTAAGGCCAGGGACGTTGACCGACAACTGGTCTGGCGCCTCAATGCCGCTCTCCTTCATCAAACGCTCGGTGATGGCCTTGCTTCGTTCTTTGAATTGGGCAATCCGGTCTTCGGCGATCGCCCGCTTCTTGATCGCGAAGGGCGCCGGATCGGGACTTGGTCGAACCGCGCCGGCAAGGTCGCTGGCGAGCCGGGGCGCGACGAAGGCGTTGCCGAACCAAAAGGCGAGTAACAAGAGGAGCGCGATGCCGACCTTCTGCCGCATGCCTTTCGAGTAGGTACCGACGCGCCGGTCATGGGCCTCTTCCTGAAGGCCTGCCTCACTGAGAAAGCGCCGGAGTACTACCTCTTCATAGTCCCTGCGGCCGGCAAGGGCCGTAAAGTAGGCGAGGTTCTCCAATCCGGAAAGGTTTCGATACAACTCGACCTGCTCCGGGATGAAGGCGAGTTGCCGTTTGGTCTCGAGGGGTGCCTCCTGCATATCCAATCCGCAGATCCTCACCGATCCGCCCGTTGGCCGCAGGAAGCCCAGGAACAGGTTGATGGTCGTGGTCTTTCCTGCGCCATTGGGCCCGAGGAGACCATAAACCTCACCCGGCTTGATGGAAAGGTCGAGCCGATCGACGGCGCGAACGCCGTCGAATTCCTTGATCAGGTCTGTTGCTTCGAGCATCGGCGCCTCTCGATCCGGTTCCGGATGCTTGGGTTTATTGCGCATCAGAACCTCGCCGTGACGGCAATCCCGAAGGTGCGCGGGCGGCCCGCGGCGCCTTTCGCTCCTGAGTGGGAAGTGCCCATCAACACGTAGCGTTCATCCGTGAGGTTTTCCACAAGGGCATCGATGCGCAGATCGGCACCACCGAGATTGGTTTCATACCCCACCTTGAAATCGACCAAGGTGTAATCGCCTATCTCCTCACCAATCGATTCGAGTTCTGCGTCGAGGTGATTCCGGAAAGAACCGACGTGCCGGGCGCGCGCCTGGGCATCGAATCCAAGTGGAGACACCCAGGAGATGCCCATATTGCAGGTGAGGTTGGGCGACTGATTCAATTCCCGTCCCTGGTATTGCGGAACATCTGATCCGGCATCGGTGATTCCCGTCTCCAACAGGCCCAGGCCGCCACTGATTCGCCACGCGTCATCAATGTCGAATTGCGCCTCCAATTCCATTCCGTAGCTCTTTGCTTCCGGTATGTTGCCAGTCAAACATGGGCTGATAAAAACACTACCAGCACATGGACCAGCACTTGTGGCCCCACGGATCTGCATATCCTCCATGGTGTAGTAGAACAGGCTGGCATTGAGGCTCAGGCGATCCGTGGGATGACTGCGCATCCAGATCTCGTGATTTTTCATGCGTTCGGAGTCGAAAGTGGATGCCGGGAGTGGCACTGAGAAGATATGGAAATCTATCCCACCTGGCCGATAGCCTTCGGAATAGGTGTAACCGGCAACGTATTTGTCCGCGCCGTCATAGCGAATGCCGAGTTTTGGGATAAAGACATCTTCGCTTATTTCCAACGCGTTTTGGGTCCGAGGATTCCCGAGAGTTTCCGTGGTCATATTCCTACGGCGCTTATCCGTTTGGAAGCGACCGCCGGCAATGGCCGTCCAGCCACCGAAGAGCCCGACCTCGATCTCACCGAAGACGCCGTAGGTTTCGGCCCCGCCATCCATCGTAAAGTAAAAGGGGGAGGGGCGGTTTATGCCCTTATCCTCCTGCTTTTCATAGGCCACGCCGACCACGCCCTTGTCGATAAAGCCCAATTCTTCGAAACGCAACAAGGCCTCGGCGGAGATAGTCTCGGTTGTGTAGGTGAGATCAAAGAAGCTTAGTATGCCTGGAGGCATCTTGGTGGTGTTATCGAGATAAGAGACCCGCACCTCCAGTTCCGTCGTTTCTCCCAGACCCTGCAACAGTTTGGCGGAATACACCGTCTGTTCGTTATCGTCGATCCAGTTGTCTGAATTCCAACTGCTGTCAACCAGATCATCCGCGTAAGGGTCATCCGCTTTTGGCTGGTGTGGCCACCGGGCTTCCGTATGATCGATGCTCAGCAACAATTCCGTATCGGGCAAGGCATTGGGCGTCAACAAGAGTTTGCCGCGATAGCGCTCGAACTTTTCGTCATCGAGGTCGTCGTGATCGGCGGTCGGGACGTAGTTAGGGTCGAAACCGGTAATGTCGACGTAGGATCCGCCATCGGAATACTCGGCTGTGAAGCGCAGCGCGACCTGATCCTCGACCAGAGGCAGGTTGGCCATGAGGGCGCCCTCGAGGGTTCCAGGTTCGGTGAAGTAACCCGTGCGTGCGGCAAACTCTTGTTTATACACCGGATCACGGGTGCTAACCCGGACGGCACCGCCGAACGAATTACGGCCGCTAATGGTCGATTGCGGGCCACGGGCCATCTCCACCGCTTCCACGTCCCAGGCACTGCTCAGCGAGGATATCGAACTCAGCTTGAAAGGGCGCGCCACACCGTCCACCAGGATATTGACGCGTGGCTGGCCCCCGGTCATAAAGGATGAATTGGCGTGTAAATTGGAGGAACCATCGACGCCGCGGATGGTAGGCAGGTTATCCGATGCCGGGTCGGCGAGGACATTCGGTATGGCTTTGATCACGTCTTTCAGACGGCGGTTATCCGGCGTATCGACCTCGCGCCCCAGCATCACCGTACTTGCCGGTGTCTCGCGCAGGGGGCGGCCAATCTTCTCGCCCTCGACGATAATGGCGTCGAGTTCTATCGGGCCCACCTGTTCGCCGGTCGGGATGTTCCCGTTTTGTTGCGTATCGTTCGATGCGTTGTCGGCGATGGCCATGCCCGGCGCGCCAAGCGCCAGGGCCGGGCCCAGCAACGCCAGCCGCAGTTTGTTTCGAAGAAGGATGTTTTTTCGTTTCACGGAGCTCTCTCTGTGTTGATACTTGTTTTCAGGAATATCTCTTACAGATGCAACTTTGTTGCGTTGTCGCGACAGACGGAAAGATTCGGCGGATGCGCTTTAATTTTTGTGGGGAGGGGGAGGGGTACTAGGATTTCGCTTTACTTTTTGGGTAATCAAGTAAGCGAAAGCTTACCCATCAGGTTTTTGACGTCATCGGCGATCATAATCAATACGGGCACCAGGACCAGTGTGACGACGGTGCCGAATAATACGCCGTAGGCCAGACTTGCCGCGGCGGGCTTTAAGAAGGCGCCCTGAATGCTGGGGTTGGCCATCAGCGGAATCAGACCGACGTAGGTCGTTACCGAAGTCAATACGATGGCGCGAACCCGTTCGGCGGCAGCATTCAATACGGCGTCCCGGACACTCGCAAGGCCCGGTCTCAACTCGAGATAGCGGACCACCAGCAAGAGGCTGTCGTTGATGACGACCCCGATCAAGGCCATGGTACCAAAGAGCGATAGGATACTGAATGCCAATCCATGGAGCAGGTGGCCGAACAGGGCCCCCGCCACACTATTTGTTGCGTTGTCGCGACAGACGGAAAGATTCGGCGGATGCGCTTTAATTTTTGTGGGGAGGGGGAGGGGTACTAGGATTTCGCTTTACTTTTTGGGTAATCAAGTAAGCGAAAGCTTACCCATCAGGTTTTTGACGTCATCGGCGATCATAATCAATACGGGCACCAGGACCAGTGTGACGACGGTGCCGAATAATACGCCGTAGGCCAGACTTGCCGCGGCGGGCTTTAAGAAGGCGCCCTGAATGCTGGGGTTGGCCATCAGCGGAATCAGACCGACGTAGGTCGTTACCGAAGTCAATACGATGGCGCGAACCCGTTCGGCGGCAGCATTCAATACGGCGTCCCGGACACTCGCAAGGCCCGGTCTCAACTCGAGATAGCGGACCACCAGCAAGAGGCTGTCGTTGATGACGACCCCGATCAAGGCCATGGTACCAAAGAGCGATAGGATACTGAATGCCAATCCATGGAGCAGGTGGCCGAACAGGGCCCCCGCCACACTAAACGGGATCACTGCCATGATGATAAGTGGCGCGCCATAGCGTTTCAGGACGATGGCGAGCAGCGCGTAGATGACGATCAGAGCGAAGATGACGATGTCGCGCAGGGATTGGATTACCCGTTTCTGCTCCTCCGATTCGCCGCCGAAATCGACCCGAACTTCCGGGTGTGCGCGGTGAAATTCCGGCAGGTACCGCACGATCTCTTTGACGATAACCTCTGGCGAGGTAATGGTTTTATCGACCTGCGCCTCGATGGATACCGCCGAGCGGCCATCGATGCGCGTGCGCTCACCGACGACCCGTTCGTTGACGGCACGGGCCACGGTTTCCAGCGGCACCACTTGCCCATTGGGGGTGCGCACCCGCATGGCCCACAGGTCGCCCAACGACCGGCGCGCGTCCTCGGGATAGCGCACCCGTACCTTCACTTCATCGCGTCCGCGCTGGACGCGCTGTGTCTCGAAGCCGAAAAATGCCTGTTGTAGTTGCCGGGTCAGATCCTGCGTCGTCAGGCCCAACGCGCGCCCGAGCGGCGTCGGCTCCAGCCGGATCTGTTCGATGGTATCGTCGATATCATGGCTGAGGTCATGCACGCCCGGTATTTGCCCGAGTTTTTCCCGCAGGGTTCGCCTGCCGGCCCGGGCTTGCTCGAACGACGGCGCCAGCAGCTGGATATCGAGGGAAGGGCGACCAGCGTAGCTATCGTGGATCCGCAGGCCTTTGAGCCCCTCGATCCGGCCGATGGTTTCGCGAAGGCGCCGACTGAAATCGAAGACATCGACCGTCTGCGCGCTATCGGAGAGCAGTTCGATAAAGACCGTTCCATCCAGGTCGCCCCGCATGTGGGTCCGTACGGAGGTGACGAGGGGTTTGGCAAGGCCGTGTTCGCGCTGCAAGCCTTCCGCGGCTTTGTAAACGGTCCGTTCGATATGCTCAAGGGCGTTTTCGGTGGCGCCGAAACCGGCGTCGGGTTGCATGGCGACCTCGATGTACACCAACCCAAACGGGATGTCCGGAAAAAAGACCGGGCGCACCTCGCCGCGGGTGATAAGCCCCAGACCCAATAGCCAGATCGCCAGCAACAGCAACAAGATAGCGTAACGGTAGTCGATGGCCCGTTGGAGGCCCGGCAGGAATATGTCCGTCTTGAAGGTCTCGAACCGCGCCTGGAAGCGCTGGGCTATGGTGCGGCGAGGGGTGCGGCGAGGGGGTGAGGTGGCCGCCGCTCCCCGCTGGGGTAACAGGTGGGCAGGCAGAATCAGCTTCGATTCGATCATCGAAAAGGTGAGACAGGCGGCCACCACCAGCGAGAACTGGCTGAACATTCCCCCGAAATCCCCATGCACGAACGCAAGCGAGGAAAACGCCACCACCGTGGTGAGCCCTCCGATAAGGGTCGGCATCGCCACCTGCCGCACACCTTCCAGCGTGGCTTCCGGCGTTGGGGAGAGGGCCTGCCGAGTATGGATATTTTCAGCCACCACGACGGCGTCGTCCACCAGAATGCCCATGGCCACGATGAAACCGAAGGTAGAGATCTGGTTGATGGAAAGCCCCAGTATGCCGTCTCCCATGGCGATCAAGGCCCCGGCGAAACACACCGGCAGTCCAACGGCAACCCAAAAGGCGACGCGCGCCTCGAGCACGAGACTCAGTAGCAGAATAACCAGTATGATGCCCGCGGCCGCGTTGAAGAGCAGCGCGCCAAGACGCGACTCGATCAATTCGCTCCCATCGCCCCAGGCCGCGATGCCGACACCCTCGGGCAGTTTACCCCGGGCGCGCCAGTCATCCAACACCTCGCGGGCCTCGCGCGTCATCCGGATGATGTCGCCGTGTTCATCGACTGCAATACGCAGCCCCACCGAATGCTTGCCCCGATAGCGCAGCCACGTGCGCGGGGACCGAAGAAAGCCATCGGTGATTGTGGCCACCTCGCCCAATTTCAACTCGCTGCCGCCGGGATTTTTGCGCACCGTGATGTGCGCAAATTCCCCTTTGCGATAGCGTGGCGCATCGGCCGTGAGTTGGGTGATGGCGTTTTCGCCCCGCAATGCGCCGCTCACCTCAACCACCGATTCCCGCGCCACGGCGTCGGAGATATCCTGCAGGCTCAAGCCGTGTGTCTGCAATCCGGTCTCATCGACCTCGATGGTGATCTCGGGTGTCTTGTAGCCTTGCAACTCCACGGTTGCGATGCCGGGTTTTCCGAGCAGATCCTCGCGGAGACTAAATGCCAGCGATTGCAGCAGATCCTGGGGGACCTCACCGTAAACATTGATTCGAAGCGCCGTTTGACCCCACTCTTCCGCTTCTACCACGGGTTTTTCCGCCCCTTTCGGCATTCCGATAATGGCGTCGACGCAGGCCTTTATTTCGTTTAGCAGCTTGTCGATATCCGCGTCGTAGGTCTTGCGGATGGTGACGGTTGAACCGGTGCGCGACGATGACGAAGTCACTTCCTCGATGCCGGAGAGATTTTTGATGGCCTGTTCTATCTTCCGCGTGATGTTTTCCTCGGCCTGCCGGGCCGATCCGCTGTCATAGAAGACGCTGACGGTGATCCGGGAGGGAGGCATGCGCGGGAAACCCTCCCGCTGTAGTTCCAGGGCGGACCGGATGCCCAGGACCAGAATGCCGATCATGAGCAGATTGGCGGCGACAGGATTTCTTAAAAACCAGGCGATCATGAAGGTAGATGAATAGAGTCGGGCCTTGTCCGCATGACAAGGCAAAAACTTTTGTTTGTCGGCGGCACGTTACAAATCCTCGACGCTAAACTCGCTATAGCCTTCATAGTAATAGCTTATGTCGATTCTTTTCATAAATAGTTCGCGGTCATTGACCTTATCCGTGAGGGCTTCCCTTAGCAGATGCTTAATCTCCAGATCTTTTACTACGCTGCGCTCCATAGCCGAAAGATATTCGGCCTTGTCCACACTATTCCAATCAATCACGCGGTTAATTTCTTTGGGTCTAGATAACTTTAGCCACTGCGAGAGCATGCTAAGGTTATGTTATGCAAGGGAAAAATAGGTATTTCAGGCGTTCACACCTTTCGGAAGCGAAATTCAGCGTGATTATCCGCTCTTTTGCGCTCGATTTACCGGCCTCGAAAATCGCCGAGCTGAGTGATGTCAGCCGCCCGACAATCAATCAGTTGTTGTTCGAACTACGGACCCGAATCGCTCGAATTCGTGACGCCTCCTCGCCCTTATCGGGTGAGGTTGAGGTGGATGAATCCTACTTTGGCGCCCGGCGTGTCCGTGGCAAAAAAG
>Ga0209671_1008192_pt1 | contig 10921 bp, 3 predicted proteins | sample WorMetHERISLAND2_2_FD_187401 | JGI IMG/M metagenome (GOLD analysis project Ga0209671, IMG submission 187401) | Marine gutless worms symbiont microbial communities from Max Planck institute for Marine Microbiology, Germany - Olavius geniculatus... | ecosystem: Host-associated > Annelida >...
GACTATGTTAGTGATTACCAACTAAAGTCAGCTTGTAAGAACGCCATATGCATAGCCCCATCTAAGGTTACCCAAATGATTTTTGCTGTTTTAGAGGACTGATATCATCACATCGTCCTTACACACAGTTGTAAACTGGTAAGTTTTTTTACATATATAAATATATAATTAAACATTAGTGTCGTAGCGGGGTAACGCCGCACTGTAGGTATTAACAGCGAGAGCCCAACTTGATAGAAAATGGAAAAATTTGACCTTTCGCAGATCCTAGATTCTTTCACCGATCGACAAAATTTTCGCATAGGTGACTACGTTTACGAAGCGACCCCCTATGCCAAAGTTTATGCATATCTATCCGTGGTCTATGTATACTAGTTTTCATAAAAATTGCATCTTTTTATCTGGCCCACGGTGTAATGTATTTGACTAAGCACAAGTGTTGTTGCAAAATGTCGTGCTAGTGAAACAAAATGCGGTTTGCAGTAAGCAGCAACAAGTTGTATTAATAAAACAAGGACAAATGCACACAACTGCATTTTTAGGCTATCTGTTTACTGAAGACGTAAATGCATTGATTATAATTCGTTTATTTTAGTTCGTGCTTTTAAATGTGTAAATTTTGTATCAGCGCTTATAAAACAATGATTTAATTGCTTGCAACGTTTTTGTATGCAACTTAAATTTTTTTTCACAACAAATCCACATGAAGTCAGATTAAAATAACAGTTGTTAGATTCAAACTCCGTCACTCCACTATTTGTGGATTTATTTTTTGAACAATTCATGCAACGAGCTGCACACGAGGCTAACATTTGCAACAAAGCGAATTCCCACTAAAATCAAAATTATGCACAAGCCACAGTGTTTTGATTTGTTGTACGACGTAGATCTACATACTGCACAACAAATTGTACATAAAATTTGCAACAGATAAAAAGCTAGCAACAAATCTACACAAAAAAGCCTAGCTGTCGCTAGGAAAAACGCGCTACAGTTTATACAGTTTATGTTGCAGTACTGACCTCCAAGGTCGTTTAAGGTCAAATATTTTTATCTCATCAAAAAAGCGTATGCGATTTTCTCTTATTGATATAAAAACCTGGGCTTTTTCTCCCACCGTTTAGCCACAATAGGGCGTATCGACCTTCAAGATTATTTAAAGTTAATGATTTTTTTTATCTCAACTAACAAGGCGTATGCCACTTTTTATTAATAATTAATAGTAACTTTGGCCGTATCTGTCATCGTTTCCGGGATAATATCTAGTTCTCCGTTGAAAACGCACATTTTTCTACCCCATCATTTAATCTCCAATTGAAAAATGTTTTCATTGCATTAAATCGCTAAGATTTTGCATGCTTAATTTAACCCACATAGCTAATTATTCGTGTAAAAATGTTCCCTCTGACCTAACGCTTAGCCACAATACATCTTTTACAGACAGACGTTAACGGACAGACAGACAGACGACAACGACAGCATAGCTGTAGCGCGTCAAAAATGTACAGTGATTAAAGTGCAAATTTTGGGGGCATCGTGTCTCAAAACTCTAAACTTAGTCGAAAATTTTATACATTTGCATGGAGAAAGAAACGAGCTACATTAAAAAGCCGTAGACAATAATGCATGAGCCCAGATGTGCGCTTCTTCCGACAGGAGTTACTGTAGTCCGGAACCCAGAAACTTTTGTCGGGAAACAGATTTCCGGTGCTTTTCGGCCCACCAACTATTACTACTTATAGCCGGTGCAATTGAAACGAACAAGTTAAAGTGTATTTAGAACGACAAAAATAAAATGACTTGAAATATAACGAAATAAAATAAATAAGCCGCTCGATATCACAACAAATTGGTTTTGAACGAAAAACGAACAAAATAGCGAATTTTAGCATTTTGGACAAAAACCGAGTTTTTACAATATGGGACAAAGTTTAGATAAAGATTAAAAATATTGACAAAATTTTGGACAAAACTCGTAATTTTGAACTAGAAAAAAATAACATTTTGGTCGAACTGTTCGACGAGCTAAATTTCAAAAACCCGGTCATAGCCATTTTTATGAAAAAAAAACAGTCAAATTTCCGAACCCGGTCATGATACTTGTCATTTTATGCAAAAGAAGATTTTTTTGGATTTTAAAATTCATGTTTTTATTGCCGTGTTTTTAACCTGTCATATCGAAATAATGGAGTTTTTGCTTTATTTCGCACGTACACGTGGACAGCTTATCGCAAAGAGGACAAAAAGGCGTTTTCACCGAGGTGTGTCGAGCTTACACTGCAGTACTGTTGATGCGTGCAGCCGTCGCAAGCAACGACGTCAGTAAGAGCCGGTTTCCACTCAACGTAACGCACGCAAAGCAAAGCACTTGCGTACTTTTTTGAAGCGACTGACGTAAACGACGCAAAAAACACGCAACAAACGCAACTGATTGCAAGCAGTGGCTTTTATCTGCCAAATTTGAATTTTAAATCGGGCGCTGGTCCCGCCACTCTCACACTCAAGTTCTCCCCCCTACTTTACAGCTCAATTTTTTTTGTTTTTTTTTTGTTAAAAGTGCAAATTGTTCAAAAAATTTTGATCTACACCTTTAACAACCCCCCTTCTATTTTTTACTGTAAAAATGGCGGAGAGTTTTGTAAAAAGTTTTGATAATTTTTATTCACACAAAAGCAGTGTAAAGCGAGAGCGAGACAGACACACTATAGGTATCAAAATTGAAACCAGTAATTGCAAGAAAAGTACGCAAGCTAGGACGCAGCGAACGCGACGAATACAGCTAAGGCAAGCGACGCAAAATGCAAAAAAATCTGTGTCTATTATAGTAATGCGTCATTTGAGGTGTGTTTATAGCGACAGAAATGCAATAAACTAAAATGGAATAAAATGAAATAAAATGCTATATTTCTGTTGTTTTGGTTAATTTTATTTCCGTTTATTACATTTCATTTGAGTTTAGTTTACGTGTATTTATGTACGCGCCTTTACGTTTTCTACGCCCGTTACGTCTGTTGCATTCGTTACGTTGCGTCTATTGCAAAAAAACTCGTTGCATTCAGTGCATTTCGTCACACGCATGTAAACCGTTCTTGATGCGTAGCGATGTAGTGAAGACAAGACTCTAGTACGTAGTATAGTGTGAACCGACGACGCGTTGGCGGCGTTTAGATTATCTGCCAATATTCATTGCGGTCGAAATGTCTTATACAGATCAGCGTCATAGTGTCCAGGTCGACTTAGGAGGACCCAACGCCCGATGTTTTGCTCCCGGATGTCGCTATAATCCAAACCAAAGTTACGCCTACAATCCACGGGTAAGTCTGTTTTAAACTAATTAAACGATTTATTCTAGTTTTCAAAGTTTGAGGCAATTCTCATTATTGGGTTTTACGCGATAACCATCACCGTTACGCTCACAATCTGCATATAAGTGTCGAATGAGTTAAAATTATTGTGAAAAACAATTTGTTTTTGCTTCGGTTAAAAACTTCGAATTTATTACGCGCGATAGCATGTAATGCTTCGCGCGTCTTAACCATCGTCCAGATGTCTGTCCGTCCGTTACACTCTTGATCTGTATCAAAACGGTGCAAGCTAAGATTACAAAATCTTTACTGTTGGCTCCTACAAAGACTCTAGTTTTTTGACAAAATTTTGTGCCTTTGGGTGAAGGGGTTCACCTCGAACGAGAGCATCAAAAAGGGGTATCCGCTAGAAACATGTTATTTTGTTGCTATTGGCTCGTTTAGTGTAAAACAGGTCCAAATAAATACAGACATGTTGCTGATTATAACAAACACTCTGTTTGGGCTTTTAGTTTTATTAACATCGATGATCTTGAACGATTTTAAACGACTTTACACTTCCAAAAAGGGGATTTTGGCGAATGTTTCGCAATTTTTGGCTGCGGCGCACATTTCAAAAATAAATTGCGACAAAATGGCTAGAGATAGACCAAGACAATATGCGAACAGAAACTGCTAAGGCTGTCGTGCGTCTTATGAGCTTTGCTCAGATTATTTGTAAAAAGGTTCTGCCAAAGTTTGTTTATGATAACAATTATAGATATATTGTACTTTCTGTGTTAGGCTTACCTGTGTATTAAGCTGCGTTTCTGTGTATTACTAATCTACACTGTGTCTCCAAAAACCGGACCCCCAATAGGCGTACTGTAACAATTTTGGCTCAACGTCAACAAATTTTGGTACAGCGAATTGCTGAATTTTCAGGCGATGTTTCTGCGATTGTCACTTGTAAAATATAAAGTTAACTTAAGCTTATATCATCAATTACTGTTTGGTGATAAATTTCTCTCCATTGCGTTTTTGTGATACATGTTGTTAATCACATTTATATGTTCACAGTCTATGGATAGAATGATGTTAAAGAAGGTTTTGTGATAGTTGTCGGGAAAGAGTGAAGCGCTTAGAGCATATTATAACCTCGTATAGTTTTGTTCAACCCACTCATAAATGGCATACATATCGCTTTAAAATAATGGCGTCAACCCCCCTCTTTCCCCAGTTCGTCAGTAGTTCATTTATCGTAATTTTAACTTATCCATTTTTATGTCGAGCAACGGGAGAGCAACAAAAATGTAATCTAGGCACTAAGCATATTTTGTCTTGTGTTATACTTTAAAATTTTTGGCCTAAAAAAATCCAGTGCTTTAGTTTCAGTCTAACGAAAAGCAGGGACAGGAAAGTTAATTTCATTGATTTTAATTTTTATTGCATGACAGTTCGTGTACTCGTGTTCTGGCCTTACAGTGTAAGCTGGTGTCTGGCTGACAGTTAACAAACGGAGACCAGCACCGCCCTAAAAGCCCGGGCCAGGTGCTTTGTGATAGACTTAACTTTTTAATAGTTTTAAATTAATGGCAAATGCATGTCGTATCTGGCGTAGTTTTAAAAAGGCCTATTTTATGTGCCCGAGTGCAATGCACAGGGGTGGGGCAGCGGTTACTGTCAATAGGTTCAATGGCTGGTCGTATACAAACCAGTATACGCTACGGGTCGTTGCCTTTTAGTACAGGAATAGCTTGTCGCCAAGTTTGCTTGACGAAGGCATTTTTGCCTACACAATCATGAGTGCTGTCCGTCGTCACGCATTGGTTTGCCTTTATACGATACTCATACGCCTTTGTAGGGCGTTCTGTACATGAGCCCTATATTCGGGTGTGTATTACTCGTATTAAGCTTTAGCCTTGGCTTGTCACTCACGTCGTTGCAGATGCGTCAAATGCTGCATTTTACTCCAGCAAGCCTGCACTACGCAACGTCTTTACTGGTTGCCCGTGAAAGCACGCACGAATTGAGCCTAAAATCGTTACCATGATGCATGCCGTTCTTTATCAACGCGGGTCCGGCATATCTTTAACAAGATCGTTAAATTTAGGGGCCTAACGGTGAAGAAGCTGGACGCTGTCAGCTCCGTTTCTCTACAACCAATGCAGCTGTTGTGAGGACACGGACCCATTTTGAGAAGAGCACTTTCTTTGTCTGAGGTCTAGAACCAGATTCCTCCCTACATTCGAAGCCTTCGTTCTGCTTTGGCTTTTCGCAAAGCTCTCAAGATTCACCTGTTTTCGCAACCGATCGAAACAGCATACGCACTATCGAATAGACTGTTCTAGACAGTGCCTACGTCGTAGCATCGAAAGCGCGCCGAATCTATTTTTTAAAAAACGATCCCTTAGTAATATGTGTTATGAAAATACTTAGTTAATTTTGAGCATAACGACAAGAAGTTATATTGTACTGCAGCGTCAGCTTATCCTTTAAGGAAAATCCAATGTGTCGTTTATTTACGTCAAATAAACACGTCATTCTTGTTGTAAGACGCATTTACATAAACTTACGTATTTGCTTATTACAAAATTTTTGATAACGTGAGTATTCTAGTTACAAATTCAGCGGATTCTTCGTAGAACTAAAAAATTAATTTCAAAAAACTTATTTTAGTTTTTAAGGTTTTTAGAAACGCAAAAAACTCCAATTTTAAATTTGTTTTTGTGTTTTCCAAAACAGCCACAATTATAATATTAATATTTTGGTTTTAGCAGAGATATTTTAACGTTAAGATTAACATTCCCCGCCTTTCGCTATCGCTATCTATCTGTTTGTTTTCGTGCGCGACGCACTGTGTGCTAAGAGCTGTCGTATTTTCACCTGTTTGTCTTTGTGCCACGTCTCGCTAACAATTCGAGCTCAGCTAAGATAAAGACTTAGGGTTGTCACAGTAACATAGCCCAATGTGCCTAGTTCTCTGCGAGTAAATTTTGTGTTGCTAGATAAAGGGATTTTTTTCAAACAAAGGCGTAACTTTAAAAAGTTGTTATTTTACCGCTATTGACTCGTCTAGCGTGAAAACGGTTGCAGATAGACACTGCGAACAATTTTTTTTTAAAGTAGCAACATCGATGACCTTGAACAATTTTAAAATTTACAAGTAAAGAATTTTATTAAATGTTTTGCGACTTTGTGCCAAGACGCACATTTAAAGAGTGACTTTTGGTCAAAATTACTGGAGATAGACTAAGACAACCTGCGTCGCGCGTTTGATGAGCATTCACTCAGATTTCTTGTTTACTTTTAAAAGTGTCCAGGCGTAAGGGTTTTTTTGTAACACAAATAAATTATAGTACAAAGTTTAAAGTTATGATTGTTTTTGAAGACTGTGACAAACATTGCTGACTTTTCAACACGCCGTCCTGGCACCGATAAAAAGTAACTGCACTCCACAGGTGCGCCGGCGGCCATTTACGAACGCCTGCACTCTGTAAACTTGTAAATTACTGGCCGGCAGGGTAATGCACACGACAACTTATATTAATATCCGTTTACTAAAAAATTAATTGATTGACTGATCGTTTGTCTGCGAATATTAGTTTGTCTCGCCGAGGCGTGATCAGTTCGGTATAGAAGATGAGCTCGGAGTCAAACGTCAGAAGGTTGACCTGTTCTCCCAGAGGCGACGACGCCCGTACATGCGTCCTAGGGGACGTCGATTTGTCAGACCACCCACGTTCACGTCCGCACCGGCAGCTGCTGCATCCAGTGGCATGGGATCAACGGCCACAATTTGCGCCTTTGTCTTCGCGTTCGTCGCCGTCGCTGCAGTCGCCGCACTGGTCGCTGCCTTTGTCATACAAGGTAAGCATCCATAACTTGATTGAATGAACGTTTCAGTTTATTCTAGATTTAGTTATTGTTATGTATAACTTGACAGCTATCGTATCATATCACAATCATACTCCGTTATATTATAATAGAGCACTCTAGCCTTAAAATGCTGAGTTGCGACAATTGGCAATAGAGGCTTACATTATTAGTATACAAAACAATAAGCCTACAAAACTACACAGTGTCTAGAAAAAGTAACCCCCTAGACATCGTACAATAAAAACGTCAAATCTAAACAAATTCAAATACAATTTTGTACGATTAATTTCCAATAAACTACTAAAAAACCACATTAAGTTTCGTTTAAAAATATTATTTCTCAGCGAAGTTACGAATTGTTGAATATCGATAACAAAATATCACCGTTACCAATATGGCGTTACATTTTCGTAACTCCAACAAAAAAACACCCGATTCTGGCAACTTTCTGTATCAACAATGCACTGTTTGTTGGCAATCAATGTACAAAACTTTATGTACATCTGCCGAAGCAAACAGCAGTTTAACAGCAATTTTTGTGAAATTACCAGAAACACTTCAGTTTCAGGTATTTGTGTCTGACGTAATCCACAAAAACCTGAAACTGGAGTGTTTTGAGGTCACCCCACATAAACCATTGTAACTATTGTTTGCTTCAGCGGACTTAACTAAAATTTGGCATTTTGATTGCCAATGAACGGCGCATTATTACGCGTAATTTCGTAAAATCGGGCGTTTATTGTTAAAGTTACAAAATTGTATATTAACCGCGCGGTTTACTTATGTAACGTCATATTGGTAACGAAAATATTTTGTTATCAATATTCAACAATTAATAACTCCGCTTTAGAACAATATTTTTGAACAAAATTGAACAGCACAAGCATAGCATAGGCTTAATTTTAGATCTTTTGGACTCGACATAGGATGCGAAAAAGTTTCTAAAACATTAATAATATTTATAGGTTTGACGTTGTTTTTGAAGTAAAATGCAGTAATAAGTCTGCTTTCCAAATTAGACATGATACACGTTGTATTCGACTATTTCAACTATTTTTTGACAGTTTAACTGTAGGCCTATAGCTGTTAAGTACTTTTGTTTGGCTCCAATTGGATTCCACTTTTTTCAATCACAGTTATGAACATTTTTCGTTTAAACTCTAAATGTTAATTTTTATTCAAAACACGATTACTGCTTGAATTGTATGATATAAATACTGATTTATGTAAAAAGTCTTACACTGTAATGTGTCTGTGTTTGTTTCGCAATCTGCTGTTGCTGATGACGATGATGACGATGAAAGGAGATATACTAACTCGCACTACAACAATCTCACCAGGTACACAAAAACACGTACAATCTTACTATTTCCGCCAAATAAATGTAATAAAGATTATGTGTTTTTTTAGAATTGTGTGCCTGTGTGTCTGTCTGATGTCACCCTGTCTGCACTTTGTTTTAAACTTGTGATACGTACAAAATGCAGCGAAATTATTTTTAATATTACGGTGCAAATTGCTGCAAATTTGCATTTTTAGCTGCAGATATTGCTACGAAGTTAAGTTATCACAAACAGTTATAGACGACGACGTACGTACCGAAAGTAAGACCTACACAAAGTTTCGCAGTGCCGAAATTATGAGTCTATGTTCTAGTAGGTAAGCTAATGAAACCGTAAAACTTTTGGTTAAATTGATTTTAAATTAAATGAATTATTAGTGAGAAATACGTTGCTTTGTTCAAAAAAGTGTGCATGCCTTTGCCTCGCGTCCTCACATTACTACACTATATTCCTGCCAAAATTATGCTTTTCATTATTTACTTCGAAAGTTTTACGTACAGCCGTGCTACTGTGTAAGTGATATTAGTGATACGTAAAGAATTATTTGTTGTTTGTCGATCTGTCATAAAACAGTGACAACAGAAAGCACACAGAGTTTAGCTGTCACAACGCCTACTACTGCAACTACGGCGGGTCAGTACTGCTCACTGTTTTACCTTCGTTGCGCTTTTGAATAATGTTTGTCGCACATTAAGGCGTAATCGTTTTATACTCGTATATTAAATTTGTATTATTTAACCGTAGATGTTTTGTGTGTTTTTAATTAATACGTATATAGGTAAAAATATGCATATTTTTATTATCTACTGACATTGTTACAATAATTTTACAATGCACACTATTGCAAAGTGCCTTGTATTTTAATTCTGTCAGTCAGTTGTGTGCAATTTATTCTGGACTTTCGCGTAAAAACACTAATCAAACAAAACACTGTCGATAATTCAAATGCGCTTGGATTGACATATTTTGACTGTTGGTTTTTGTTTTGTTTGGAATTCACAAAACAGTTTCTGCAACTGAACAACAGACGCAAAGTCAAGCATTAGAAGCAACAGTAACCGGTTTGTATTGCATCGCAACTTGTGATGGCTATTGTCGTTTACGTGGTAGTCGTTGTAGACATTTTATAAGAGACTAAATTGAACAATAAATTAAGCAAGCCATGCGAAATGTATTTTGCTGTCGTTTATTTTGTTGACTGTTTATTTTTTGCTTTAAAAAAGTTAACAGCGTCAGTGCAACAGTTCTGCATAAAGTTGCCAACTTGCCAAATAGGACTAAATAAATTAAGAATTTCAACACGTTATGGACACATTATTGTTTGTTGTATGGCGCACATAAAACAGCTGCTGCAACTCAAGACCAACCTGTCACTACTGCAGAAGCCGCAACAGCAGGTCAGAATATTATGATGTTATACGTAGGCTTATCTTTTATAGTAATTTTGAGTTTTTACGCAAGATAGGGCGTCTTAACTATTACAAAGGCTTTTGTCTGTCTGTTTGTCTGTCCGTCCGAAATTAATTCGCAGTTCTATCAAAACGGTGCAAAACAAAACAGTTTGAATTATCACTAAAACTCTTGTTTTTTTGTGATAAAAATACGTGCCGCTAGGTGAAAAAATTTGTTTCGAACGAGGGCGTCAAAAAGGTGTACCAACAAAAAATCGTTTTTATTGCTATTGGCTCGTCTAGTTTACAATACGTTGCAGATAGACACAGACTTCGGTTTGCGGCACCGATGCTGTCGCGCGTTAAGTGAGCAATGCGCAAATTATTTGTTGTTTTTGTTATCGTAGTAGTCGTTGTAGACATAGTTATAAGTTAGACAAAAATACAAACACGTATTAAAGAACACTAAATAAGTAGAATTTTGACACGTTATTAACATATTTTGTCCGTTTTGTTTGTTTGCTGTTTGGCAATTATAAAACAGTTGCTGCAACTCAAGAAACACAAAGTCCTGCGACGACAGAAGACGTAACAGCCGGTCAGTAATAAAGTGTTCGTAGATATTTCGGTTATTTTGAGTATTTTTCTTATCGTAGTATAATTGTTAAATGTAGGCTACAAACTTAGTAGTTTAATTTTGTATATAGATTACTTACCTACTTTGCCAGTGTCTCTAAAGCTACGGCACTATGGCGCTCTACAACTGTTTTTTACGTATAATTTATTATAATTTATGCAGATTTATATGAAATTTTTAGCAATTTTTTTAGCAGGAATTAAGTAAAATAGTTAAAAAACCAATGTAATGTAAGAACACTAATATAATATTATAATATTAATTTTCGTTATTTTGTTTTATTATTTCAACAGTGTTTGGTCTGGTTCTTATGGTTTTGTGTGTTCCGTGTAGGCCTATATGAACTCACGTTGTTTCAATCAAATAAGTAATTGGTTGAGTGATTAA
>Ga0209671_1008194_pt1 | contig 10921 bp, 6 predicted proteins | sample WorMetHERISLAND2_2_FD_187401 | JGI IMG/M metagenome (GOLD analysis project Ga0209671, IMG submission 187401) | Marine gutless worms symbiont microbial communities from Max Planck institute for Marine Microbiology, Germany - Olavius geniculatus... | ecosystem: Host-associated > Annelida >...
ATTTGGAATTCCCGAGGCCATATTGCCTATTCACTATACAACTTTTATGGGCCTACGATGACGACTAGTGGCCGTTTATAGGTGAAATTGTTATACAGGAGCTTTTTTGGCCGAAAATTTCGAAGTCTGTTTCTGGGCCCAATTTTCGACTTTGGGGGGATTTTTCAAAAGTTAGATATTAACTTCAAATTTTCTACCCCTTAAAAGGCACACCCTTGCATGAGACCACGTCGTTTGAGCCATCGTGCGTGAAAATCCGCTGACCGGTCTGACCTGTAGGTCGGTCAACAAAAAAAGGTATATATATACTAGAAAAATTTTTGTTATATTTCACCTATTTGCCGAGAAGCCCCCAATGGACGGATTTGCACGAAATTTTGCACGGGGGGTTGGCTCGCGGACGTAATCACCTGTTTCAAATTTTGTGTCGATCGGTTCAGGGGTTTCGGATCTGCGCGGGGTCGAATTTTGCCATTCTCCCTTGACTTAGCCGGTTGCCATTAACACAAGGCTGCGCTACCACGCGCCTGTGATCCGGCTTGTATCAAGTTTTACGGTATTGAAGACACAAGTGATGTAGCCCAGAAGCTACAATTATAATTTTCAGCTGCAGGGCAATAAGAGTACACAGTACAAGTGCATTTGTTGCATAAATTAGGTTTGTAAAATGTGATGTTCTTTTTTAGATCAATGACAACATTAAACCACTCACCCTCACTCGCAAAAATCTCTTACGCAATCTGAGTTATAGCCAATTTTGTCCCAAATTTCATTGCCATGGCAACGGGGATCAGTCAGGGGAAATGCAATTGGCAGCTCATCCCTGAAAACCCCCATATAAGCGCAAAAATCTCGCAGAAATCTCTTACGCAAGCCAAGTTATAGCCAATTTTGTCCCAAATTTCGTTGCGATGGCAACGGGGGTCGGTCGGGGAAAAATGCAATTGGCAGCATTCGATGGTGCATCCCCGAAAACCCCCCTATAGGCGCAAAAACCTTGCAAAAATCTCCTACGTAAGCCGAGTTATAGCGCATTTTGTCCCAAATTTCGTTGCCATGGCAACCAGGGAGAGTCCAGGGTAAAACTAAATGACACCATTGGATTCGCCATCCCCAAAAACCATACCGTAGAACCAAATATTACGACTCTATCTTATACACAACCAAAGTTATGACCGTTTTAAGAATTGTTAAATTTTCCCCATAGGCTCCATTGTAATTTTTTGGAATTTTTTGGAATAAATATGTTAAATATTAGTTTCAAATTTTTTAATTCTCAAAAGGCACATCCTTGCACGAGACCGCGTCGTTTGAGCCATCGCACGCAAAAATCCGCCGAAGGGTCTGACCTGTAAGTGAGTTGAAGAAAAAAAAGTATATGTACAGCTATAAAATTTTTGCGTACATTTCACTTATTTTCCGAGAAGCCCCCCTTGTGCAGATTTACATGAAATTTTGCATGAGGGGTCATCTAGCCGACCTAATCAACCGTGCCAAATTTTATCTCAATCAGATCAGGGGTTTTGATTCTGTGGGGAGTCAAATTTTCAGCTTTCCCATAAGAAAGAGAAGTCGCCGTTAACACGTGGCTTGAACTACCGTTCAGCTTGTGATATACGTGATGTCAGCACGGTCTGGTGTACTACATTGTTTCGGCTAGCGACTTCTGTTTTTGTAATTCTATTTCAAGTATTTAGAAGGGCTAGTCTTGTAAGGGCCAGTCTGGAATTCAACACGTGATAATATCGCCCCAAAACCATTTTTGCTGTTTTCGAGTTTTGACTTATATCACCCTTACATAGCTTTGTAAACTGTTGAAGTTTTGTGGCTCTGATTTTTGCTGTTTTTTTAGTCAAACTTTATTCAAAATTTTGGTGTTTGATTTTATGACAACAAATTTATTTACTGTTTTCAAAATACCTCCGGGTGTGTAAAGGAAGTTGATGCACAGAAAAAAATTATGTGTGGTGTAACAATGTCTGCTGCAGCCAATTTTGTCTTTGAATAAGAATGGTTAGTTGCCATGGCAACAGGGGTCATCATGGCACAAATTTAAATAAGCCATCGGATAGCCCGTCCCGAAAATAGCGGGGTAGGTGCAAATAGCGCGCAATTATCTCTTATGGGGACCGAGTTATACCGCTTTGAACTCTCCATTGGCTGTAATGCAAAATTTTGCAACTTTTGAATGGTTGCTATAGCAACAGGGGTCGTTAGGAGGTAAATTTAAATGACACCGTTAGATTGCCTGACCCCAAAAATAGGGAGGGGTGGGTAAACAGTGCGCAATTATCTTTTACGGGGACCGAGTTATACCGCTTTGAAGTCCCCCTAAACCGTAATGCAAATTTTTTAAAATCAGGGCATAAAGAGGGGTAAATTTTAAAAATTTTAATCGAAAACATATAGGGAATGTGTCCGGCGTCAGGACGCTTCGTTTGAGCCATTAGCGGCGTCGGTCGGTCCAACGGGTTGATCTGTAGCCGTGCGCAAGGAAAAAAATAGACGCCTAACGGCGAATTTCGCGCATGCGCAGCCACGCCCCCTTTAAACCGATTGTAACCAAATTTTGCATGTGGGGTCGGGTGCGCGATGTGATCACTGATGCCATGTTTTATTGAAATCGGTTAAGGGGTTTCGGAGTTACAGGACCCCTCCCCCAAACGCCATTTCCTATACAATGTACTTAACGTTCATCGCCCTTACAATTGTGATAATAGACAAGAACATTAACAGTAGAGAATAGCTCAGCAAGAACAGCCTACCCATTGGCCATGTGCTGTGCATCAAACATGCAAATGTCAACGGCAGCAGCTGGTTGACTGATGAGTGAACGAGCAATTGCAAGTGTCATTGCACTATCATCTGTATAATGATAACGCCATAATGGTCCTGCAGCAAACACATATTATTATATTCTTAAACGGCTTGGGTAGCGCATAGGTATGACATATTTATTCTCGACATGCAATGTAACACAGAATCTTCCTACTGAGTGACAGTAGGCCTAAGTAAAGAAAACATTCAGTTTCAGATCACGTACTATCATGTTCCATTCCCGTGTTATGCGCTGAGGTTACCGGAAAGCTGAGTTTACCACAGGGTACTACTGTGCATGCACGACCTACTTATTCATCACAATGTCCTGAGTGTACCGGGTTTGTTTATATCTTGGAACCAGAGCATCTGCTAAACCTTTGTTCTGACTTGAACCTACACGTTGCTGGCTCATGGTTTCAGCGACACAATATACGCAGACTAACATGGTTCTCAAATGACGGCGTTGCAGCAAAGAAAATCGATCAGGCTTTAGTGTCTATCCACTGGACATTGCTAAAAAACTGTTGTGTGCTCGCGTCTACTGTAGTCTTGAGTTCTCTACCGACCATTGTCCTGTTATTGCAAGTCTCACACTTAAAATGAGATGGAGCATCAAAACTCACAGCCAAAACCTTTGCTACAATGTTAGGAAGATGAATGACGTGGAAATCGAGTCGCAGTATTCTGTGGAGGTGCAGAACCGTTTTCTCTACTGAGCACAGAAGAAGCAAGCAACTGGGACACTTTACATAACAGTGTTACCAGCGCAGCCTCTTCTTGCCTGGGTCATACTGTCCAGCCTAAGAAAAAATGGATCTCGTACAGTTCTTGGAAAGTGATAGAGGAAAAGAAGGTCACAAGGTTACAAGGTCGTGTGGATGACTACAAGCATCTCACCAAACAGTGCAAATCGCAACGAAGAAAGGACTGTCGATGACGGGTGGACGACATGGCAGAACAGGGTGAGTTGGCACTGGAGACGGGCCAAGTAAAGGACGCGTTTGCCAACTTCAGGAGGCTACGATCGGCAGAATTACACGTGACTAGCGCTATCCTGAGCTCGTCTGGACAGTTGCTGTGTGACAAGCAGGCGAAGCTTGTATGCTGGAAAAAGTATTACTCTGACCTGCTCACCATACCCATTACAGAGCTACCACAAAACCTCATTGAGACGCCAGCTTGGTAACCATCGATGCCTCTATCGACTGTGAGAAGCCAACAGAGTCCGACGTCTCCCATGCTACTGCCAAGCTTAGGAATGGCAGGGCTTTGGGGATCTGCAGCATTCCTAGAAAGTTTCTAAAATACGGAGGTTCGACTATGGTTACCTGCGACTATAGTTACAAATCTTCAAGAGCATTTGGGTTTCAGGTTGCATTTCAGAGGACTGGAGAAGAGGAATTATTCTGCCATTTTACAACAGTAAAGGCAGTCGACAGGAATGCAGAAATTATAGAGGTATCACACTGCTCTCCTGTCCGAGAAAAGTGTTTGCACATCTGCTGTTGGCTCGGGTCAAAGATAAGCTGCTCTTCATCTGCCACTCAGAGCAGAGCAGACTTACGCCACAGAGGTCAACCACGGATCACATAGCTTTGCTCAATCTTTTATTGAAGAACGCCGTGAACACGGCCGACCACTGTGAATTGCCTACGTCGACCTTCGCACTGCCTTTGATTCAGTAGACTGCAATGCGCTGTGGCTGTTGCTGATAAGTCTTGGCATATTTATTGATTGTGTGTATTAGCTAGAGTATATTTTAGTCACCAGCATTTTCCCCAACAGTAATTGGTTAGGGTTAGGAATTTGCATAGGAAATTTGTCTTTTAGAGCCGTTATAGTAATAGATTAGAAATTATCTTTTACATCAGTGTTCTATCAACACAGCAGAACCAGAACAGGAAAGTCAGGCAGAAGCCGAAAATAACTCCACGACAGTGCCACAAAGAAGGCATCTTGTTCACTGCTTGAATACAGGGAAACTCTCAATGTTCCCAGTCGTTCAAGAAAAAGTAAGGCGTCAGAGAGGAGTAGTAGGGAAGGATTCAGTCAGTGTTCTGTTCATGTAAATAGCCAAACGACAAAAAGATGCCCATGGCTGAGTGTGAAACCTGCAGAGTATGGTACCACAAGAAATGAAATGCTACCCAGTGCCTTGGCCAATTAAGATAAGGAACGCAGTTTGTATGCCAAGATTACAGCAAGAAGTAGCAAAGTATTGTGCACTGTCAATTTGTACAATGTCAAGCTTTGTATGTACTTTTTAACAGTGCAATAATTCGTTTGCTATTTCTGGCAGTTTTTTATATGTAACTATGCATTTTCAGTGTTTTATTACAACAATGCAATGTGTGTTGTTGATGTATGAACAACGGGTACATAAAGTGTGATTAGTGTCTATCTACATACTATTCTAAGTTATTATGTACTTTCATGATATTGAATTCATCATATTTTAACCAATGCAGCAATTCGTTTGCTACTTCAGCTAGTCTTTTATATGTAACTATGCATTTTTAGATAGTCCTTTTCCTTATTGCAACTGTGTCCTTTTGTATGTAATTTTTGTATGTTACAGCAAAATACTGTGTGTTGTTGATGTGTACAGTGCTTATCGTATGCCTTCATTGTATTCCACTTTTTTGTCTTGATGAGATGATCATGTGCTTCGGAAATTTTTAGTTGAGTTTTTTTGCTATAACAATAATTGCTGGTAAACGTTTTTAAATTCAAACATCGTGACACAAGACATAAGGATAATGAATAATGCAACCAGTAAAATGCTTTAATTTCAGTCAGGTAATGTCAGCACTGTCGGTAAATTCGGCCCGCATAAAGTGTGCCTAAAATACCACACTAGCTGGAATCAGGCTTGCCGTGGATATGGATATCCATGGATATATCCATGGATACATCTATGGATATATCCATGTGTGAATATCAGACTTCAGCCATCCTGTGGATATATCCATGGATATTGTGCTGTTGCATTTGCTAATTAAACTGAATATTTTAGTGTTTTATCTCTATATAATATTTTTCTGTCTGTCGTTCTTACTCTTCATTTTCTCGTGTATTTATGTTATTGAGGCAAATGAATAATCAGTGACATCAGCACGTCATTATTTAGTTAGCCCAAATTAATTTATGTGCACTATAGCAGCAACAGGTCTTCTACGGTGCTTTAATACTGTTGTTTAGGCAACAAATAGTCTGGCAATTTATGAGATTATGTTTATTCTTTTTTATCAAATGGTAACAAAATTACAAACGTTTTGGATTCCTAACAAATTTAATCCTAGTAGGAAGTACAGACCAAGTGCTCTTTAAAGCGTTTACTCCATCTATACCTGTAGGCGTACATGAATGCAACATGCGTCTTAGAGAACAAAAATCCCAGCTGTTGCTGCAGTAGGTCGACCATATCGCCTATATCTGAAGGCCAGTGCCCGACTTCCGGTTGCGGAAAGATAGCGATTTTCCAGAATGACTGCAGTCCCATACACGATCTGGTGACGTTGCTATATTGGACACTAAAATCAGTGCTAGAATAAGATACGGTAATTTGGCGCACGTAAGTGACGGCTGCAGGCAGAAGCATTGCATTCAAAATTGCGGCCAAAAAGCTGCAGATAGAGACATGGTTACTTTCAACAGCTTAGTCGTTATCGCCCTATCCAACGGTATCGCCAACTCCTTATGATGTACCACTTAGTTACAATACATTTGTTATAGTTAAAAAGACGACTGAGAGACGACATATCGTACCCAAGGCTCAACGGTTGGCTGTAGCAAGGGCAAAAAATAATTACGGTAGATTTTCATGACAGCCGGGAAATACTTTTCTGAAATCATATTTCAATGCAACTGTGTTTTTATTTTTTTACTTTTATTTATTTTTAACAGTTTCACAAAAGAAATGCCTGGGGGAATGGACGCTCTGGCACTGCTGTATTTCACGAAAATTTAATGGCTATATTTATGCACGATAGGCGTCTGTGGATATGGATATATTTGTGGATATCCATGGATATCCACGGAAAATCTGTGGATATGGATATGGATAGCAAATTTCATATCCACGGCAAGCCTGGGCTGGAATTACCTACCGGTACCCATAAACAGCACCTAGAAATACAATAATAAAAAATAAAGAATAGGACAACCAGTGGCCTCGCCAAGGGGGCCCAGGGGGCCATGCCTCCCCCATTTGAGGCTTGCCCCCCCTTTGACTCCCCATTTGAGTTTCACAGACATAAAGCAAAATGCAGTCTATGGATAACTAAACTGCAGTAAATAAGTTAATATTGCTGAATTATTACTAATTAAAAACTTTAAGTTATTTATATGCCATAAAGTAGAATAAACAATAATTTACAAACTGAGTGCATCAAATTTTCAGGCTCTGGATGGCAGTAAACCTAGAAGATGTTACAACACTACAACAGCTGGCAGTCTCTATCTGCTACCAGTTTTTTTTGCCTCAGTCAAAATAGTAGAAATTATAAGCCACCAGTTTTGCAGGCCTTAAGTTTGTGCAATAGTTGTTCACCACGTGCCAAATTTAAACTTCTTTGTGCAACTTCATGACAGAATGGTAGATTGTCGAATGTGACTGCGCTGCCAATCAAAAACAGGAAATAAATTGGCATGGCGAGCTGTTCAAAGAGCTCATGCATTGGACGGAGATCGATAAACTCTGAACAACTGCATTCCACCCTTCATGTAACAGAGTTGTTGAACGTTTCCACAGAACGTTAAATTCGATGCTTGGCAAAGTGGTCAATGAGTCCCAACGCAATTGGGACGAACGACTGCCTCTCGTCTTAGTGGCATAGCGAGCTACGCCTCACGAGTCAACTGGTATGACTCCTAACAGGCTATTTTTGGGTCACGAGGTAAGGATGCCCATTGACATTGTGATGGGTTTGCCTCCTGAAGAAACAAATGGAATGATGACGGCTCATGATTATTTGTGCCGGCTCGCACGTGAAAAACTTTGTGCTAGTGCGGAAAAAAGAAAAAGAAGTTATGACGTGAAGGTGAAGACGGAGCAATTCAAAGTGGGGGATTGGGTCTTCTACCATTATCCTCGGCGTTTTCAGTCAAGATCTGCCAAATGGCAGAAGTCGTACACAGGCCCATATCTCGTTGTACACGTCATCAAACCCGTCAACTGTATACTTCAGAAGTCTCCTAAGTCCAAACCGTTCGTAGTTCACGTCGATAAACTGAAGAAGTGCTTTGAAATGACACCAACCGCCTGGGTGTCTGTAATCAATCGATAGACTGAACAGAAAAAAAATTGTTCGAGCACCAATTTCCTGTTCTGTTAGAGTCACGTTTCCATCAGGAAGAGGATTTTGAACGGCATGATGTCGCCACAGTTACTGCAGAGGAACAACGCCAGGATGAAATTACACAGTTCGACCAAGCTTTGTCATCAGTTGCGACTTCATCAATCAATCAAATTCAGTCCATGCCGCTCGTCAGTTTGAATACGGATACTTCAGTCAACCGTGCTCCGGCTGCTTTGGGTGCAGTTTCTGACAAGCCTGTTTCTGCATCTAATGAATCTGCTCCTGCTGACCAGGAGTCGACCCCGGACGGCGCGGCGACAGTCATTATGGAGTTTCAGGAGTCGACGACAGAAGACAATCGCCAAGCTGTGTCAACGCCTCTCCAGAACGAACCATCCACGCTGCATACATTTATGCATCTCCTGGACGTTCACGACGTTGGTGAGGATATTGTGGGTGAGCTAACGAGGCCGTTGTTGGATTGTCTGTCACCGCTTAACACACCTGTAAACAGCACCCCTGACAGTATTAACGCCGAAGCAGTTCAGCTACAGTCACATACCTCACCGCATCCACCACCTGAGAACGTATAATCGTTTCGTGCTGCTCACAAGGTACCACTTCATTCACAGATCACCAATGGAACAACGGAGGCAAAGAAAGAAATGATCAGGAAAAAGAAAGTCTCGTCATGTCAGAGTCACTGGGTCGTCACTCAGTTGCAAGAGGGGAGATAGCGTGGCGAAGTCACAAGTTCGCACCTGTTGTACTGACGAACAATTTGTTTAATTGCGTTCGATGACGTCATTCTCAGCAAGTTTGGGCAATAACTGCTAATGTTATCTGCTTCATAAGTTCGAATATATTAAAGATTTAACATCATCAAGCAAATGCTATAGCAACAGTACGTAAACGAAAGCATCAATCACAAATGGCCGACAGCTTGTGTAACCAGTTGGCAGGGTGATGTAATCCTAGGTGGCACTGGTCAAATGATGCAATTTAACACAATAACATTAGACTGCTCATTGACAGGATGGCCGTTTTGTGTTGTGTATACGCCAGATAACTAGATTGTCAACCGAAGTAGTGTTGCAATGTGAACAACTTTTACGTGCATTTCATTGCAATTTAGGTGACGTGTGAGCATACTTTGACACTGCATAGTTGCTGTGCAAACAGTTTGTTTGAGACATTTAGCATAGTTGAATTGTCTGTCGGTCTTTCAAGGTCAAAACACCACTTACACCCTCTTATACTCTTGTATCCCCTATAAATTACACCGTTACACCCTGTTATACCCTTATATCCCATATACCTTGCACCGTTATACCCTTTATACCCTTACACCTTCTATACCCTAAACTGTTATACCCTATACCCTATAATTCAATTATAATAATAATTGTAACCAGTTGGCAGGGTGATGTAATCCTAGGTGGCACTGGTCAAATGATGCAATTTAACACAATAACATTAGACTGCTCTAATCCTATACCCTATACCCTATACCCTTATACCCCTAAACCTTACACCATTATACCCTTTATACCTTTACACCCTCTATACCCTATACCTTATACCTTGCACCCTACACCCTACACCTTACACCCTCCGAGACTAAAAAAAGGTGCGAAACGCCGTTTCGCCAGTTCACATTCTGAGCTCAAAGAGTGCACATCAAGGAGATCGACTATAGAAGACTGAAGCTGCAGATGACTGGTCAGAAAGTATCAGCGATGGCACATTGATGCTGACCATGGGAGGCATGGCCGACGAGTTTTCAGTGCAGTGATCATTGGGAACCAGCAAAATTACAGCAGAGGCATAGACCAGCATGTCAATGTTCGTAGCACCAGGGGTGGCAACGAAATTGGCAAAAATGGGTCCTCTGCATTGACCAGGGGTCATTGTAAAACAGCTGGGGTCTGTTATCAATGTAGCACTGATCCTCATAAAGGCATTCCAGTCCTTCCCTCTGTATGAGGTCTGCACTATAAGTCTTATAAGTCTTGAGCATCTTCTTGTTGATGCTGTGTGAAGAATTGATGCTGTATTGAGAGTTGAATTAAACTTGTCTATCGTCTGTCATACTTTCCTGGTCTCTATATTATTAAACATTTTTACAATATCAAATTACAGTTAACATTACTAACATCAAAAAGTTACACCACCATCACGAATAATCAAACACCGCACAACAAACAGGCCGCAGCACATCAAAGCAGTCACGGTGAGGATGAGGTCTGCGAAGGAGGCAGAAGCGGTTACCCCTCCGACCTACAGACGGCCCTGCAGAAATTACACGTCACGCACTCTGAAGATCGTGACCGGACAGAGGAGCTGTTCGATTCAGAGACGTCTCATCCAGTGAGCAGTCGCACGAGGAGTAAAGTGAACTGTGGAGGAGCCAGTCGTGGAGCTAGCGGGCACCGCGAAGAAATTGACTACGTAGACACTGGATCCCGAGATGGCGGTGTTTCCATGGAGAACGACATCGTGCATCCGGCGGCAAAAGGCGGTGGCGCGACATATGGCACAAACTAAAAACACTGAACGCAAACGAGCAATGGCCAGCTCAGACACACCGCCACTTCCTCAGGCCACATTCGGTGACATTATCGATGTTGAATCGGTTGAAGGCGAGGGTAGCGGCAAAAAGATATCTTGCACAGTTGTTGGGTGCGATAAGACTTATTGCTTGACTGGGACCTGTTAAAAGCACATGCGGCAGCAACAAGGCGGGCATGTCCGTGTTGGCACCGTGGTGCTGCCGCATGTGCTTTTAACAGGTCCCAGTC
>Ga0209671_1008197_pt1 | contig 10920 bp, 11 predicted proteins | sample WorMetHERISLAND2_2_FD_187401 | JGI IMG/M metagenome (GOLD analysis project Ga0209671, IMG submission 187401) | Marine gutless worms symbiont microbial communities from Max Planck institute for Marine Microbiology, Germany - Olavius geniculatus... | ecosystem: Host-associated > Annelida >...
ATATAACGTTCAACTGGGTTATTTTTTTCTTTTCTTGCCAAGCTCTGGGAACACATTTTTGGGAGTATCGCTGCATTCTTTGCACTAGATGACGTGTTTCGGTACGGGGAGTGATTTCCTGGGGGGTCTCAACATTCATCTTTCATATTTCCCCCATAAATCTCCCCAAAACCGGAAATTTTAGGCCCATTTTCGGACTTAGAAAAATTACAACTGAAAATGCTTAACAATCGAGATGCTCTACAAACTACCCTTAATCGTCATCGTAGCCTCACAGTGAATAGGCAATGTGGCTTAGGGAATTCCAAATATGCGGTTATTTTGGACCCTCTGCCTACAGGTCACGTGGCACGGCGCATGCGCAGTGAACTTTCAGCCTTCAACATGGGCAAATGCAAGTTTGAGGCTTTTATCTCCCTAACGGTGCAAGCTAGAGGCATGGTTACAATGGACCACCAATAGGAAATCACATATGCCGAGTCGAATAGTCACGTGACCGATGACGTCACGTGACCCAAAAGGTCAAAGTCGTGACCCCATTATCTTTGAGGCGCTATATCTCCGTAACGGTGCAAGATAGACGCATGGTTACAATAGACCACCTATAGGAAGTCACCCACCGCAAGTTAAATGGTCACATGATTAGGTTTGGTCACGTTATTGCTTTTAACTCACAAACTCACAATTTACTTTGCTAATAAAACAGCAAATATTAAACATAAAAAACTTACCAGTTTACATTACTGTGTAAGGGCGACCAAATCACACATCCAAAACAGCAGAAATCATTTTACTAGGACACAGAGTGATAAAATGACGAACTGGCTGTCCTTACAAACCATGTGACGTGACCCCATTTAACCTTTTCCACTCCAGCATTATCTCGTATTGTGATACAGCAAAATCTGTCAAACAGTCCACGTGGTCCATATCGCCATATGGACAACGAATCCCAGTCTGACTGACTGCATCTTTACAGAGCTTATCAACACACATTTTGCATACACGATGACCATGGCAGTTAGCGAGGCATATCCAAAACCAGATAACAATGAATGCGCACATACTGTGGCAATGGTGTACTGTCAACTGACGTGGGAAATTCCAAATGCCACCATGAATGGACGTTGTCATACTGCTATCCACTACAGTGGGCAACTAAAAAAAAAAAGGTAAATTGGCTGAATATGTTTGCAAAGATATTTCAATCACACATTTTTCCATTAAGAAATGACTCGTGGTTTTTCTAACTTTTTGATTATTGTTATTAACTTAGCTATATTCATTTTTCTCAGTCAACTATAGGCCTATATTGCATTTAACACAGTAGTGTATTTCAGTTATTTTGAATTTACTTTTCAGCCAAACTTCTCGCAAATAACAATGTTGGATAATTATGCCTGAACTACACCTAAAATGAAGTGTTGAGCCATAAGTGACAATAATAATAATCAAATTTGTTAAGTGTGTATTATATGTCATCAAAAATCACAGTGGTATTCAAGACAAAGTACATTTAGTATGAATTTCAGCTTACATCAGAATATTAAAAAAACAGCACAAAACAGCAACATTTCAAAGTGCAATGCATGAACTAGATCCACGTACAAAAATCGAGCAAAATAATAAATATGTATCAAAACCAATTACTTTTCAACTTGACTAATGAAAAGTGAAAATAGTGCATAATTGCATATGAGAGCGACTTGAATGACACTAGTACATGTTTACAGAGTCTGTTTATACAGACTATTACAGTGTAACAAAATAGACATTCCATTGTATTCAATTAAAGTTAGTATGCTAAATGTTGTGCAGTATGACAAAAATGATTTAACATCACTAACTTTGTCTATTACATCATTTGCAAATCACATCAAATAACATGTACAGTAATTAACAGCTGCAACAACTCATTTAATAATCATTATATATGTGGAAAAATATAGCACTGTATTCTGCAATTTCATGCTAGCACAACTGGAGTTTAAATGGAATAAAACATTCTGTGCAGAACCAGCAAAACAAACAGAATTCTACACAATTTAATACTTTAACTTCTAGCTTTAGCTGTGCAACTTCTTAACCAAAATTAGTCTTTAGGCAATCCCCATTTTCTTCTCTTTTCATCCTTCATCCCCTCTCCCTGCCCTCCATTCTCATTCTCCTCCACTCTCCCTCCCCACCCCCTTTCCCTGCCTTTGAAGTGGAGTATGGAGTAGGGACAGCACACCCAGGATCCTGAATTCCTGGACCTCAGCTGTTTTTGCCAATCCCGGAATTGGCTGCATCTAAATCCCAGGATTTCGGGATTACAAAAATTAGTTACAATAGTAATTTTTCATGTGCTAAATGATACAAATAAAAATTCAAACAACATCTGAAAAGCAATGTGCAAAATTTCACAAGTTTCTTCCAGTGCAGAATTCAGCATATCCTAACTTAGGAACAATGCAAGCAGTACTTTTAACAGCTATTTTTACACAACCCTGAGTAAGACACATCGCCGTACATCACTTGACATAATCAGTATCATTTCTAAACTCAACCTATCCAAACCATATCAGTTTACAGTCTTAGTCATATATGCTCAATAACACACAATACAATGGCATACATCTCATCAATCTGCTGGTTTACATGACAACAAATAGTGTCAGTGTCAGCATCATCGTGAATAAAAAAAAGTTGGGGGCAGACAAGATCAGCAATTGCATGTAAACTTATTTGTTATTTCTAATTCAAATTACATTCATGTTAGTAATTTGTAACTGAATTACATTCGAGCCAGTAATTTGCGAAACTCTGGTCGCTGCGAAGCATAACTGTAAAGAGCCATGGAAATCATTCCTGCAGACATTCCAAGCAGAGCACCCATCAAAGGACTGGCAGACATCTGCCCAGCTAGTGCAGCTCCACTAACTGCACCAAAGGCTGATCCACGATCAATTCTAATCTGACCTTTGTTGTAGCGCAGACTATAGCAGCGATCGTAGACAGAGTCTGGAGTGGCTTGTTTACTATGCAGTAGGCTCTGTGTCATCACCGGTCCAGCGACAAACGACAGCATCACACCCCACTTTCCACACGTGCACGCTGATGACTTTACGCCAGCAAATGACCTTGTCTCCGAACGTGCCAGAGCAACTACCGGGCCAACGACCAGCGTACCAAGTAAGCCGAATGCCTGCGCAGTTTTCATAATAACATGTGCATGCAGCTCTGCATACGGATACGGTATGTTACGCATTTGCTCATCTGTCACTTCAAAGCCAAGAAAATTTTTCAGCCACGGCACATTCATGGTTGGCAGTTAAGCACACGGACACTTCAATACGGCACCTGCACCAACCACAACAACTAAGAATCACAATCAGACGTGACACTTCTGCACTGTATATTAGTTTATACAAAATGCTAGCTGACTAAATAAGCTTGTGTAAATAAACAGTATGATGATTCGGCATTATATTACTCATAAATTAATGAATGCAAAACTTTATATTCCACGCCACCGACTGCCACATCCATGTGGCCACACCCACCTGCCACCTGACATAAACATAGAATATACAACATTAATATTGTAGACTAGGGATGGGTCAACACGACCATGTTTATTTCGTGACGTTTATAGTATACATATGATATGAATGATGTTGGCTATCGATTGCAATTCCGGGATCCCGGAATTTCGAGATTACAAAAATTACTTAAAATTGTACTTTTTCGCGTGTTAAATGATACAAACTAGGAACTTGGGGCAAAGCCCAACGTGAGTCCGCCCGGCGCCGTGTCCGATTGGAAGAAAATATATGGGGGACAGAGGGAAGGGTTGAAATTTTCCTCTTAGCCAAATCACGTGGCCCGAACTCAAATGTTTTAGCATACGTTGTGCGGTTTTGCGTCCTCTTGCATGAGCGTAAAATTCTCTCGTGTGTTTGGTTTTCTGTTTACAGTGAAAAAGCTGCGTGTACAAATGACATGATTCCGCAGACCATTGTGGCTCGATAGAGAACGAAACTTTGTTAGATCCAGACACCCGTGAGTGCTGATGTCAGACTGGATATGATAACAGAAATGATAGATGTCGGCAGGGGCGTCTACGTCCATTATATAGGGACTACGCTCAAAGCGTATAACTTTTCTCAAGGGGGGACTTTTAGGGCTTCAGGGAGGCAGTCATTGTTACACTAGAACTTGACCAAAAGTGTTTTGTGAGGCTAAAATGTACCATATTCATTTTCGGCAAGGGCTCCGCCCCGGACCCCACTCGATCCGGATCTCACCTCAATCCCTGGATTTTCTAACCAACTGGGGAGTGAAATAGCCTACTCTCATTAGCACTTTATTTGATGCCACAGTCTCCCCATACAAGTGCACTTTACCTTAGAAAATTTTCTGCTGACACAAATGAGTAAGTATGTCGTCATCCATCGCCGGGGGTAATGCAGCACTTGACTAAGCTTGACTTGGTAGGGCAGGGCCGTATTTAAGGGTGGGGTTAGCGGGTTCAAACGCCCTTCCCGAAACAGTGGCGGCGCCAGCTTTTTATGAGTGGGGAGGCCAAGAAGGGCCAAGACATGTGTAAGGGGGCCACACTTTTTTTCATTTCGTACTTTAACCTTTCCCCCTTTTCTTATCCTCGTTACATTCAGGCTATCATCCAATATGTACTTCTCGGGAGACCACTTTCCAGACACATAAAATTTCGACTTTTCCAATAGGGCAGGCAAAGATTCAACGATACACCAGGGAGACTGGGAGGTAGACCCCCAGTTAGACCAAGCAATTGATTTCATCCAAAGGTGGTGCCACCAATTTAAAAGTGTGGGTACAATAATATGCGAGCGAAGAACTAGTGCTTTTGGCAGCCAGACAATGAATTTTGCCCAGTTTTTCCCCACACAGATGGGTTTTTGGGGTTTTGCCCAGCCCGGTTTAAGCCGCAGTTTTAACTTTTAAATCACATATAGGTAAAACTTGCCAACCCTGGATCATCTGCTAATTAAAAGTCCTTACGTTATGCAGACGAAGTGAATTTTTATGTGCCACGACTATAGGTCTATATTAAGGCCCTAGAGCTAAACATGAGCATTTCAGTCGTGACACGTAAGATGCTAGAAAAGCAGCACAACACAAATATTGTACATGTACTTTTTCACATGCGAATATTGCAGAAAACAAGCTGTAAAGCCGTTCTGTACAAACTATGTACACGCGACGTGCGAGTAGTACGGTAACGGTACGTATTGTGCATCAGTCAGATCAATGACTTGAATGTAACTACAATGCATTTTACGACAGGGAAAAAATCGGTCAGACAACTGACACAAGACTGCTCGAGACAGCGCGCGAGCAAGGCGCAAGTATTCAACAGATTGCGACAAAAAGTCGTCTTGAAGCTGCAGCAATATTACGTATAAGCTGACAGGCTACGTCGTATACATTGTAGCCTACAGAGGACTAGATTTTAACGTCTTACAGGTGACTAAAAATACAGTAGCCTAACAGCCGTCGCTATCACAACGGACAGCTACAATATACAATACAATAACTATAAACAGTCATTCATTTCATTTGTGTGCCTTAAATTTATCGGTCCATGCTTCAAAAAATGCCAATAAACTTTAGAGCCATAGGATTGTGATGCACGTTGAACTGACACTGTCAGGAATGTGCCATTTTTTCATACCCAGATTGCTACTATTAAGAACCCGTGTACAGTATGTATGTACATTATTTACAGAATCATCTGAAAGAAAATTCGAAATGGTTACATTTCGAACCGTAATAGTTTCGTGCATGCTCGTTACCTCCTAAGCGATTTTCTCATTTGAAAAAAATGATTATCAAAAATTATCAATGAAACTGTCAAAAAGTGCAAAAATTGCACAGAATCTTATATCACGTGGCACTGATATTATTACGTATGACTTACAGTCTTAGACGTTACATCGACAGCAACTAAAGGCAACGAAATCACATACATACAAATGGACAATAAAATATACAGATAGAACGTTTACAGCCTCATTAAGTAAATATGACAAATGACGCTATGCAGCAAATCATAAAAACCGCATTTATGTACAATATGATCCAAAACTGCGCTGAGACAGAATTACTGACAAACAGATAAAATAACCGTGTACAGTCATTTGCAGCGCTAAAGAGCAAAGCTATCTTGGAGTTGGGGGTCTGACCCCTGCGTGAATAGACTGACCGTGGAACTCCCAAAACAGTTGTCAGGGTTGACCAGATTTCAACGGACGAGCTGTGAGCGGAATCGTTTACGTTTTGTCTAAAAATTGGCATGATTCAGACCAGTAAACCGATTAGAAAATGTGATAAAACCGCGCTGATATTGTCAAATACTCATAAGGGTTCTCCAATTTCTCCAATCTCTATCTCCAATGAGACAGAGAGAAAAGTAGAGTAATTAAGTTAGATGGAGCTAGGCCGTAGAGTTCATCGCCGACGATGTGGTCGACTCGTAGATAAGATTGACGACGTCGCTGAACGTCGGTCGCCGGTGCACGAAGTCCGCCATGCAAGCCTCGACCAGCGTCCAGACATCGGACGGGCAGGACGGTGGCCGAGTGAGTCGATTAGCGGAAGAGTTGAGCCCTGCAAGCACCTCGACGTCACTTCGCTCGTCTAGCGGCCGTCTACCGCCGGCAAACACTTCATAGACGACGACACCGAAGGACCAGACGTCCGCGAACGACGTCCAACATCGCTCCGACGCGTCAGCCACCACCTCGGGCGCCATCCAACGCAGAGGAATTATGCGCCCATCACCAATGTCAAAGTACTCGTCGGCGTAGACGTCGCGGCACAGACCGGGCAACGATACCTGCAACACGACGAACGACATCAGCAATGATAAGTTAAGGCAAGGTTTCAATTTGGGAAAAACAGGGTGTTGGGTTGACATCACTGGCTGACATAATGGTGTCAGAAATTTCATGCGGACTCAAAAAGTTGATTCCATCTACCCTCGAATAAAAAAATTCGTGTAAACTTGCTGCTCAAATGTAACATTAAACACGACAAATAGACCGCGTCGAATACCGGTATCAATACGTTAGTTTGGTCACAGTGCTTTCCACCAGGGAATTATTTATCCCCGCTTTCCACCAAGAGCAGCAGGTAAAAAAGAAGAACGTGGCCGTATATTGGCACTGAATATTACTGGAAGGGGGGGGGGCATGGCCTGACTGCCCCTTGGATCCGTCAGTGGATTTTAGCTATATGACAGTGCATACTGGAAACTATAATTAGGCCTATACCATATACCACTGTAGAAGGAAAGCAGCACAAGTTGATAGACAGACAGACAGACAGACGTACCTTGAGATGTAGTGACGGCGAGAGGAGAATGTTGCGTGCGGCGAGGTCGCGATGTGTCAGTGCGCGATCGGCAATGTGTTCCATGCCCAGTGCAACCTGGCCGCACATTGTGATGCGCTGAGCTGTGCTCAGTGGCGGCAGTCGACCGTTGTTACCTGTCTGTGCCAGCTCGCTGTGACTGTCGCCGCTCGTCGCACGCAGAAACGTCTTCAGATCACCCTGCAACCGCCACACACATAACGCCCTGACACGAAAAATCCTGTACAATACGCCTACTTCCGGTTGCTGTCCGTCCCTTAAAAAGTCTCGACCCCAAAATTACTATTGAACTGTCAAAAATGTTGGTGCAGTTTTTTGTTTGCTTCAAAAGTTTTGCTGAAAAGACTGTTTGCATCTAGTTTTTTTTATCAAATGCTTCAAAATTTTTATATTAGTTCTCATGTGTACTATTCAGTGTGTTACTGAGTTTTTATGTGTAATATTATTAGACTACATGTCATAGAATAAAATATAAAAAAAATAAACAAAAAATATTTTCGCCCGTCCCTGCTTTTTCGCCAGACTGCAAGCGGAAGCACAGTAATTTTAAGGCATAAACAGAAACGGAAACAAAGGCCAAAGTCGCATCGCTACGTAACTTTACCGCAACGTGCAATGCTAATTACTGGGCAAACCAGGAAGCGTAAAATAAAACGAAAGTGTAACGACATCGAGAAACTTTGCGAAGACGTTCTCATGTGCACAGGATGCTTGTGAAAAGCGCTCTGCTCACAAATCTGCTGCAACTGCATAATGCCGACGAATGCGTAGTAGCAGTGTAAACTGACGAACGCAAGAGACGGCAACCGACGCAGAAACAGCCGCAGCGGAAAGTGTATCATATGAGTGTATTTTATTAATTTTGTGATCACGAAACGTCAGAAAATTGTACAAAAATGTATAATAGGTGAAATAGATGTTCGACGGACGAACTGCATGACATTTTTCATGGTTTATCGACGACGCTCTGCGCAGAAGACGCCATAAATAGTGTCCGATAAAAGTCATTAGACCGTCACGACTGTTGCGCTAGCTAGCCCGGCGCAGGCCAACGCTGCCCGCTGGCGTTTATCACGATTAATGACGAAATCCGAGACGAAAATCGGATTGAGAGCGCGGCTGCGGTCTGCGGATCCTGGTACCACCATGAAGTATTCAATCACTGCTATCAGCCAGACGTCTGCTTATCTCGCCACCACGATACGCTGCGGCATAGTCTCGGCTATACACGGCTGCAGCGTTCCGTTATCCGAATTCGAACGATATCCCAGAAGACGTGCGCGCCCGACCGTAAAATTGCACAATCGCCATGGCGGCCCGTTAACCCCCGCCTCTCTCCCGGCTGCTTTATTCTCGAGGGGGGACGGGCCTTCCTCTCCGGCGGTCAGCCCACCGGCGTCGCGCGCGGTCACCTGGCAGATGGTCGCCGATTAGCTTTCTGACTGCGACGGCGCCGAGATGTGATGCTAATGATACGCGACGACTGGACGGCTGCTGATGCTGCGACGCCCACTCAATTACCGAGCTCCCGAGCAACAACTGACCTAATGCACTCTTTCTGACGGACCAAGAATTAAATTACAGCCTTCAACCAGCGCCTACCGCGCTCGCTGATTCGCTCGGCCCATTAATTAATACACAATGGAATTGCTAACCCGGCTAATGACCGACGTACAAGTCCAGAATTGGCAAATTGCAGACATGTAAAGACCGGGTTCGCTGAATTAATCAACTCTATACACAAATGTTCTACACAACAGAGACTACTGTTCTAGCACGAGCAACGCTCCGCTACGTAGGCCTAAACCCTGCTATCAGTGTCAACGTAAGTGGGATGACGCTAAACTTCGACTTTTGATGTTAAATTAACGTCCGCTGAAAACCCGACATTGCCTGACTAGAGAGATACAGATATAAATTCACGTGACTGTAAAGTCACTGTATTTACTGCTGGATTAGCTTATCGTTCGGTTTGATCCAGGCATAATTTAGTGGTGGATGCAAAGGCCCTAGCTGGATTAAAGAAGTCCTAATGGGAAAAGGAGGGGAAAAGGAAAAGGGAAAAGGGGGAAAGAAAAGGGGAGGAGAGGGAGGAGCGAAGTGGATATTCCCTTGATTGAAACCTAGATCCGCCACGGGAAAAATCCTTATGCGTAACACAGTCTCCAAAACCTGACCAAAACACTGATGAGTAAAAATTGTGACAGAAAACAAAGATATAGCCAGAAATTTGTTTTGAGGGAGTACAGTGTCACCAGAAACCACATAACTGGGGCAGTTGCCCCTCCCCTGCAACTGTTCCAGACTCGATTCTGTGATTCGCTAAATATAGGTATATGGTTAATATTTAGTCGTACAAAAAAAAGAAGAAGAAGAAAATTCCGCATAGACATCTAGGTCCATTGCGAGGGAGCTCATCCCCTTGACGGCACTTTGAGCCGGCGAGGGCGAAGCCCAATTAAGCTAGCATACAGCCCAAGTCGGCCGGGTTAACCGACTGGATCGCCTACTTGCAGTCCTGGCCACAGGGCCTACTGTTGCGCAGAACTCGCCGTTTCTTCCCTAGCGATGGGCTTGACCACCGCCAGTACTCATTTTACCATCCTACGGAGGGCAGAAGGCTGAGTCGACCTAGTTGGCTGGCTCCGTACTGTAGACAGTCACCCATCTAAATACTAACCGGGCACGGCGTAGAGTAACTTTGTCTCATCCGATGACATGAATTTTAAGAAGCATACATAGCTCAGCTTCTGGGGATTGGGGCATTGCAAGTCCGCCATACAATGACTCCAGTTCAGTGCAATGTTTCAATCCAGTCTGCATGGGACTGCGAGCCTGAACAACGTATGGGTGCTTCCGTTCTCCAAACCCCCTGACCTTTACCCTCCCAACAAACACCCTGGCGACGCCCATGAACAAAGGTCTTAGACAGCAGAGCCAGTAGATGAGACGCACCCATTCACAATACTCAGTGACGAGGTAGAGCGGCTCCATCTTGCAGCAGAGTGAGACTAGCCGCGTCACGTGATCATGGCTCACGCGACTGAATAGTTCCACTTCACGCCGGCAGGTGGCGACGTGAGCGTCATTATGTGATAGCAGAGACTTGACCATCACTAGCGAGTCCGAGTCACCTTCATCGTCGTCGTCAAGGTCATCGACACGTGTCCTCGCCAACATCACGTCGCCGTACACGCCCTTGCCTGTTGTTCGACAAACATAACCCTGATACATTCCCCAGGTGTCAGCACTACTCATGTACAGGGTGTGCCAAAAATAACCCAACTAGTTTTTATCAGAACTTCATCAAATCTCAACCAAATTTGACAATTTTCGGCACGCAGATAGCCAAGACGATAGAAATATGTGAGGTGCACTCATTGTCCACCTCACATAGTTTATGTCAACGCACTACCGCGTAAAATACAGATGCTCCAAATTGTTGCATAATGCTCAGTTGTTGTGTACGTAAAGTTTTAACAACTTAATTAAGCACATAATAAACTAAAATGTGATTTATTTAGC
>Ga0209671_1008199_pt1 | contig 10919 bp, 7 predicted proteins | sample WorMetHERISLAND2_2_FD_187401 | JGI IMG/M metagenome (GOLD analysis project Ga0209671, IMG submission 187401) | Marine gutless worms symbiont microbial communities from Max Planck institute for Marine Microbiology, Germany - Olavius geniculatus... | ecosystem: Host-associated > Annelida >...
AGTTCAGAACAGCTGTATCCAAATCATTTATGAAGATGAGAAACAAAATGGGTCCAAGTACAGAACCTTGTGGGACACCGCTTGACACCTCAATCCAAGTAGACCCAGCACCTCTAATACAGACTCTGTTTCCTGTTTGCGAAATATAGGGACAAGGATCATCCATCGTACAAGCCAGCAGCTAAAAAAGCAAAAATTGAATTACGACGCTCCAGGAAGAAATTTGAAAAACAACTAGCCGACAACATCAAGAAGGATACTAAATCATTCTATGCTTATGTTGGATCTAGAAGCAAAGCAGTGTCATAACTTGGTCCATTGGTAGATGCGAATGGGGCAACTGTATCAACCGAGCAGGAGTTGGCAGAAGAGTTCAATGCCTTCTTTACTACGGTATTCACAAAAGAGGATGCATCATCTGTCCATTCTCTTCAACAGCTATTTTGTCAGTATGGAGAACTTTCAGACGTTCATGTGGACAACCAGGTCGTCAGGAAGAAACTGGATAAACTACGTTATGATAAAGCTCCGGGTGCTGATGACATGCATCCACGGTACCTAAAGGAAATTGCCGAAGAGATATGTAGTCCGCTCACTATGATACTAAGGAAGTCATTGGATCAGGGTGTAATTCCAGAAGATTGGCGAATGGCCAATGTCAGTCCGATCTTTAAGAAAGGCTGTCGAAGTGAGGCATCCAATTATCGTCCGGTTAGCTTGACCAGTCAGGTATGTAAGATTTATGAATCCATCTTGAGAGATGCTATTATAGATCATCTTGTTAAGAATCAGCTGATTCGTGATTCACAGCACGGTTTCCTTCGAGGGCGATCTTGTCTGAGTAATCTCTTGACATTCTTGGATAAAGTCACAGAGGATGTTATATTTTTGGACTTCGCAAAGGCCTTTGACAAGGTTCCTCATGCAAGACTGATGAATAAAGTTCGAGCACATGGCGTCAAAGGGCTTGTTGCCAACTGGATTGAGAACTGCCTCATATTTCCAGCTATTCAGATTTCGGATCAGTGTGCGAACGACAGAGTGACAGGTGTGCTAGCAGAATGCAGAGTGCAGACTGGGAGATAAAATGCCTGAGTGAAGGAAGCTGCAAGCTGCTGAGTGCTGGGAATGCGTGATTCACTGATTCCGTGTGTACGCACGTTCTAAATATAGCTCAGTGTACGCTCGTCGCTCGATGAAGGTCAGGCGTAGACGCGGCGTGATTGGCTGACTAGTGAGTGACGCATCAATCGTCAGTCAGCTGTTCACGGGCGAATGTAAACAACCAAGATGGCGGACAGTCCTGCACTTGTGAGTCCTGCTGTCAGCGCTTCGCAAAGTCGCCAGGCAGCTGACAGTTCCGAAAACACCACAACTGACACAATCGACAGCTTGGAACCGGCGCCGAAGCGTTGCAAGTTTGACAACAAAGATCAACAACAGGGCACGCTGGAATCCAAGCTGGAAGAGCGCTTGAGTGGAATTCTCTGTTGTGCAGTCTGCTTGGACGTGCCTGGGCTATCTATGTTCCAGGCAAGTGTCTGTCTGTCTGTCTGTGCTATTTTAGATATGCTCTCGCTGTCGCAAATTCTGCCGTTTGTATCACGAACGCAGTGTCAAGCAAGTTGACACACACTGTAACACTAACAGAGTGATGTAAATGTTTCAGGAACTTTACATATGGAATAGTTTGGCTATTTGCTAAACATCCAGTGAGCGCTCAGCGGAATTTGGAAGTAGTTAGATGCAGCTGTAAGAATGCACTCGCAGCATATATAAAGAAATATGTAGTTTAAGCTAATGCAGATGACACAGGCATACAATTGTGTTTGCACTATAATAATTGTTTTTTGGTAGGTTAGTGCTAGCATGAGATTGGTGCTCTCGCCGTAAGCATCAGCAGAATTGCTAGGATGAGATCACCACAGATCAGGTCCTGTGATTGGTCAGCTTGGCTGTTCTGCCACTGAATGACACTCCCTCTGTACGATCTCGTGCTAGACGACAGTTCTAAAATGAGATTGGCAGTCTCATCGTAGAAATTATTCTACAGTATAAAATTGCCATTCTCGTTCTAGAAAATAATGCTCGGATGATATCGTCATGGAATTTGAGCTTTGTAGAATGGTGGACCAGATCAATCACTGTGTTTTGTGCTGACTGGGAATTCTAGAATAAGATTGGAATACTTTAGACTAGGCCTATCATCATCCTAAGATCGGCAATCTCATTGTAGACATGATTCTACAAGGAGATCGCTATCTTGTTGTAGAAAATGACACTGATGAGATCGCTGTCAAATTGCAGGATATTTGTAGTCACTCCAGGTTTCTAAATTAGCACTCTAATTAGCACTCAAAACTGTCACTCCAGAATCCAGATTAACATTCCCTGTGTAAGATCTCATGCCAGCTAAAAGTTCTAGAATAGCCTAAGATCAGGCCAATAGACTGTCATTATGCTTCGATCACTAATTTTTTCTGTAGGCCTTCCTAAAGTGCAATAAATAAGATAGTAGGTTGCATAATGCCTGCCTCGCGACATTATAGGCTAGTTAGGGCTTTAAACATTCAGCACAGCAGTGATGACCTTTATCTGCAAGCTATTGACAGCCGTCGCCCACTGTAAGTAAGTAAGTAAGTAAGTAACTAAATGATTTATAAAGCGCCAAAGTCTCAGAAAGAATCAGGGCGCATGTCTGTGCATGTCTGTCACTGTGCATGTGCCCTAGCGCTATTACGCTGGAGGGGTGATGACAACTAACGGAACAGCCGATCTCAAGCTAGTAATATAACTACATTAAGATCGCTGATCTCATCTTAGAATTTACGTTTTCGGTATTTCTGTCTCAGACGTCAGATGTCTGGTGCATATCTGAGCTGACAGCAGTAGATTGTGTTGTTGTTCTGTTCTCTGTTCATTGCTGATTTTTCACCATGTATTCAAGAGTACAAAAGACATTTTCTGTGTGTTTGTGTAGTGTACCAACAATTGCTGTTCTTCTTCTTTTCCAATAATGCTGAAATCTTCAGAGTTGAGTAATGTTGTGCATGCCAGCTGTCTGTGAAACCTCCTGGCTGACTCACGTCTGTCTGTCTGTGCCTGTCTGTCACATTGTCTGTGTGTCTGTGTAGTGCACCAATGGTCATCTGATGTGCGCCAGCTGTCTGTCACATCTGCTGGCTGACTCACGACTCAAAGACGAGACCGCAACATGTCCCGGTTGTCGTACAGAGATCAGTCGTACCCTGTGCAGTCGCAATCTCGCTGTGGAGAAAGCAATCTCGGAGCTACCGGCACTGTGCCAGTTCTGTGCACGTTCACTGCCACGCTCTATGTTACCGAGGCACGAGGTCGAGATGTGCCTCGACAGGTTCGTAGGCCATTGCCTCGTCATCAGTCTATCACATAGTAGATGTTATCAGTCATTATTACTTGTATGATGTACTAGTACAGTTAGTGGTGTCTCATTATGTGATGACCGGTGTCTTTGCAGTCTGTCAACAGTCGGTGTCTGTGATGTTCAACGTCATCAACATTGTCGTTGAAGTTCACTCATCAGCACTTCGAAGTTTCGCCACCTGCCACTGCATCATCACTAGTGATTGCAATCCTGGATATCAACTGGCTTTTTTCACCAATCCCGTATCCCGAGTTCTTGCTGTGCACTGTAATTTGGATTTTGACAGTCAGTCACTTTTTACCATTTGCATGTACCTACTAGTAGGGACCTACTGCATCCTATGTATGAATCAAATCTTGTAGAGTTACTCTAATGGATACTATATAATGACTAATGTATAAGCCAAATCCCGAAGATGGGATCCTGGAATTACACTTTTTTAAAATCCCAGATCCCGAGATTGAGAAATCAATCTCAGGATTGCAATCACCATTTTTCACCGATGATTCGTCAACGACATATCGTCATGTGGTCATCATCTGCCGGTCATCTGTTGCTGGACACTGGACAAAGGACTACATTTCACCATCAACTACTGCTGCTGCTGTTTCTCTGTGTGTTTGTCTCTGTGTGTGACAGAAGGAAGATGCTGCCATTTGGTGGTGATGAAGAGGAAATAATGGGAGTTAACAGCAGATCCTGTCTTACTTTGTCACGCTTGCCATCTGCACCTCAGAATGTCGGAAGATTGTTTTAGAAACATTGCAGCATTGTACGCAGTTCCTCTTGCTGTCACATTGTGTTCTGTTGAGATTATTTTCTTGGTCGTGAGACTGTAGTCTTGAGATAAAAATGCACTGTAGTGTTGTATTGGTCTTGGTTAGGGTTAAATTTGATTTTTGGACTTGGTCATGTAGTTTGGTGCATTTTCGGGGTGAAAGTGCATTTGTGGGTGTGCTGGGTGTTACTCCCATAATTTTTTTTTGATATTTTGATGCAATTTGATGAGAACAGGTGAGAGAATCTATGCTTTTCGATCCCACTTTTCACAGTGGGATGGAATTTGCCACTATGTCATCTGCGGTAGATAAGTTTCAATGTCTTGGTATCAAATTTTGTTCTCCTGTTATCAGTCTGATGTTGATTTTCCAGCAATCTTGACATGGTAGATTGAAACTTATTGGCTTATTACTGTTTGCTTTCAAACTTGCAACATGCGGTTATTTATACCTATAATGTTTAGCACCCCCTGTCCTCCAGTAGACAGCATTATGAGATTGATGACTGTCTGGAGGAAAACAGGGAAGATTATTAGAACTGCCATTATCGATACATATGCACAATTATAATCGGCAGTTCTTACAATTTTAGGTTTAGGTTGTTTTTTTTTGTTTTTTTTTGTATTTCATAAAAGTTAAACTTTCTGTGAAGGTTAATTTGCTTTTTTCGTTTTTATGCGTTTTTTTTAACTCTAGGTCCTGGTCTCTGCTTGGTTTTGGTAATGTTGGTCATGCTCTCGGTCCACCTGTGGTATTAGTGATGGCTCTCGAGATGAATCTATTTCCCACTGCTGCTTACAGCTGAATTAATGATGTGCAGGTTATCAGAACAGAGTAATCAGTGTTTGAGGTGTTATTTATGGTGGCCAACATTTATTTTACTGGCATGCACATTATAACTTGGCCGCATGATTTTGTCAGTCACAGTAATACTCCCATTTACATGATGAAGCTTGCTCAACCAGCACTCGATACATCAAGCACTCATTAAGCATGTGTCCGGCCAGTTAAGTGTATAGATTGCAATGGCATAGTTTGTCAAGCATTTAGCAGCAACTATTTGTCAGGCACATGTCAAGCACTGATTGACGGTCTGTCTAAACACCACAGATCACCACAGATCAGCTGAAATCGCATTAGAATCAGGGTTAGGGTTAGGAATGTGGTTGAGTTTTGGCAGAGTTGGTTAGCGTTAGGGTTAAGGTTGGGGTTAGCGTTATGAATAGTGAGTGCCATCTTGGCTAATCAGTGGTGAGTGATGTAGTGAATGTTTGCAATATCAAACATGATGATAATCATTCATCAAGCTGCTTCGATATGCACATATTAAGCCAGCTCAATGTGTAGTGTTTGATGTGTGCTTGAGGGATGCTAGTTGCAATGCCATTGCAATCTGTACACTGGAACTGGCATGATGATTGTTCGGTAAGTGCTTGATGTTTGTTTGATGTTCGCTCAAGCTTGTCAAGCTGGTTTGACCAGAGAGAGCCAGTTTCATCTTGTAAATGGGGCACGTGACTCATATGTGGGCAGGTGGCAAACGTGGTGACTGTAAGATGGTTCTGCTGTTACTTTCATTCACAGCTGGTATATGTGTAATGTCATCTTATTTCTCTCCTCTTTCTTTTGTTGTTCTTTAATTAAGTATTCGGTTATTGAAAGGTAAAACTTTATTCTTTATACTTAATATGGTTTTTCTGTTTGTAGATTTTTATCTACGATAAGCTTCTGTTAATGATTTTTCCTTTATTTTTAATTTATATCTCTTATAGTCAGCATATTCATTTGAGTTTAGTCCTTCCGTTTTGTTAATTGGTAATATCAATATTACCCGTTGGTTATATATCTCGGGTGGTGCATAAAAAGTGTGATATACATGCATTACTTTGACCACGTTAGCAACGATTAGATACGATCACTGCAGTGAGTGGTGGTCATGTTTGAACACTTAACTCAGTTTTTACTGCAGTGACCAAGGTTAATCGTTTCCTGTGGCATAGTCGATGTAAAGCATTTTTGTCTCACTTTTTATGCTCCGCTTTGCATTTGCATCCTTGCCATTAGTAACATGTGTTTTGTTTGTTTTGTAGGAACCGAACGTCTCCAGTAATTTGTTGCATGTCCTAAATGCACATTGTTGTTAATAGACACTTTCAGAAACGATAAATTTCACTCCATTTTAACTGATTGCCTTTGCTTAGCAGTATTTGGTGTTTTCTTGTGCCAGTTGCGGTAGAAAATGCTGTTAGTTGGCTTGTATTATGCTGCATGTGTCTGTCTGTCTGAGCACTTCGTGTAGAGAGCTTTAGTGACCAACGGTGATGATTACATTTGTGTTAGCAGTGAGCGAGGGACGGTCGCTCTCTCTCGGAAGCTGGTACCAAACCCACGGTCAGTGTAAGGTGAGTCTGTACATTAGTGAAAATGGTCCTAGTAGCATAGTTTCAAATGTGTGTAATAGCGAGGGAATGCCAACAGTTGATGTACAACCCTGCTTCCCTGGCTGATCCAACTGGGGTCCCCGTGTTGGCGTTCCGTCGCTGCGTCGTCGCTTCGGCTCTGTTCTGATTAGCTGCTGCCGGTTTTTGTGTACTCCAGGCTGGTTCGCTGTCCATACACGCGGCTTGGCTGTCAGTGGACCGGACAATATCACAAACTGTCAGCGCACGAGTCATCCTGTGCCCAGCCGCACAAGACCGGAGCCGAATTGATTGAACCGCTGCGTGGCATTGAAGAGCAGCGTAACGAGGAAGCGAAGATGTATAAGCAGATTTTAGATTTGATGTCTTGTGAGAAGGTCGTCATTACCGGTATGGCAGTTGGACGCAGAAGTTATTTTTTTTCCATTTCTTGTCTCTGTGTAATTGATTAACATTGTTTATTAACCTTTAGCTCTCAGCTTGAGTGTTACTGCTTTCTAGTTTTGAGTTTCTACTTATTTGCAGTTAACTTTCTATTTTTATTTGCAAGCTAACATGTGTATGAATTTCATTAGTTATGGTGGTAGTTTATTACCAAGAGATTATTGGATCAAGTGTAAGTGATTGCTGTTTGCTGCTGTTTTTAGAGTTGTTTAGCAAAAAGTAAGCTGCTAAGTTATCATAATAACTGCATCAAATGCTGAGCTTTTTTCAAAATTCTCTTGCCATTGTACTTTGTCACAAATGTGCAATTAAGTGATCATTAATGATTCCATCACTCCCCAAACGCATTACTGCATGATTTAGGTCTGCCATTCCAAGGGCCTCCATCTAAAGAGCCGCCAAAAACCTGTTTTAGATGACGATGAAACCATATTTATTAAATGCTAACCTAACTCTAACACTGACTCAAACTCTAACCGTATTCTATTCCTAAACCAATACCTAGTCATGGTAGCCTTTCATAATGGCGGCACTTTGGAATGGTGGGCCAACATCTACTGCACTACCATGTGAAATACGGTCAGCTTTCGAATGCGGGAGTTGCAAGGTAATTTTCCGTATTGTAAAGGTGACTGTATTTCTGAATGTGTTTGGGATGTGATGGGAGTTGTCAAGTCAGTCCATGTGTGTTTGTTTCTGTAGAGATCTTTGTCCCTCTGTGTTTGTATCACTCAACATATTGTTCTCAGACATCCTTTATTAGACAGACGAGGACTTCGTACTGAAGCTCTAGTAGAAGTCAACTCAGTTCCCAGTGCGTCTGCTTGTGACTGTGACTGTGACTGTGTCTGTCTGTCTGTCTGTCTGTCTGCATTTTTGTGTATATCACTCTATGTATTGTTCTCGTAGACATCCAGCTGCGTCCGTACCGGACAGACGACTTCATACCAAAGCTGTACTACGAGTCGTCGCGTTTCTCGGCCTACTCGTACCAGTGGTCACTGAAGGCTCGCGTCAACGACAACCAGGACAACCCGGTGCAGATGATCAACCGCAGCATCAGCTATCAACTGGTACTCAAGAGCAAGCCAGCTGGTCCTCTGTCCATCTCTTACTTCACCCTCCCCGGGCCATTTGGTGATGCCCCGCTGTCCCCGGCCATCTATGAGTTTGAGTTTGGGCCGGAGACCTCGGAGTCGGCGTACAATGCATTTCCACTGACCAAGACGTCGGAGTGCAACCGGCTGCTGGCTGCGAAGACCATCAACTTCCGACTTGTGCTGGTTCAGGTCCAGAAATAGCGGACCAACGGACAGATGTCTTCAGTGCGCTGACATTGTGGTCTGCGTCGACGCCGCAGATCGGTGCAGATCCCACAAATTGCTTATATTTATGATGGCAGATCAGTTGGTGGTGCTGCAGATCACTGCGGATCACTAACTTAGACTATTTTATTGACTTTAGCTGATATGCGCTGATCTGTGCTGCCATAATCCACCACCCACCCATACAACAGTTACTGAGTTGCAGTCACTGAGAGGCAATTAGTGGGATATGTGGTTGATCTGCGGCGTTTAGGCAGACCGCATACGCTATTACAGTAGTTGATGTTGTCTAGTTCTGTGCGAACCATTTCTGTTCAAAGATCACGGGGCAGTGCCATGGTATGACCACTATGATCATGGTTGTAAAACTGTAGTTGGTTTGCTGTGGCCATGTTAACAGCTTTGGCCTAGCACTTTTATACTGTCATGTAGTAAAGATCTTTTTTGAATTGCTAAATTATTACCATGCAGAGTGTAACTGGATGCCTGTATTTTATATAATTTGTTTGTAAAACTGCTGTAACATTAACGTGTTAACATCTTTGGCCTAGCGCTTTTTTACTATGCATCTTGTTTACACGAAGGTAAATTATTATTTTTTAATTTTGCTGAATTTTTACCACACAGAGAACATGTGCTTAAGTTGACACCTGCATTTTGAATAATTTTTATGTAAAAACCGCTTTAATATTGTAATTTCACTAATTTGTAAAAGAAGTACTCCATCTTCAGGGGGATTTTGTTTTTTGACTACTGACCACTGAGTGTGACTTCTTTACATGTGAACATTATTTCAAGTGAACTCTGACTCTGTGGCTTTTCAGCCGGCATGTGGTCATGGCAGTTTGTAAAGCATGGCACTGCCTCAGTGATGTGATTGTATATGGCTTGAATATCGACGCAGATTGTGTGACTATATCTCTATCGTCAATGTTGTATGGTGTGAGCCTATTGTTCTGTTGTGTACAGCGCACGTGCATGAGTCTGCCATCTCGTGTTGCCCAGTACCATCATGATATAGTCAGTGGTGTTGTGGGATGGGGCAGGATGGGACGCAGCAGTTGCCCACCCTAAATTTTTGGATGTCAGAAAATTGTCTGAAAATCTTTTTCCTGTCCAATAAATTTTAGTCAAAAAATGTAAAATTTGAGGCTGAGAACCCTTGTTTTGGAGGAGGAAATTTAGGACCCAAAATGAAATCTTGATCACCCACAATTTCCTCTGTTGGAAATTTGCAGCTGTCTGTTGGAATTTTTTCTGAAATTTACAGGGGGGTCTTCCGCTGTCTGTCTGAAATTTACAACTTCTTGCCCTGCGTACTTTTTGGACCCACAACGCTGCTGGTTCTAGTTTACATAATTTTAGATAAATCCAATCTTACCGGCGCAATAACATCATCGCTTTCTCTGTTTACGTACGTTTTGTTTTCGGTCAAAAACTCGGCTGGCAGTGAGTTTACAACGGTCTTTTTTGCCAGCTGTTCTTGTCTTCAGCTTTTTTCTTCGTGTTTTAATTCTTGCTCGTGACGTCGCTTTATCTAGCCACTGTTTTTGTCCAACGTTTTTGCTTCCATTATGTCATTTCAAATGACGTCTAAAATACTTTTACTTCCCGTTCTACTAACGCACCAAGCGCCTTCGAAGTTATTATGGTTAATGCACTATATAAACTACTTACTTAATTACTTACTTACACACTAACCCATTAACGTGTACACTTGAGGTCACCAGTCTCCTACTCTGACTTTTTAACATTAAAATATCTGCATCAATACATCATTCAAGTAGCCGGTTTTACATTAGCCACTTTTTTTCTTTGATTTTCAATTTTCAGTTTTCACTATTCCTGTCCCATGTATCCTGACAAGACTTTCCTTATGAAGTTTTTGTCAGACTTCCTTGGTCTAGTTCCTTCTGTCTCCCATCAACTTTCATCACTTTGCCTACCCAGTCTGAATCAGACTTCGGTTCAATGCATCCAGTCGATAGTAATCTGCCGCTTGGATAATTAACAACATCAGCATCAGATTTCTCTAGTTTACCATGACGTAAAAGTTTTGCCACTGCCGTTTATGTCCTAGAAATTTATGCGTGCCATTTCCACTTTCAGACTGACTGTGGTTTGTTTATTACATCATTATTGTGTAATATGTAGCGACTTTTCACACTTTCACACCTTGCTTTTCTATCTCTTTAGTTAGGGCTCAAAGTGGGACAGTATGGACCAGTATGGCATATCGGCACTTCCTTGGAAAACATACCAACACTTCTTTTCTGAGAAAAGTCATACTGGTATGATTTGCGGGCTATTTTGTGACATTTTAGGCAACTGGTCACTGATGTTTGCATCGATCAGTGTCCAAAATAGCACTAGTTTGAAAGGACGAAGGGAAGGAAGGCAAAGCTACCATACCAGCACTTATTTTTTTCCACTTCAAGCCCTGCTGTTAGTACTTAGCAAATCGGTGGTCTCTTCCTATGAAATACTATGGTTGTAAAACGTTTTTTTTTGCAAACGTCGCAAAATATTTCACTATCTTGGACACTTT
>Ga0209671_1008200_pt1 | contig 10918 bp, 5 predicted proteins | sample WorMetHERISLAND2_2_FD_187401 | JGI IMG/M metagenome (GOLD analysis project Ga0209671, IMG submission 187401) | Marine gutless worms symbiont microbial communities from Max Planck institute for Marine Microbiology, Germany - Olavius geniculatus... | ecosystem: Host-associated > Annelida >...
TTTGTAATCTACATATACAGGGTGGGTCAATAAAAAATGTGCCACTTTACTTTTGTCCATATCTTCGTTAATTATTGACCAATTTTCAAAATGTTTTCACTGGCACACTCAACGGACATATTGCAATAATATGATTATTATACATACCACCACACCATAAATGTGTCTCTACACTACCTTGTGAAATATAAGTGAAATATATGCATGCAACGATAATGACAGAAAAATTTTGGCAAATAAACAAAAAAAATTCAGACCAACATTGCGGTGAATGATCTGCATGTAACTAGACTGTGTGGGTCTAACACATTCTAGTGTCATACAGATTATTCACTGCAATGTTGGTCTGAAGTTTTTTTCATTTACCTAAATGTTTGTTATTATCGTTAGTTTTTTCTTACTTTCATATTTCACAAGGTAGTGTAGAGACGCATTTGTGGTGTGGTGGGATATATAATAATCACATTATTGTAAATTGTCCGCTGTGTCTGACAGTGAAAGAATTTCGAAAATCGGTCAATAGTTGATGAAGATATGGACAAAAGTAAAGTGGCACATTTTTTATTGGCCCACAGTGTACAAACGTTTAGGCCTATTATATTCTTGAAAATACGTTTTCATTTTCATTTATTTTTCTGACCTTTGTTTATTTTTAATAAACGTTAAGTGAAAATAACTGTGATTTGAAATACTTTATACACAAAATTGTTACTGATAAAATAATAACTGATTTTGCACTTAGATTATTCATTTGTTGTTTTGATGAGTAAAACTTGATGAATATGAAAAACTACTTGATATCTGGAAGTAGTAGGGCCTACGTCACGTGAAAACAGTCACGTTATTTGCTTAATGTTTACAAACGTTTTAAAATGTTTTTCTACATAAAAACGTATTTAGCGTTTTTGATTTTTCCCTCTAAGCTTATTACTTCTGCCTATGCAAGTGTACGGTAAGCCATTGAGTAGGAATTTTTGTTACAATGCGTTTTTAAATAGGTGTGCACTATTTTTAATTCAACAGAATGTTGAAACAGTTAAATGCGATGCGTATGTGATGCTCTACATACTCATTTTGTGTATGACAAAATATATGAATTGCTTTAGCTTAGGTGTGTATACCGTGTCGCAAAAAACGTGTCAATTTTTATCTTTTGAATAACTCCGTGAAACATTGTCCAACTTTGATAATCTTTGGCAAGCAACAGCAGAAAGAAACTTGCTGTGAACGACTATAGTTCAGCCCACCTCACTTTGTAGCTGTTTCTGCACTGCCTTGTGAAATGCAGAAATCGTAGTTTGTCCGTTTACAACAATGAAGTCATACTGGGGAACTCAGGCGTCGGCTCAGAAAATTATTGACAGCGCAAAATTATTGAAAATCTGTTACATATTTAACACCCATCATATTCGTGTTAAGATCGTAAGTCTGAAATGAACTGAAACGGCGCGTCAGGAGTGAGTGAGCCACTCTGGGTTGTGCGTTATTGAACGTACTGTTGGCGAGTCGTGTCAAAGTCCACTGATTGCATTCATGCTGAAGTAGAACATTTTAAGCACATGCAGTAATAAAAATGATGTCATGTAACACCTAAGACTTTCCGAGATATAATAACTGTTACTCGCGTTTGTTGCTGATCAATCATTTCTGAGCCGATGCATGTGCGACCCAGTATGAATTCATTGTTGCAATCGGCCAGACTACGACTTATGAATTTCACAAGGTACTGTGGCAACAGTATTAAGGTGAGGTGGGCTAAACTATACTTATTTACGTCAAGTTTCTTTTTGATGTTGCGTACTAAAAAATTATCAACATCGGCTAATGTTTCACGGAGTTATTCAAAAAATAAAAGTGGCACTTTTTTATTAAGACACGGTGTAGTTGGTTAATCTACAGTAATTACCACAGAGTCATTGAAGTTGTTATGACGTGATGGCGATGTTCAGTGTAATATCTGTTGAATTTGCTGCAGTATTAAGTTATTAAAACTGACTTGATGTGATTGGTTGTTTTCGTGAAATCTGCTATATTGGTCCACTTCTTCTGGTCCCATCCAGGGATAGATTTTTAAAAAATGTTTTGAGGTTTTGGGTTTTATAAGTTTTTAGGGTTTAGTGTTGTATGTACAAAGAAGACGAAACCAATTTCAAGATCCAGGAAGAACATCGTATACATTATTGTTCATGTCAAACTGTTTTTATTGAGAATATGACGTGACGTCAGAACTAAAAAAATTAAAAGAATATAATGCATATTAAATTGCACAACAAATAAACGTGAAAATTGGATTGATGAGGTTTTCGTGTTTTTTTAATACTAAAGATCTTTCTTTTCCTCTAGTTTGCGTTTTCAACTTCTCAATTAACCTTGCGAAAAGTCCGACGGACACACAATGTAGGAGGTCTTAATTAATGCAGTAATAAAAAGAAAACAAGCGAAAACAACTGTAAAAGTGTTTTATTGCAGCACTTGTGAATCGCTGAAATAAAATACAACTCTGCAATCTTATATCGCGCCACTTTCACAAACAGTAAACGAGGTCGTCGGCGACCGTCTCTAGTTGTTTTTATAGTTTTTGTTGCAAATTTGCCGCGTCAGCCAGTCATGGACCTTGTCACACAGTGGCCAAATGTAGCCATAGTTAAAACAAACGTCTATAAGCCTAAACGTGTTTTTTTAATTTTCAAAAGTGTTTTCAATTTTAACGTATTTTATCGAACGCTTTAATATTTTTAACAAACGATGAACGGTCAGCATAAAAATAACGGCCGTCTAACATATTTATACATCAAAGTAAGAGATCAAAATAATGAGAAGTAATAACGTATTTTTATTTAGGTTTACTCAGTTAGGCTACGTACGACGACAAAAAAATGACGAATGTAAAAAAAAACTATCTTGAAACAATTGACCGAAGTCAGTACTTTTTTGTTCAACATTTACAAACTTTCAAAAAGTTTTTTGCCCATTTTTACGCGCGAGAGCTATAACGTATTAGTTACGGTAATTCTGTCCGTCCGTCCGTCCGTCCGCCACGACCCAGCACCGATTTAAGCCCAGGTGAGATAGAGAGTTCGGGTTTTCACCATATGATAGCTTAGAGTCTCTAGTATTTTGTTTCATGCCGCTTGGCAAAAGGGGTCCCCACGAACGAACGGCAACCTCCCTTAAAAAGAAGTTATTTTACTGCTATTGGCTGGTCTGGCGTAAAAGTGGTTGCAGATATAAATACAAACATGCTGTTTATCATAACAAGCACTGGAGATGAGCTTCTTAGGAATGTTAACATCGATGACCTTGAATGACCTTGAACCCCAAAAATAGGGGGTTTTAGTGAATTTTTCGCGATTTTGGGTTGCGACACACATTTCAGAATTAAATTGCGCCGAAAAGGCTGGAGATAGATCAAGACAACCTGCGTATGAAATTTTTGCCATTGAATGTAGATTTGAGCAGTCCAAGTCCCGACCACTTACTCTCAAGAAGGCCTGTGCACGCGGCTGTCAAAGAGAGATACCCCCTAAATTTCCTAAAAAATAGTTATTATTTTGCTCTTGGATTGTCTGACGTGAAAACGATTGCGGATAGTCACATAAAATGCTGCTTATCACAACAAGCACAGTGGCGTGCTTTTTACTTGTATTAACATTGATGACCTTGAGTGACACTGAATCCAAAAATAGGAGGTTTTAGTGATTTTTTTTCGATTTTCGGCTGCAAACAGTGAATTACGACGATGTGCATAGAGATAGATCAAAATTAGTTGCGAACAGGAACTGCTATAGGCTTTCGCGTGTTTCGTCAGCATTAGCTCAGATTTTTTGTTTCCTCACGTGTATCACATCTATCAATGCAGTTGTACCCTGTTAATAGTAAGCAATAATATCACGGGATAAATCTTCAAAAATCGATACAAAATTAAGCCTTGCAACAGAAACAAGAAGCTTAGCTGTCGCTAGGATAGCCGACCGTAGTGGTTGGCAGTGACTTTTAAAGTCATCCAAGGTCGATGATTTTTATGTCATTCGAAAGTCAATATGCCATTTCCTATTAGTGATTAATAGTATTCTTGTCCTTATCTCTCACCGTTTCCGAGATATGCCCAGTTTTCCGGTAAAAAACGCACATTTTCCTACACCCCGCCAAATTATAAAATGTTCCCCTTGCACTAGATCGCTGAAATTTTGCATGCCTAGGTTTAAGGTTTATGGCTAATTATTCGTGTAAAAAGTTTTCCTCTACGACCTAACGCTTTAGCCACAATAAACCACGCCATAAGCTCGGCCAACACATAAGTACAGTCAGCTAAAACGTGTTCTACAAAAAGACTTCATCCGAAGTTGGCAGCGACTAGCTTACCTACATAATCTAAACTGCAGTTTTCCATATATACTAAATTGGTTACTCTGCGGTCTATTGGTGTATTCGGGTCATCTTGCGGCTGTGACGTCACAACAAGTAAGCAGAAAAGACGTCATTGTCCGTTAGTGGTATTTGTGGCTCTCCGTTCCGCCGTGCCCGTAACCTACAGCATAATAAGCACTGTGCTAATAATACAGTGTCATACTGGGTGGTCCATAAAAAGCAAACAAGCCCTTGACTCGTACATTGGAAATCGATTTTCAAAAACTGTTACAGCCTACTAGCCACATTAGATGCGGTAGACTTAAAAAACATTAATTGCTATCGATCCCATCACGTTCTAAATGCGTTCTGGATGCGTCATAAAATGTGGTAACAAACTGGCCAGCTTTAGAATACTGAAAGTTAGGCCTACCTTATTCTAAATCCTAACATATCCTCACTTATTCTAAAAATGACTTTATTTCACAAGGTAGTGTAGCGACACATGTTTAGTGATGGGATCTTTTGTAATCAGTTAATTACAAATTTATTGCAAAAGTATTTACCGTAGAAAGGATTTTGAAAAATTGATGCAGTTGTGGCAAAAACTTGAGGGTTTATTTTTTGTTGGGCCACTTTGTAGACATCGCGAAAACAATGATACTGACGGATGACACGCGTGCCTTATAACTTATCGGTGGCATGTTTGCTGCTGAAACAGCCTTTAATTTGTTTGCTGAATACTACATGACGAACGTACTAATAAATTTTACCACGAATTTGGAAATAAAGCACTAGACCCCGGCGTCGACAGCTTGAAGCGTTTACGACTGACGCCAAAATCATTCGACTGATTCGTCCACGCGTCGCATTTTGACCGACGGCACAGCAGCGCGCCAGTTTTTCGACGACGATTAATACGCGGATAAATGAGATCCACAAATTAAAAAAAACTGAATGAATCATTATAATTCTTTAATCATCAATCATGTGATTAATCCTTAATATCCGCAGCTCTCGTAAGAATTTTTTCAAATGACAGTGAGATGCAATAATCACGTCTGCAGATGACTGAACGTTGATCGACTGAAAAGTTACGTACCCCCAGGGCCGAACAGTGCGGCGTAGCACGGCTTGTGGCAGTAGGGTTGACCATCGTGCTGACAACAGCAACCACAAACAAAATGCGATACAAAGTAATATTATATGCTATTGTAGGCCTTATGACTATGCTTGCTTCACTAATATAGGCTACACGGAAAACCTATCGCACGGTTTTGGAAATTGACAAACGTACAGTAGCTTATGTGCCGTAGGCCTCTGCTTGGTAGTTCTAAAAAATAAAAACAACATGTTCAAATTTTTAAAAAACCATATACGCCCATTATGAGAAAAATAACATGTAGGTCTACAGCTACGAGATGACGGATTAAAACTATGCACGTTGTCTTTTCTCTCAGTGAGACTTCTAATGCAGTTGTTACGTGGTAGGCCTAACGTGCAAATTACCGGTACAACACTTGAACCAAATGTACCGTCAATATCGTATGCAGGCGTAGACTACGTCGTTTTATGTATACTATAATCATTTAGCTACTAGTCTATTACCATAATCTACCTAAACTAAAAGAGTGTCCAAAGGCAGAGAACTGAAATGAACTCGCTTTAAACATTACAGTTACACTGCGCAAAATGCAGCTGCTATAGTTGCGCAACAATGGTTCTGTCGCGTTGTACATTCTTCAATGCAATAACGCTTTATTTTACTGACATGAACTCTACGAGTTTGTTTATAATTAATGTCAGGCAATGCAATATGGCTGACGACACACCGACGCCATACCTCTGCATGCTGTCCGGGTGACAAGATTTTGTTACACTTGGTACACTTGAGGCACATGGAATGCCAGTCTTTACCCAAAGACGTCTTCTTCTCCGCTATCACAACAATTAACGTGCCGACGTTTAATGATAATCATAAGCATAATCATAACAAGATTGTGAATCCCTGCTTAAGCTTAATGTCCGAGAGTAACCATGGTATCGTGCAGAAAAAATTGACACAAAAAATGACGTGAACTTGGCCTTTAACCTTAAAATTCAATAAACTTCTAGAGGTTGTCGAGATACATGGTCGTGCAAAATATCACTAAGCTGAGTATAGTGGTTTATGACTTATTGTGTTCACTTACGAAAAAATCGTGACAAAAACAATACTGTCGTCGCTTAGTAACACCAGTGACCATTATCAGTATCAGGATCAGCATGTTGATTATACACGGTGTTTCATGAAAAGAACCCCCTTTGCTTTCTTTCATAATTCACTCAAATAATCATCAATTTACATAAAATTTTTACCAGTTGTAGCTGAAGAAATACTAATGCAAAATATTTTAACATAATGTGGCAGTTGATAAAATATTTTTGGCTAGTCGTGACGTAACACTGACTTTATAATATGTCATGGATACAAGCTTGCCAGTCTCAGCTGGTGCTGTCAGTTGCTATTCTGCTCCGATGGTGAAAAATCTGGTTCAATGGTGACAAATTTTTGAAGTTTTACTGTTGCAGTTATAAAAAAAGTGCAAAGCGATTGCATTTACGTGTCTGTGGGGACAGCAAGACTTTCACATGTTCGAGCAAGACAATGACAGCGAGCTTGCAAAAATAGTTGCGTTTTTGGATCGCGATACGCCTGATTACATGTCCCCATGTTGCTCAGTGCCGACACGATAAACATTTTTCATTAGCGAAAAAGATTAATTCACCATTGAAGCAAAGTAGCAACTGACAGCACCAGTTGAGACAAGCAAGCTTGTACTCACGACACATTATGACGTCAGCATTACGTCACGACTAGCAAAAAATATTTAATCAACTGCCATATTTTGTTTAAACATTTTGAACTAGTATCTTTTTCAGCTACAACTGATAAAATTTTGTTTAAATTAATCATTATTAGAGTGAATTATGAAAAAATGGATCCTTTTTATGAAACACCGTGCGCATGTAGTCTCTAAGCAGCGACGACCACTAGCGTCAACAGATGTGGGTGGGCTCGAAGAACGTGATTAAGCTACATATCACTTAGTATATCATTTAGTATATATGCAAAGACAAAACAGAACATTTGCAACAATGTTGTGTCTGCTGTAGAACAAGAAGCCCAACTATCGCTAGAAAAGGCCGACCGAACGCCGGTGTCCGAAAACTAGCAGATGTGAATGAAGGTTCAGTTCAGTGCACTTGTTTGGAGGAAAGGTAAAGGTCGGCAACGGAGACATTAGATAAGACATTTGCAAGTGTCTGTAGCCTGTAGCCATTGCGCCGACACAGTTTGGCCGTAAAACGCTATGCAAATTCTAGAGGCCGGAACTCCTATTTTCGGAAACAGGTGTCCGTAGGGGGTCGGCGATAGCAGTTCCTGGCACCGTCGGATAGGACATTGATAAGTTCTTGTTCCTGTAAACTGTCAGTAGTAACCATGCATCTAACTGAAGAAGTTCGGCCGCAATTCGCTATCAAAGTATTTAGGCTGCATGGACTGGACAGTACCCCGGCCGGTTTGGAGGAAATAGAAAAGTTGTAGGCGTAGTAGTCGGGCAACACTATTTAGTCTACTTGTTCGGACAGTACTCCGGTAAAACGTAGGGAAGGGAGGGCTATCGTTAAGCCACAATACGTGCGTTACAGACAGACAGACAACAGACGGACGGACACAACAGTGTACCCTTACGGTCGACTAAAAATCTCGCATTAATAGGCAGTTTGCGACATGCTTGCAGTTGCATACGAGCCTGCAGTATCGTCATCAACTGTGACTCAGCGGAAGTCTGCGCGCGATAAGACACTGGAAGCGGAAACGCCGAGCCGCCGCGAGCGAAATGCAATCTGAATCATGTAACATGCAACATGTCAGCAGCACATTCCTCCAAGTCTTAATTATTACCTCCGCCAAGGAGGCTATGTTTTTGCCAGAGTTTGTCTGTCTGTATGTTAGCAAGATAACTCAAAAACTTATGGAAGGATCTTTCTGAAATTTTCAGCGAATGTCGAGAATGGCAAAAACTACAAGTGATTCAATTTTGGGGGTGATCCGGAAGGAATCCTGCATTCTAGATCACTTTGAAATTCTCGTTAACATTCCTTTAAATGGGGCGTGTCGAATCAATATGCTTGGCGGAGGTCTGCGCTCTCCGAGTGCTTTTCTAGTTATGTAAGTAATATCTATCTGATCCCCTTCCTGCATATTACTAGGCCTAATTCATAAGAGACCACGCATGCAGGCAGCCTGCACGCTAATAACTTCGGATAAGCTGGGCAGATAATTGCGTTCAATAGCCTACTTTGACGTTGTTGGTCAAAAAAAGAACTCTGAGCTAATGCTCATGAGACGCGCGAGAGCCCATGGCAGTTCCTGTTCGCAGGTAATCTTGGTCTGTCTCCATCCATTTCGTCGCAATTCACTCTTTTGCAGCCACAGATTGCCAAAAATCACTTAAAATTAATATTTTTGGGGTTCAAGGTCATCTAAGGTCATCGATGTTAACATTTCTAAGAAGCTTGTCCCCAGTGCTTGTTATGATAAGCAGCATGTCTGTGCCTATCTGCAACCGTTTTCACGCTAGACAAGACAACATCGGATAAATAAACACTTTTTAGAAGCGTACCCGTTTTTGACACCCGCGTGCGCAGGCCTCTTTGAATCTAGAGGGTCCGAACTTAAACTGCTGAAATCTACATTCAATGCTAAAAATTTCATACGCAGATTGTCTTGGTCTATCTCCAGCCATTTTGCCGCAATTCACTCTTGAAATGCTGTCGCAGCCCAAAATCGCGAAAAATTCACTAAAACCCCCTATTATGGAAGTTCAAGGTCATTCAAGGTCATCGATGTTGACATTTCTAAGAAGCTCGTTACCACTGCTTGTTATGATAAGCAGCATGTTTGTGCCTATCTGTAACCATTTTCACGTTAGACGAGCCAATAGCGGTAGAATAACGTCTTTTTAGGAGGGGTGCCCCTCTTTCGCCCCTCGTTCGTGGGGACCCCTGTCACCTAGTGGCATGAACTTTTGTCACGAAATACTAGAGACACTATGCTATCATACAATAAAAACCCGAAGTCTTTATCTCTACTGGTTTTGAAACAGTACAGGGTCGTGACGGACGGACAGACGGACAGACAGACAGAATTACCATAGCTAATACGCGCTATAGCTAGCTAGCTAGCTCTCGCGCGTAAAAACAGAAAAGCAGCCGGTCGGTAAAAGCTGCTTGCTTCAAAATTCCCTGTACGAGAATCAAAGGAAAGCCTTTTTTCGAAAAATGGCCGCGTAATATGTTCCGTTAATATAGACATCGATAGTCAAACATCTTGGAACTTGGTTTTAATGTTTGTTTTTAACCTCCGGTCCCGGAATCTTCACTAGGCTATTGGGGGTATAAAATAAAAATAATTGTCACATTTGTATATTAGCGAGGTCAGGCGCAGTGCCGACATATTGCGCGGTCATCCGCCCTAACTTTCACCATAACCGTTGATCTTTTGAGCTAAAATTTTTCACACCAGTTACTCCTGTTTCGGACAACGTTCGCACTAATTTTGTTTTTCCCTTATGTTTTTAGTCAAAATCCTGCAGAGACCTGACAGATAAACAGATGGACAGACAGACAAGAAATACCTCTAACGTGACCTATTACGACGGCTGCATAAAAAACTTCGTTCAATTAAAAAACAAGAATGTAAACTAAACGCCCCCACAGCAGACAACAAACAAGTAGGCGGATATGCTCGTAAGCAAATACCGGTAGAATGCACACAACGCGAGTGTACGGTTCACACGGGAATTAATTCAAAGCCACAGTGTAAACAGCCTGCTGTATAGGCCTATGGACAGTTAAAACTCTTTTTATACGAAGGCAAACGAAATGTAAACAGTCAACAGTCGTGCATATAGGTCTAAAGAGTGCATGGCACATAAAAAGTGGAATATACCTTATGTAGGCCCATATAATTTTGGTTAACCTTGCTTTCGAAAATTATTAACCTCGATCACTCCAGTGAAATGCAGTAATGTACAACACTTGATGATTTGTACATGTACACTGTGTCCCAAAAAAACATCCCCGACATTTTCAACTGTATCTTGAAAACCAATTATCAAATTTTAATAATTTTTGGCACAAATATTCCTGACACAACTTGCCATCAAATGACCGTTCAGTTTTCCATCTCACTCAATGTATGCTTCTGCACTACCTAGGGAAAGCAGATCAACCGAAATATGCATTAAAATAAACAGAAAACCTGAAGAAAACATCCCCAACATTATCGATCGTACCTCGAATAAAAATTAGCAGATTTTAATAATAATTGGCAAAAATATTTACGACACAACTGGCTATAAAATAAGTGTTTTAGTTTTTACCTCACCCAACGTCTGCTTTTTGCACTACCTGGGGAAAGCAGACCAGGTATAATACGTGTTAAAATGAATGGAAAAACGTCAATAAATTCTATCTGTCCTAATTTGTGGGCCCCAACAGCAGGTCTATTACAAGGTTTGAC